>Ga0315279_10000750_pt1 | contig 59892 bp, 63 predicted proteins | sample YL17G06_20_MG_FD_203694 | JGI IMG/M metagenome (GOLD analysis project Ga0315279, IMG submission 203694) | Sediment microbial communities from Yellowstone Lake, YNP, Wyoming, USA - YL17G06_20 | ecosystem: Environmental > Aquatic > Freshwater > Lake > Sediment | place: USA: Wyoming | collected...
GATTTAGGTAATACCGCCGCAGAAAGACAATTGGCCTACCGAAACAGCCTTATGCCTGAATCTCTGAATCTATCTAAAAATGACGTTTTTGTAACACGTGATACTACAATAAGTTAGGAAGCGAAGAACCGTCCCCTAAACCATTTTATGTCAAAGGAGAGGTGGCCTGGGTCAAAGCCGCAAAAGAAACCACAAATCCGACTGCTTTTGAAGTGGGCATAAAATTCCACAAAGTAAGTACAATCCCTTTATAATCCAATTACCACTGATATAAACAAGAAAATTGCCTTCGGCAATAACCTCATGCAATTTTCGCAGTGGTATGATATTTATACTTTCTTATACCATAAAAAACCCTGCGTCTTTGCCGACACAGGGCTTTTTATTTTCTAACCTTAAAATTTTTATTGCTGGCTTTATTCCTTCTTCTTAGTTGCTTCTTCTAATTTGAATTTACCGACTATGTCCTTTAAATCCATGGCCAGACGGGCAAGTTCCTGAGCTGAAGCAGACATTTCTTGCATCGACGCAGTCTGCTCTTCGGTGCTCGAGGACACCACTTGGACCGTGGAGGCTGTTTCTTTGGCAATCGTCGCTACTTCATTGATTGACTTAACCACCCTATCAACTTCTGTAACGCGGGCTTGTCCTGCAGAGGCTACATCATTGGCAATGTCGGTAACTTCCTTGGCAGCTTTATTAATCTCGGTTAAAACATCGGAAATTTTGGAAACTTGGACTTTACCTTCCAGAACCTCTTTAGAGCTTGTCTCAATGGCATTAACCGCACGATTGGTTTCGCCCTGGATAGAATGAATCAGGCCGCCGATTTTTCTCACTGCCTCGGCTGAACCTTCGGCAAGTTTACGCACTTCTTCGGCAACCACGGCAAATCCCCGACCGGCTTCGCCAGCACGGGCTGCCTCAATTGCCGCGTTCAGAGCAAGTAAGTTAGTCTGGTCTGCGATAGAAGTAATGGTCTCGGTAATTTCTCCGATCTGTTGGGACATCTGTCCTAAATTCTGGATAACTTTAGCGGTATCTGCGACGGTCAAGGTAAGCCGCTCTATCTTTTCCACTGCTTCCTGGGCAGTGGTACGACCTGATTCAGCCCGCGTACTAGCCTGACCTGCTGCCTGACTCGCGGTCTGGGCATTGGCAACCATCTGTTTAATACTTATGGAGGTTTTCTCCATAGTCTCAAATGTTTCTTCGGCCCGTTCTGCCTGCGTGGTTGCGCCTTTGCTTACCTTCTGAATCGCTGAGGAAACCTCCTGGGTTGTCGAGTTCATCTCTTGCGTAGAAGAGGACATCTGCTGAGCAGAGCTGGCCACTTTATCTGAACTTAAACGCACCTGCGAAACTATCTGGTGCATGGAACTGATAATTTTATTAAAAGAATCGGCAAGTCTTCCCAGCTCATCTTTAGTAGTAAGGTTAATCTTTTGAGTAAGATCTCCCTCGGTTAAGGGAATAGTGCCCTTTATAAGTAGACCCACCGGACCGCTCAACATGCTTCTTAAAAGCATAAAAACCAATATCCCCATAAGAACCAAACCAAATAGAGAAAAGAAAATATTGGTCCTTTGGGTCATGGCCATGTCTTTTTCAATAGGCGTCCAATCCAAGGCGATTCTTAATACTCCCAAAATTTCTCTGCTTCCGCCGTGGCAACCAATACATTTTTGCTCATTTACTATTGGCCTGATTATCGAAAAAACTTTTTTTCCACCAATTAAAGATTTATCTAAATCTGAAAACTTCTTGCCCTTTAACCCTTCCTCGATATTTGCTACTTCAAGCTTCTTCTCTAATAAGGTCTTATCCGTGCTTCTTTTAACGATTCCATTGTAGTCTACAAGATGAATTCCTTCAATCCCTTTAAGGTCCTTGTACTGGTCGAATTGCATCTGGATTACATCCTGGTCTCCGGTCATCATCGGGTAGCGTATAGCGGTAAATATCGTATCTGACAGTTTTTCGGCAGTATCCCTTTCCCGGTTAAACAAAGTATTATTCTGCGAGACGACGTTCATCACGGTGATTAAGCTAAGAATAACAATCAAACCTACGCTCAGCCACAGGGTAAGTTTTGTTCCTATGGATCTTCCAAACATCGCTCTCCTCCTATTTTATTTTTTTGTTAATAAATTTTACTTTACACTTTACCCTGAAGAGTAAATGTTATTTTTTTATGGTGTAGGAAAGTATAAAGCACTTTCCTAACCACCCTGGCCTGCCAGAATACTAAGCCAGGGCAGGCTGAAAATCGCACCTTAAGGTTATCGCCGAAGGCGATTTTCTTGAACGATAATAATTAAAATGAATACTGTTTGAAGAATATTTTTTATTTTTAAAGTCAATATCTCCCTCTTACTTTTTCGCTTAAATTAAGCGATTTTCCCGCTCAATAATCTTTTATATGGCGGGATCCCGCTTTAGCGGAAAAAAGTTATCGGGAGACTCGACTAAAATTATCTACTGAGTAATTTTATTTAACTAATATTAAAACTCAGCTTCCTTGTGCGTCTTCATACAAACATGACAGGCGATGCAAACATCGTGTTCGCGCACATACGACCGCATTCCTTCATGGACTGCCTTATCTCCTGGGTTTCCTGCGTGGAGGCTTCCTGGACCGTGGCAGGCTTCGCATTGCTTATACTTTAGATGCGGCGTAGTTTCCTCGGAAACAAATCCTCCCTGACCGTATCCGGTAGCGTGGCACTTAAGACATTCGGGATCTTTACTCTTTCCCCGCATCACAAGCACGCTCCAGGCCTTGGAAAATTTACGCGCCTCATAGTCCTTGTATTCCTTGGCATGGCAGGTCTTGCATTTGTCCACTCCTACGTAAGCAGCTGTAGCTGTCTGCTGAGCAGAAACTTTGGAGCCATGAAAAAGCAAAAGCCCCATTGCCAAGGCAACGAAGGAAATCAAGACGATCAACACGCCCCACTTCCTCATTCTGACACCTCCTTTATTTTTATCGCAAATTTGTCTTTAAAATCTTTTCTTACTTCTATCTTAGAATACAAAATAATAACCCCTTTGTCAAGTGTTTTTTGCTTTGTTTTTGCCTATAAACAGAGCGAAAAAAGTTAACCTTTATTTTCTTTCTTTTCTTCCTCTTTATCCTTAGTATTCATGGCTTTTTTGAATTCTTTAATCCCCTGGCCCATGGACTTGAAAATCTCGGGGATTTTCCCTGCGCCAAAAATTACCAGGACAATAAGCAATATTAGTATTAACTCACCCATGCCGATGCCTTTCATTTCATTTCCTCCTTAAATGAGCAGCTGAGTTACGGAAGCTCCGCAGGAGCGACGCAACTCATAGCTCCGACGCATATCGGAGCGTCTGCGAATTGAATCCTTGACATTCTTTGGAATAAAGACTGACCCAAAACCAGCCGTAGATTCAAAAAATGTCAAGGATAAATTTAACCAAATAATTTACGCCTTCTTTTTCCTCTCGATTATTTTAGCTACAAATATACTTGCCCCATACAAAATTAAAAGCGGACCGGCCATTAAGAGCTGAGAAAAAATGTCAGGTCCCGGGGTAAGCGCAGCTGCGGCAATAAATATTATCACCACAGCGAATCTCCACTGCCTGGTTAAGGTCTGCGACTTTAAAATGCCGACCTTGACCATAAAGCCGATAACCAAAGGTAGCTCAAAAACCATGCCAAAAGAAAAGACCAGGCCAAAGACAAAAGCAAGATAACGCGAGATGCTGATCATCGGCAGAAGCACTTCCGAACCCGAGGCAAGAAGAAATTTTACCCCGACGGGAAGGATAAAAAAATAACAAAATCCCGCGCCCAGAATAAAAAGCAGGAAGGAAACAATGCTGATAGATAAGATAAACCTTTTTTCCTTCGAAAAAAGTCCCTTTTGTACGAAACTCCAGATCTGATAAAGAACAACCGGCATGCTTAAAAATATGCCTGCAAAAAATGCGATTTTTATTTTTGCCCAAAAAGCCTCGAAGGGGCTCAAGAAATAAAGTTTCCCCACGGGCCTGGTTATATCTCGAAGTATCCATTCAACCTTGGAATAAACCGCAATGCTGCAAAGGAAAATGGCGATTACCGAATATACTAAGCCCTTTCTTAATTCGCCCAGATGCGCAAGCAAAGGTACGGGTTCATCAAACTGTTGTTTCTTTGTCTTTATTAGCGTTCTGTCCAAGCTTCTCTCTGACTTCCTCTTTTATCTCTTCAGGCGGCTCCTGCTCCAACGCCTCTTTTAAATCCATGGTTGCCCTTTTAAACTGCTGCACTGCCTTTCCGATTTGCCGGCCGATCTCCGGAAGCCGCTTCGGTCCGAAGACAATCAGGGCAATAACAAAAACCAGTATTAATTCCGGCATGCCGATATTAAACATTATTTCTCCACTTCTAAATCTACAACACGAGTATCTAATTCGCCAGCTTCTTCTATCTTCAGTTCCGCACCCTCTGCCAGAGTGCCTTGGGAAATCAAACCAAAAGCCTCACTTAACGACTCAGAGGTCGTATGACCGTCATCAGCTAATGCAATTTTAATAGAGGTAATCTTACTGTCCTTGGCCTCTTTCAAGACAAACTTTAAAATTTCGTTGGCAAGGGTTAATTCATGCACCGGAAATCTCCTTTAATACCAACTGGCTAATCTTAGGTAATAACTCTTTTAACTCAGGCGATAATTCTGTTCCTAATTCCGTGCTCTTTGGTTCAATCCCAATAATCTTAATTTCTGGAAGTGGACCGAGTTGTTTGGCTATCTGGAATATATCTTTAAGGGTGATGTCGTGGAGGGATGTCTTAGGTGGTGATTCAGTCTCAAAATCCTCAGGAGAAAAACAATAAATTTCTCCCGGTTTTCCTCCTGCACAAACTGCATCAACAATAACTACCTTTTCTGCTTTCTGAATAAAATCAATCAGGTCTAAACCTGCTGTGCCACCCTCCAGTAATTCTACATCGGGAGGCAGATTCTTTTTTTTTTAGATATTCGATGAGATGAACCCCAATGCCTTCATCCTGAAGGAGAAGGTTTCCGCAACCAATAATAAGTTTCATTTTTTAGAGGATGCGGAACTTCCTCATCTGGCCATTGGGCTTAATTAAATGGACAGTGCAGCCAATACAAGGGTCAAAGGAGCGCACCACCCTGACTAACTCAATAGGGTTGTCAGGGTCAGCTACTGGCGTATTAATTAAAGCCTCTTCAATCGGGCCGCGAACTCCTTTATCATCTCGAGGTGAAACATTCCAGGTTGTGGGAACTACGCATTGATAATTCTCGATTTTTTTATTTCTAATTCTAACCCAGTGGCCTAGCGCGCCGCGTGGTGCCTCAACCATACCACATCCCTCAGCTGACTCAGGGACTGAACATTCAGCCCAGACTGGCTTGCCGGGTTTTAACTCCAAGAGCCAACCTTCCATAGCGTTAGCAACCTTCTTTGCCTCGAGAGCACGAGCAGCGTGTCGGTCAATTACTGAAATACCCTCTTGGTAATCTCCATTTACCCACATCCGCGCTAATGGCCCTACTTCGTGAGGCAAACCATCATAGCGAGGTGCTTTTGCCCAGGAATAGGCTTCTGGTTTATGTGGGTCAGGCTCAGTTGCGCCATCCGTAGGATTTCTTCCAGACGTCTCATCCTTATACCAGGAATATTTTACATCCTCAATTATCTTTGCGGCATCCACATCAAGAAGTTTGCCTTTGGTCAGACGACCGCGTTTCAGCAATTTTTTCTTGCCACTGGAATCTAAATCAAAAACACCATAGGCTAAAAGATTCTTATGTCCAACACCAATCTTTTTATAATCACTATAGGCTGCAGCTACTGCTAAAACATCAGGCACATAAACATTATTAATGAAATCCTGCAGTTCTCTCAAACGCCATAGAAACGAGGCAATTTTATCCACGCTGGGCTTAACAGTAACGCCGCCAGGAACAAAGCTTACATGGTGAGGCATCTTACCGCCAAATATCGCTAACATTTCTTGAGCTTTCATACGCATCTTAAGTGCTTCTAAATAATGAGCTACGCAAGCATCATTTACATCCTTGGGTAAACGGTAATCTCCTTTATAGCGAGGTATAAATGGTGAAGTCTCAGGCCCGAGGACATAATCTAAAGCAGCCAAGTGATAGAAATGAAGTATGTGAGATTGAATATAATTTGAACCTACTGTAAGATTGCGAATAAGGCGGGCATTCTCAGGGATAGTTACCCCAAAAGCACTATCTAAGTTATATGAAGCAGCCAGGGCATGACTTGCTGGACAAACACCACAGATTCTCTGAGTTATATGCTGGGCATCTCGCGGGTCTCTACCTTTAAGGATTATCTCAAATCCGCGAAACAATGTACCCATAGCTCTGGAGTCAACCACCTTACCTTTATCATCTACCTCTACCTCTATTCCTAAATGTCCTTCAATACGAGTTACTGGGTCAACTACAATCTTTCGCGTTGCCATCACTTACCTCCTATTTTAAATTATTTTTAATTAAGCCAGTTCTGTTTCTTTCTCTGGCCAAAGTTCTTTTGGTAGAGAGCTATAAAATGGAGAAACAGCATCAGGAAAATTTGGACTACAACAACCAATACAAGGAGCGCCTACGCCCACACACCATTCAACACCGCTATTCCAGCGCCGCAATGGGCAATCAGAGTTAGTCATTGGACCTTTACAGCCTAACTGAATCAAACAGCCCTTATCTCCAAATTTTGCTGCAAGTTGTCCATTATTATAATAGGAATAATTGGGACAATTTTGATGGATAATATCACTAAAGAAAATTTTTGGTCTGGACTCATCATCCAGTTCCGGTAATCCATAAAGAAGCACATGAACAAGTGTCCCCACAAACCAATCCGGATGCGATGGACAGCCAGGGATGTTGATGATTGCTGTTTCTTTACCAACAACATCTCTTACTGGCTTTGCTCCTATTGGATTAGGGTTACCCGCTGGAATTCCGCCAAAGGCAGCGCAAGTACCCATTGCAATGATTGCCTTGGCTTTAGCGCCAAGATTCTTAACTGTCTCTAACATTGTGATATGTTTACCTTCCCTTTCTCCAATGGTGCAATATATGCCTCCCTCCGCAGTCGGAACTGAGCCCTCAATAACCAGAAAGAAATCTCCCTTTGCCTTCTCAGTAATTATATCCATATAAGAAAGTGCCATTTCGCCAGAGCTGGCCATTACATTAGGATGATATTGCAAGCTAATAATTTTAAGCAGAACCTCACCAATTGACGGGTGTGTAGTATTAAGCAAAGAGATAGAACAACCCGTGCAACTTGCTCCCTGAATCCAGATAACCGATGGTTTTCCTGCGGCTGCTTGCTCAAGTGCCTCCACTACCTTGGGAATATATAACTGAGAAATCCCTGCGCCAACTGCTGAAGCAGAGCACAATTTTAAAAATTCACGTCGAGTTAACTGCATTTTCTCCTCCTTTTTAAAAGCCTTAAAAAGATAAAAAAAGCCGAGCGTTTACTCGGCTTGAAATAGAATTAGAATTTTGATAAAAATTGTTTTTATCAATTTATTCTGACCCTTCTTAAGAATTAGTCTACCTCCATTGGTATTTTCTCTTTTAACATAAATAAACAAAATTGTCAAGGAATTTTTAGAGGTCTCTGAAAAACTCCTAATTTTAGGTCAGAGACCTCTAAAGAGCTCTGCCTATTTTTAGACTTTTTCAGAGCTCTCTTTTATATCTTACCGTAATAATATCAACAACTTTAAATATTAATGCCATTCTTTTAATTTTGTGTTAAAATGTGTATTCAAATTACCGAGAATATAAATATGCTAAAAAGGGCGAAAATCAGATTGGAGGGCGTAGTCCAGGGAGTGGGCTTCCGTCCGTTTATCCATAGATTAAGCATTCGCTTGGGGTTAGCAGGGTTTATCGCGAATACTTCCAGCGGCGTGGAAATCGCAGTCGAAGGAGAAAAACGAAAATTAATAAATTTTTACCGGCAAATCCAGGCAGAATTACCTCCATTAGCAAGAATTACTAAAAAAGACATAACATTTGGCCGGGCTAAAGGTTATAAAGGTTTTACCATCAGGGAAAGCAAAAAAACCCCTGCCCAATCCGCCTTGGTCAGCCCGGATATAGCTATTTGCAATGAATGTCGCAAGGAATTACTTTCTCCTTCAGACCGACGCTATCTTTATCCTTTTATTAATTGCACTAACTGTGGTCCCCGCTTCTCGATTATCCAGAACCTTCCCTATGACCGTCCGCTTACCACCATGAGAAAGTTTAAAATGTGTGCGCAGTGCCAAAAGGAATACGCAGATATCTCCAACCGCAGATACCATGCCCAGCCCAATGCTTGCCCTGTATGCGGACCGCAGGTAGTATTAATAAAAGCGCAAAGCGCAAAGCGCAAAGCGCAAAGCGCAAAGCGCAAAGCGCAAAGCGAAGCTATCTATGAAACGATAAAACTTTTGAAACAGGGCGAGATTGTGGCGATTAAGGGCATCGGCGGGTTTCATATCGCTTGCGACGCCTACAATCTCGCCGCGGTTAAAGAATTACGCCGGCGAAAAACCAGACCTTCCAAGCCTTTTGCCATAATGGTAAAGGATATTAAGGAAGCGCAAAGGATTTGTGAAATATCTGCTTTAGAAAAAGAAATCTTAAGCGGCCCGGAGCGGCCCATTGTGCTGCTTAAAAAGAAAATGAATTCTGAAATTTTTGACTTGCTTGCTCCGGATAATAACTACCTCGGTGTAATGCTGCCGTACGCACCCCAGCATTATCTTCTCTTCAGCGATGAATTATCCGAGGAGAAATCTCTGGACTGTCTTGTGATGACCAGCGGCAATATCGCGGATGAACCTATAGAGATTAATAACGCTGTCGCCGTGAAAAATCTTTCCAGAATCTGTGATTATTTCCTGATCCATAATCGCGATATTTACAACCGGATTGATGACTCTATTGTCCAGGTAATGGATCACAAGGCAATTGTTTTGCGTCGCGCTCGAGGCTATTCTCCTTTTCCGTTCCTTATGGATACAAAAATGAAGCCTATTTTGGCTTGCGGCGCAGAATTAAAAAATACCTCATGCCTTTCCAAAAACAAATTTGCTTTTCTTAGCCAATATATAGGAGATTTAAAAACCTATTCTACTTTTAATTTCTATAAAGAAACTCTATCGAGACTTAGGCACATCTTTGCGATTAAGCCCAAAATTGTTGCCTGTGACTTACACCCGGATTATCTTTCCACTAAATACGCCCGGGAATTAAAAGATAAAAATTTCAGTCTTAAACTTATCCCTGTGCAGCACCACCAGGCGCATCTGGCCAGCGTAATTGCCGAGCAGCGGATTAGAGAAAATGTCATCGGCGTATGTTTTGACGGCATCGGCTTTGGACTGGACGCAAAAATCTGGGGCGGAGAAATTTTTGTCGGTAGTCTAAAAGGTTTTAGCCGCGTCGGACACCTGGATTATGTCCCCATGCCAGGCGCAGATAAAGCTACACAAGAACCCTATCGGATGGGCATAAGTTATCTTTATAAAACCTTTGAAGAAAACATATATAAATTAAAAATACCTTTTATAAAAAAACATAAATCTCAACTGGATAATATTATACGCGCAAGCAGAATTAATCCTATACTTACCTCCAGCGTCGGCCGTTTATTTGACGCGGTAAGTGCGCTTTTGGGAATTTGTGATATAATAACCTACGAAGCTCAAGGCGCCATTCGCCTACAGATGTACGCAGAGAAATCTCGTACGTCAGAATTCTATAGTTTTGCTGTTAAAAAAAACCAAGATAAATTTATAATTAAGGCTGAGTCGGTTATCCAAAAAATCGTCAGCGATTTAAAAAAAGGCGTTTCCAGAAAAGATATCGCCCGCAAGTTTCACAACGGAATAACACAGGTTACAGCAAGAATCTGCTGCCTCCTGCGTCAAAAGAGTCGCATCAACACTGTGACGATTTCCGGAGGCGTATTCCAGAACAAGCTATTTTTAGAGGCACTGGTAAAAATTCTGCGCAAAAATAAATTTAAAGTATATTACAATGAACTGCTGCCGACTAACGACGGAGCAATTTCACTGGGTCAGGTCGTTCTCGCAAATGCCCAGTGATGAAAATGTTTTCCAAACCCGCATTGGAATTCCAATGCGGGTTTGGAACTAGGTTTATGTGTCTAGCAATCCCGGTTAAAGTAATTAAAGTGGAAAAAGACCTCGCCGAAGTAGACATGGCCGGGGTAAAACGCGAAGTTAATGTGCGTTTTTTAGAGGACGTGCGCGTGGGCGATTATATCTTAGTGCACGCCGGTTTCGCCATCGAAAAAATTAATGAACAAGAAGCCCAGGAAACGCTCAGGCTTCTAAAAGACGTCTACTTTGAATAATGAAATACATTGACGAATTCCGCGACAAAGATATCGTAAAAAAATTAATCGCCGAAATAACAAAGTTTGCTGACTCAAAGGTAAACCCCGCTCCCCATGCTAAAGCATGGGACTTTACGGGGGGCGGGGTAAATCTCATGGAAGTCTGCGGAACACACACCATGGCAATTTTCCGTTCCGGGATAAAACAACTCCTTCCTAAAAATATTAATCTTATCTCGGGACCAGGATGTCCGGTCTGCGTTACTTCTCAAGCTGATATTGACCAGATGCTGGCATTAGCCGAAATGAAAAACGTCATTATCACCACGTTTGGAGATATGCTGAAAGTCCCCGGGACGAAAAGCTCTTTAGAAAAAGAGCGCGCGGACGGAAGCGACATCAGGACGGTTTACAGCCCGCAGGATACTTTAGAAATCGCCCGACAGAATAAAAATAAGGAAGTAGTTTTTTTAGCTGTGGGTTTTGAAACTACCTCCCCTGCCATTGCCTCGGTAGTAAGCGATGCCAAAGAAAAAAAAATAAAAAACTTTTCCATATATTCCTGCCACAAACTCATTCCTCCTGCGATGAAGGCGCTGCTTCAGGCACAGGAAATAAAATTAGACGGATTTATCTGCCCCGGACATGTTTCTACGATTATCGGCAGCGCGGCTTATGAATCTATCTGCCGCGATTATAAAATTCCCTGCGTGATCAGCGGTTTTGAGCCGGTGGATATTTTAGAAACGGTTTTGATGCTTTTAAAACAAATAGAACAAAAAAAAGCAAAAGTAGAAATTCAATATAAACGCGCGGTCAAGGCGCAAGGCAACATCCTAGCGCAAAAAATACTGCATCGCGTATTTACTGAAAGCGATGCTCAATGGCGGGGATTAGGGATAATTCCCAAAAGCGGGCTTAAACTAAACAAGAATTATCAGAACTTTGAAGCTAAAGAAAAATTTGCTTTAAAAGCTATTGCTTCGCAAGAAGCAAAAAATTGTTTATGCGGAGAGGTCCTGCGGGGAGTTAAAAACCCTTCACAGTGCAAATTATTCGCTAAAGTATGCAATCCGGAAAATCCGTATGGGCCGTGCATGGTTTCTTCGGAAGGAACATGCAGCGCCTGGTATAAGTATAATATCAAAGCATAAAGCATAAATATAATAATAAAGACCTTAAGCAGAAAATACCAAACAGCCCTTAGGTTTTAAATTTTATTTTGATATTTGTATATTGTGATATTTTATTCTTTATTTGTATATTGGTATATTTGATATTAAACATGTTAGATTAAGATGAAGAATAATGACAAAATATTACTCGGACACGGAAGCGGCGGAAAATTAATGCATCGGCTTTTAAAAGAGCTGGTCTTTTCTGCTTTTAGTAATCCCATTCTGAATAAAAACGATGACAGCGCGGTCTTTAATTTAAAAGGAAAAACCGCTTTTACCACGGATTCTTTTGTAGTCAAGCCGCTCTTCTTTCCCGGAGGAGATATCGGAAAACTGGCCATCTGCGGGACGGTCAATGACCTGGCAGTGATGGGAGCAAAACCAATGTATCTGGTTGCTGCCTGTACCGTGGAAGAAGGTTTTGAAATAAAATTATTTAAAGAAATTATTCAATCCATGGCTAAAGCCGCAAAACTTGCGGGAGTAAAAATTGTCGGCGGAGATCTAAAGGTGGTAGAAAAAGGCTCTTGCGATAAAATCTTTATCAATACCAGCGGTATCGGCTTAATCCCGGATAATCTGAATATTTCCGCCAATAATGCCCGGCCGGGTGATGTAATTATCATTAACGGCTTTGTCGGTGAACACGCCGCAGCAGTAATGTCTAGCCGGCAAGATTATAAATTAAAAACTACCATCCGCAGCGACTGCGCGCCGTTAAATCATCTGATTGCGAATATTCTAAAAGTTTCGCCGAATATCCACGTAATGCGCGACCCCACCCGCGGCGGCGTAGCCACTACTTTAAACGAAATCGCGCAACAGTCCGGGGTCCAGATAGAAATCGAGGAAGAAAAGATTCCGGTTACCGAGGCAGTGAAAGGTTTCTGCGAAATCTTGGGGATTGATCCTCTCTATATGGCAAATGAAGGCAAGGTCTTGCTTTTTGCTAAAGAAAAAACAGGGAAGGCAATTTTGGCGGCGATGCGTAAACATCCACTGGGCAGACACGCCCAAATCATTGGCCGCGTAACCAAGAAAAACAATCCCGTGGTCTTGCTGCACACTTCTATCGGTTCGCATCGAATCCTGGATATGCTAACCACAGAGCAACTCCCGCGTATCTGTTAATGTGACTAGTCCCACCTCGGAGGTGGGACAGTTTGAGGTGGGACAGTTTAAAATAATTCTGACCCTGCTTTTTCTTAACTATTTAGATTCGCTTTTAACCAGCGAAAACGCAGCCTCTGTAAAGACAGGACCTTTTAGAATCGCAAACAGGGGTATATAAACAGCCCTGTTTTAAGAGAAAAATATTGGTGATTGTCCCTTCGCTAAGCTGATTTGCGGTATTAAAAAATATCGCTTCAAAGAATCCGTCTTTTTCTGCTTTTTTCCTTTCCTCTTCATATAGATTTCTCTGGTTGGTCTTATGGTAAAGAAATATGTTTTGGGGGTCAGATTTTTTGGAACTAATCTTTATCTTAACCGGCGCTACGATTTCGCCAAGGGATTCTTTCTCTAGGTTTATTTGGCCATCTAAGCTGACCGAGAGCTTTACCTTATATCTGTCCTCGATTAAACTGCTCTGCAATATTTTTAATTCTTCTTTTACCCTTTTAAAATCCAAGGAAGGGAACCGTTCCACCTCCGAGGTGGAACGAAGGCTGCTTTGCAATGCGGGTTTGTCAATGCGGGTTTGCATTAAGGATGGTGCTTGAGATGAAAATGCGAATGGATATGCACCTTGCCTTTATGCCGGTGGCGGTGGATATGCACCAGATTATTCGCTTCTAACAAGGGGATGTCATTTAAGATATCATCGGGTGGAGCGGATTTTATTATTTTCTTCTCATGGCTAAACACATAGACCTCATCCGATATTTCCTCGACGATATGCAGGTCGTGAGTAGAGGTAATAATGGTTTTACCAGACAAATTATCATGGATGAGCAGGTCAATTATGTGTCGGGTGGTCAAGGGGTCCAGGCCTGCTGTCGGCTCATCCAATACGAGCACATCAGGGTCGACCATCAAGGTGGAGGCGATGGCTACCTTGCGTTTTTCGCCGATACTGAGCTGGTGCGGGCTACGCTCCAACAAATCGGCAATACCAATATAATCTATCAGCTCATCAAATCGTTTTTTGATTTCTTGCTTGCCCATCCCTAGCTGGAGAGGTCCAAACAGGATATCCTCTTTTACCGTGGGGCAAAATAACTGGACATCCGGATTCTGAAAAACTAACCCCACTTTCTTGCGAAAATACCGAGAGAAACTTTCATCATTAAATTCTTTTTCACTCAATTCTTTGCCAAAAGCTTTAATTAAGCCTTTATCAGGGAAAATCAGTCCGTCAAGCATATGCAATAGAGTGGACTTTCCTGAGCCGTTTGCGCCGATAACCGCAACTTTTTCGCCCTTGCTGATATTCAAATCCACGCCGCATAAAGCCGGATATTTTCCCAGATAGGAAAAATAAACATCTCTTAATTCAAATATCGCATCATCCATAAAATACCTCAAATTTCTATTGTAAAATTCAGAAAAATTAACATAAAAAAAACTATCAAAACCAATAACAGCCACAGCCAATCGCGCAGGGCGGTTTTATAATCTTGCAATACTACAGGCTCACCGCTATAGCCCCGCGAAAGCATGGCCTGGTATACCTGTTCATTAAGCTGGTAGGAGCGCGCCCAAAGGCAAGCAATGTTCCAAGCCACGATATGCTGGCCTTTTTTATAATGCAGCCTGCTGCCTACGCGGCTTTTTATGGCAAGATAGGTATGCTCGATAATCTCTACAAAAAGATAAATATAGCGGTAACAGATGCCAACGGTCATCACAAATACCTGCGGGACCTTAAACATACGTAGAACCTTCAGCAATGCAAAATGCCTGGTAGTTATGCTTAAAAGAACCACAAAAGATACAGAGGTGATGACCCGGCTGACAAATAAAGATGCTCCGGCTAACCCTTGCCGGGTGACGACAAGTTCAGAACTTGCGATGCGTAGCGTGGTCAACGGTTGGCCGGGTGTAAAAATACTAAACAATGCTGGTAGCGCAATAAAAAGCGAAAACAAGGGGATAAATATCCAGGTGCGCTTTAAGAAAAATCCTAAGCGGATTTTAGAAAGATATGCCAGCAGCAAACACAGGGCGTAGAGCCATAACAAAACTGCGATACTTTTTGTAAGCATTATCCCGACGATGAACAATAAAAATGTTATTGTCTTTATCCTCGGATCTAACGACTGCAGAAACCCTCTTCGCAAAGCATATTCATCCGCAAAAACGGATTCCTTCAAAAAAGACAGAGCGCCCATAATCGAGCGCTCGATGAAATTATTGTTTCTGGAGGACACCGGCTAGTCACCTTTCTTAGCTAATATCTTACCGATCAATAATACCGCGATAACGGTTATGAGTATCCCGAATATCGCTGATACTATATAGGCAAAACTTAAATGCGGCAAACCTTTTTCTTCCCAGCCCTTAAAGGCATAATCCGGAATCGGCGCATTCCATAAAGATGCTAACTTTTCTAAGCCTTGCGGAACATAGCCGACCAGTTGCTGTATTTCTCGAGCGCCCCATTCGCCCCAGGCAGAGCCGGCTTTAAAGTGCTCGGGTAGAAACAAGCCCAAAGGAGATAAAAGTATCAAAACTACAAGCCCAAGCCATAATTTCGTGGTGATTTTCATAGGTTTATCCCCTCCCTTCTTAAAGAAGCTCAGGTGATTGTTTCTGCAGAAACTTGACTACCAGCGCGGTAACAATAGCTTCCACCCACCCGAAGACCAGAAGATGCTCGCCTGCCATTACCAGAACCGCCACCTTCAAACCGTAAGGACAATAAAGAGCCTGTCCGTCGGCAGTATGATGTAGCAGTGGCTGCAATCCGAATTCAATGCCGGTAAAGAGCGCGGCAAGATTAAGGGCAATGTAGCCGGCTATTCCCGCGGCAATCACTCTTCTATTCGAATCGCTTGGTGCGTTGTAGCTAATCGCTTTATAAATATAATAACCCGTAAAAGGCAGAACAAAAGCCATGTTAAAACAATTAGCGCCTATTGCGGTAATGCCGCCGTCTCCGAATAACAGCGCCTGAACAACGAGCGCAACAGTTATGGCAATGCATGCTGCCCAGGGACCCAGAAGAATCGCGATTAAAACTCCTCCCACCGCATGTCCGGTAGTTCCTGCGGGAATGGGCACATTAAACATCATGATTACAAAACTGAATGCCGCGCCGATTGCCAGAAGCGGCACCTGCTTTGCTTTAAGGGTATTCTTAACAATTTTTGAAGCGATTGTCCACACCGGCAGCATCACGGCATAGAAAACTCCGCATGTTGCCGGCCCCAGATATCCGTCGGGTATGTGCATAGACTGTCCTTGGTATTACCAATATTATTTTCGTGCTACTATCAATCAAAAAAATAATACTACTCCAAATCTTTACCCGTAGTTGTCATGCTCAGCGAACCGTGTTTTACGCCTTTGGCTGCCGTCATCCTGTCAGCCAACTCCTTTATCTTTTTAGGGCTGCCCTTTACCGCGATAATCTCAAGACAATTGTTGTGGTCAATATGGATATGCTGGCTGGCGATAATCATTCCCCCGAAATCGTGCTGCAGGTTAGTCAATTTGTTTACCAATTCTCTTTTGTGGTGGTCATAGACCAGGGTGATTGCGCCGACCACGTCTTTTCCTTCCAGCCATTCCTTTCTGACCAGCTCTTTGCGGACCAGGTCGCGGATAGCCTCGGAACGGTTGGTATAACCTTTGTCCCGGCGCAAGGCATCCAGCCGGCGCAACAATTCCTTCTCTAAAGACACCCCGAAGCGCACTAATCCCGACATAGATCTCCCCTCGTGTTACGATTATGAAAATCATAACACAAAGATAGGGTTTGTCAACTATTTTTTAAGAATCCTAAGAGTAGCTGTGCAGGCCGGGAAGGATAAAATTTACGCCCACGAAAGTAAAAAGCACAGCCAGATAGCCGATTATAGAAAGCCAGGCAGCCCTCTCCTCTTTCCAGCCTTTGAAGATGCGCAAATGTAGATATAACCCGTAGACCAGCCAGGTAATTAAGGAACAGGTTTCCTTAGGGTCCCAGTTCCAATAAGTGCCCCAGGCGACGTTTGCCCAGATTGAGCCGGTGGTCATTCCCAGTGTAAGAAAGGGAAAGGCAAAATAAATAAAGTAATAACCCAAATTATCCAAAGATAATGCCAATTCAACGCCTCTTCCCTTTTTCCTGCTTACCGAAAGATAATAAATGCCGCAGATAAAAGAAAGGCTCATTGCGCCGTAGCCGATAAAATAACTGACCACGTGAATAGTTATCCACTTACTCTGTAATGCCGGAACCAAAGGGCCGATGGTGCTGTCCAACAAAGCGGCAATATTCAGAATAACCAGCGCCAAAACACTGACTGCCTTTCCCAGAAATCTAATTCCGTAAATAATGTCGTAAATGATGTAGATTAAAATAATTGACCAGGCCAGAAGAATCAGGGCTTCGTACATATTGGCAAAAGGCGGACGCTTTGCCGCATACCAGCGCAAGAGCACTACCAGAGTATGCAAAATAAAACCTACTTTAAGAAGGGCGTTCGCAAACCAAATAGGAAATTTATTCCTGGAAGGCCCTATGAAAAAAAATAAAACTGCGAAAAGATAAGCGATTAACGTTACGGATAAAAGATTTACTGGCATCGGACACCTTCTGGGGTCTTTTTCTTTCGGGTTGTTTTAATTTTCTGCAGATAAACCAGAATTATTCCCAGATTTAAGAGAATAAAACCTATAAACACCACAGTAACGCCAGGGTCTTTTACCACCTCCAGCGTTGTCCAGTTAGGTTTTTTTTCGTCGTAACCTAACTGATAGAATGTATAACCTTTGTACTCCGCAGGCGAATTGACTTTTATTGTCTTAACAATCTGTTTATCGGTGTCGATGAACTTCACCGTGCTGCGGAATTCTTTTATCATCGGTTCCCAGTCAAATAGGAACTTGATGTTTTGGTCTTTACCAAAATGAACTTCAGGATGCTTGGCAAATACCCACCTTTCCTCTCTGCCTTTGGGTGAATTTATGGCCAGCAAAATCGCGGGATTATTGGGAACTAAAGATTTATTTATTGCCTTTTTCTCTTCGTCCATGGCAAAATCCGGGTAGTAACGCAAAACAGAGAAAGAATAATCTGTCCCTTTTATCCTATACTCTTTCTCTTTTTCCGGAACAACCTGATACTGTCCTCTTATATTTTTGTCCTGAGCGTAAAATTTGATTTTAAACTGCTGGGGGCCGTACCATTCCAGATTAAAATCCTCAAGTAAAACCCGGAAATTTAAGGCCACCGGCCCTCTTTGGGAAACAAAACTATCCGCTGTCTGGCCTTCTTCTAATTCAATCGGCCCCCTGACGCCCCAGAAAAAACTTATCAATGAACCGGCTAAAATTACTAAAACAGATAGGTGGGTAATATTTGAGCCCCATTTTTTGGGACAAGATACCAAGCGGGCTAAACTGCAGAAGAGAAGATTTATTCCGAATAAAACCAAAAGCAGAAAAAACCACCAGCTGTAATAAATCGCGGCGCGATATTCTTCGGGGACTATGGCGCCAATGAGCGAAACCAGAATTATAAGCAGGAATAACACAAAAGCCGCTTTGACTGAACCAATAAATTTAAAGATTTTGTCTTCCTTGACTTTAGCTAAACACATTTTCTCTCCTATTATAATGCTTTACTAAACGCTTTTGCAGTTGCCTCTAAGTCTTTTTCTGAATGCGCAAAAGAGACAAAATTTGCCTCAAATTGCGAAGGAGGTAAGTATATCCCCTGTTTTAACATCGGCCAGAAATATTGGCGATATTTTTTGGTATCTGCTGTCTTGGCGCTCTTGAAATCTTCAACCTTTTTATCGGTAAAGAAAATTGTAAACAAAGAACCTGCGCGATTAAGAGAAAACCGCAAGCCCTTACTTCTCAGCATACCTTGTAAATCATCGCAGAGCTCCAAAGTCTTTTTATTGAGTTTAAGATAATCCATTTTAGACAATACTTCTAAAGTGGCAAGCCCGGCACTGACCGCAAGCGGATTACCAGACAAAGTGCCTGCCTGATAAACTCCGCCCAGCGGAGAAAGCTTGTCCATAATTTCTTTTTTTCCGCCGTAAGCAGCCAGAGGCAGGCCTGCGCCGATAATTTTACCCAAACAGGTCAAGTCCGGTTTAATGCCATAAAGGCTTTGCACACCGCCAAAGCTGAAGCGGAAACCGCAAATCACCTCGTCAAAAATCAGAACAATTTTATATTTAGCAGTGAGCTTTCTTAATCCGGCCAGAAAACCGATTTTCGGCAGCACTACCCCCATGTTTGCCGCCACCGGTTCCACAATCACACAGGCGATTTCCTTATGTCCTTTTTTGATTATCCGACTGACTGCATTAATATCGTTATAAGGCAGAACTAGTGTATCCTTACTTAAACTTTCCGGCACGCCCTCGCTATCCGGGGTTGCGAATGTAGCTAGACCTGAGCCGGCTTTTACCAAAAGGCTGTCGCAGTGGCCGTGATAACAGCCTTCAAACTTAATAATTTTATTCTTCCTCGTATATCCGCGGGCGAGACGAATGGCGCTCATGGTAGCTTCGGTGCCGGAATTTACCAGCCTTATTTTTTCGATAGAAGGAATTGCTCCGCAAATTATGCGGGCTAATTTTATCTCATTCTCAGTAGGAGCGCCGAAACTGGTTCCTAAATCTATCGTTTGTTTAACTGCTTTTAAAATTGCGGGGTGGGCATGACCCAGAATCAAAGCGCCCCAGCTCATCACATAATCGATATAACGGTTATCATCCGCATCATATATTTTTGCGCCGCTACCTTTTTTGATAAATATGGGGCTGCCGCCCACTGCCTTGTAAGCCCTTACCGGGCTGTTTACCCCGGCGACTAAATACTTATTTGCCTGTTTAAATAAATTAATGGACCTTTCATGCTTCATTTTTTCCCTCTTTCAGTTTTTCATGCACAAAACGAATCAAACGCGTTCTAGAGTAACTTCGCCTTTCACTCCCATTATCTTATAAATAAACTTAATCCCAACTTTTACCCGGTGATATTTTCTTCTTTCATTCATCTTAATAAACCTCCCAGATTGGATTTTGTTTTTTTAAATTCCTTTAAGGTAAACAAAACCTTAAAATCCTTTATCTTTGTTTTGCGGGCAATGGCCAGGATTAATCTGTGGCATGTCTTTTTATCCGCAGTATGCGCCATGGAATAAAGATTATAAGGCCAAAAGGAATAAGTGCTTCTTAGGTAGCAATGGGTTATCTGCGGATAAGCTACCAGAACTTTCGCCACAGAATTAATCTTTTTCTCTGGAACCATCCAGGCCACCAGGGCATTAGTTTTTAGGCCGATATTTTTATGGCTCAGGATTGTCCCAAACCGGCGCAAAAGACCTTTTTTCTTATAGTCTCTTAAAACAGATAAAACCTTTTCTGCGCTGCAGCCTAATCTTTTGGCAACGGATTTAAATGGCCGCTGCGATATCGGCAGGGGTTTATTTAACTCCAGGATAAATTTTCTGTCTGTTTTCATTTTTTTAGTGCAGCCGCCCTCCGGCCTCAAGGCCAGAGGCTGCCTCCCCGAAGCAGGAATATCCCCGCCCAACCATTCATCCTCGAGTTTTAGCCTGCGGATTTCTGCGGAGGGGATTAAACCGAACCTGGCGTCTATCTTAAAGACTTTGCGCGTAGCCAGATTCAATGCCTCGCCTATCCTGGTTCTTTTTTTTATCCGGTGAATCAATTTTAAAAGCTCCCTCTTGGAGGCTGCACTAAGAGTAAACCAGAGATTAAATTTATTATTCCTTAAATAATTATGGCTGACCTGGGGATAGCTATTGATTATATTGCTCACTTTTTTAATTCTGGCACAAGGCACGCTCATCGCAATCAGACTTGAGGCTAACCCTAATTTTTTCGTATCGAATATTGCGCCGATGTAGCGGATAATCTTTTTTTTCTTTAGAACTTTTATCCTCTCTATTACCTCTTCCTCCGAAAGCCGTAATCTTTTGCCGATCTCAAGATAAGGACGGCCGGAAAATGGAAAATTATTCTGCAGTTCTCTGAGCAATAATCTATCTTGTAACTTGAGCATCTTTTTTATTTTTTCCAGCAAATACGCAATCAGAATCCTGCGCCATATAATCACCCGAGTAATAAAAAGCGCGCGCCCGGCATCCGCCGCAGGAATTTTTATTTGCGCAAAGCGCACAGGCTCCTGAATACCGCAGGCTGCGCAGCTTAAGAAAAATATCGCTGTTTTTCCAAATGAAACTAAATTTTTCTTCTCTCGCATTGCCGACCTTTATGGGAAGATAGGGACAGGGATGCACATCGCCATTGGGAAGAATACAGCAATAACTTATCCCGGCTAAACAGCCGCGCTGAAAACGCAAATCCATGCCCATCTTGCGCGATAAAGGAATAAACTGCGGCGCGCAAACCGGCTTTAACTCCATGCTCATACGTTTTTGTTTATTTAAGATTTTCTCCAGAACTTCCTGAATATCTTGCGCGCTGATAAAGACGCTATTTATTTCTTTGCCCCTTCCGGTAGGAATAAGAAAAAATACGTGGTGGGCAACTGCGCCCAAATCATAAACCAGATCGGTTATTTCGGTAATCTCTTGGTAATTTCTTTTGGTTACGGTGGTATGCACCTGAAAATCAAGTCCTTCTTCTTTGCAAATCCGCATTGCCTCTATTGTTTTTTTCCAAGCGCCTTTTTCTCGGCGGAATTCGTCATGAACTTCCGGATGGACGCTGTCTAAACTTATTCCTGCCCGGCTAAGTCCTGCCTGTTTTAATTTTCTGGCAACTTCAGGAGCGATTAAAATGCCGTTGGTTCCCAGAACCGGTCTTAGCCTCAAAGATTTGGCATGTGTAATAAGCTGAAAAATATCTTTCCTTAAAAGCGGCTCTCCGCCGCTTAAAATCACGATTTTAAAGCCGGCCTTGGCGATTTCCTCCAGCAAAGATTTTCCCTCTATGGTATTCAATTCATGCGGGTCTTTTGCGCCTGCATCGCGATAACAATGCTCGCATTTTAAGTTACAGGCTTTGGTAGTGTTCCAGGAGATAATCATAGATTTATCCTTAATTTCTCTATCTGCTTAAATCCGAAATTCAAAGCACGAAATCCCTGCCTGCGGCAGGCAGGCTAAACAAATCCGAAATTCTAAATTCGAATGTTCTAAACTTTAATTTTGGTATTCGGATTTCGAATTTAATCCCTCGCTTTTAATTTCTTCGCAACTTCCTTGGCGTGATAGCTGATTATTATATCCGCTCCTGCGCGTTTTATGGCAGTGAGAATTTCTAAGGCAGTCTTCTCTTCGTCCAGCCAGCCTAATTTTGCCGCGGCCTTGACCATAGAAAATTCGCCGCTGACATTATAGGCAGCAACCGGCAAATTAAATTTCTCTTTTACTTTGGCAATTACGTCCAGATAAGCCAGGGCAGGCTTGACCATCACAATATCTGCTCCCTCTTGAATATCTAAACTTACTTCTCTTAAAGCCTCACGTATATTGGCCATATCCATCTGGTAGGATTTCCTGTCTCCGAATTGCGGGGCTGATTCTGCAGCCTGGCGGAACGGTCCGTAAAAAGCCGAGGAATATTTGGCGCTGTAAGCCATAATCGGCGTCTGGGTGTAGCCTTCTTTATCAAGTATTTGCCGAATAGCTCTGACTTGTCCGTCCATCATCGCTGACGGAGCAACCATATCTGCGCCTGCCTGGGCATGTGACAAAGCAGTCTTGGCCAGAAGCTCTAAGGTAGCGTCATTATCAATGGTAAATTGCAAACTCTCTTTCTTTGCGAATTTTTTGATTACTCCGCAATGGCCGTGCGCGGTATATTCACATAAACAAACGTCGGTAACCACTAAAACATCCGGCACTTTTCTCTTGAGTTCCCTAACTGCCTGCTGGATTATCCCGTAATCTGCATAGGCCTGGGTTGCCAGATTATCTTTTTTTCTGGGAATTCCGAAAAGTATAATTGCCGGGATTCCTAAATCCTGGATAATCTTTGCTTCTTTCAAAAGATTGTCTATGGACAACTGAAAATTACCCGGCATAGAGACAATGGGTTTCTTAATATTTTTCCCGGGGCAGACAAAAAAAGGCATCACCAGATTATTCGCGCTCAGACGGGTTTCGCGGATTAAACGCCGGAAATTCTCGTTCTGTCTTAATCTTTTAGGACGCAAGATGGGATATTGCATATTATCCTCCGTGAATAAAACTGTTTCGAGTTTCGGATTTCGAATTTCGGATTTCTATACCTATTTCCTCCTCAGTCAAATAACATGCCGGGTCTTGCTGCCAGATATCCTGATAAATTGCTTCTGCCCTGGCGCGGAAATTGGCGTTACAAAGTTTTAAGAAATTGCATTTTGCGCAGCGGCCTTTGATATGGGGCGTTCTATTTTTTAATTTAGCCATTATTTCGTCTTTAGTATCCATCCAGATCTCGCCAAATTTTCGTTCCCGGACATTACCGAAAGAATAATTCTGCCAGAACTGGTCAGCATGCACAAAGCCCAGATTATCCACATTGGCAATAGCAATTCCCGAAGCATTACCTTTATTATACTCCAGAAGCTCCAATATTTTCTGCGCTTTCTTCGGATCCTGTTTTTTTACTTTTAAATAAATATAAATAGCGTCGGCGTGATTATCCACGGTCAGAACCTCTTTATTTACGCCCCGCTCATACATAGATACTGCCCAGTTGCAGATGGCGTCAACGCAGGCGCGCATCTGGTCGTGCGTCAAATCATCCTTGGTCATCTTGCTGCCTCTGCCGGAATATACCAGATGATAAAAACAAACTCTATCAATTGCTTCATCTTCAACCAATTTAAAAATCTTCTTTATATCAGGATAATTATGCCGGGTAATCGTGAATCTCAAACCCACCTTTTGTTTTACCGCAACGAGGTTTCTGATTCCGGATAATGCCATTTCAAATGCGCCTGCCTTGCCCCGGAAGCGGTCGTTATTTACGCCTATTCCGTCAAGGCTTACGCCGACATAATCAACATTTCCGGCTTTAATCTTTTTGGCCGTTTCTTCATTAATCAGGGTTCCATTGGTGGAAATGACCGTCCTGATTTTAAGCCTCCTGGCAAAATCATTCAGGGTAAATAAATCCTGGCGCAAAAGCGGCTCGCCCCCGGAAAAAAGCAGGACCGGAACGCCAAACTCTGCCAAATCCGCAATCATTTTTTTTGCCTCCGCGGTAGATAACTCTCCGTCGTATTCTTTATTTGCGGAATTGGAATAACAATGAATACAGGCAAGATTACAACTGCGCGTGCAATTCCAGACCACGATGGGACGGCGGTTAAGTGCCGTCATATCCTTACGGTATCTTAACTCATCGCCGTATGACGGCAAATCACAGAGTAATTTGGTTATGCTAATCACTGTTTTCTCCGAAAAAAGTTTAACCTTTTAAATTTACGCAGTGGGTAAGATTTTACTATGAGCTACGAGCTATGAACTAAAACTATTTTGATTCTTTTACACCTACGCAGCGTAAAGTCGCCGTGTTGACATTAAACACTAAACTTTTCCCGCTTTAGCGGGATCCCGCTAGATTTTTTTAATTCGGTGCGGGAAAACATTAAACAGGACTCAATTCGAAACTTTCTTTTTACGCTTTACGCTATAATATTTCACTATTGCTTTAAACAAACCATCCAAAGTATACTCTTTCGCCTCAATAGCGACCTTAAAGCCGTAATCCCTGGCAGTCTGGGAAGTTATCGGCCCAATGGAGGCGACTTTAAATTTATTTTTATATTGCGCAATGGCTTTCCTGGAAAAAACTTTGAAAAATCCCTGCACGCAGGAAGAGCTGGTAAAAGTAATTAAATCCGAATCCGCCAAGATGTTATCGGATATTTTCTTTTTGTCTGCGAAGGTGGTTTTATATGCCGGGATTACGCAAACTTTAGCACCCAATTTCTTTAAACCCAAAGGCAAAACATCCCGGGCTTCTTGTGCGCGGACAATCAGGATATTTTGCCCTTTAATTTTCTCACTTTTAAAGGCGGCAATTAAACCTTCCTGGCGGAATTCCTTAGGCACAATATCGATTCTTAAGCCTAAATTCTCTAAAGCGCTTGCGGTTTTTGGTCCGATTGCCCCTACCTTAACCCCTTTAAGAATGCGCATGTCTTTTTTAAGATAATCAAGCCTGGCTTCAAAAAACCTTACCCCGTTCTGACTGGTAAATATCAACCACTGGAATTTTTCTATCTGTCTTATGGCTTTATCTAGACGAGAGTAATCCGCAAGCGGCTTAATCTCGATTAAAGGTAATTCTCGGCAGGATGCACCTTGCTCCTCAAGAAGGTGGCTTAGCTTGGCTTTTTCCTCGGCAGGAACAGTCACTAAAATTTCTTTGCCGAAAAGAGGCTTTTTCTCAAACCAATCCATCTTTTTCTTTAAAGAAACTACCTCACCGACGATTAATATGGCCGGAGCGCTGAATTTTTCTTTTTTTGCTTTTCCAACTATGGTCTTTAAGTCTGCACGCAGGCTTCTCTGCTTGGCTAAAGTTCCCCATTGGATTAAGCAACAGGGTGTAGAAGCAGCGCGGCCAAATTTTATCAGAGTCGCGCATATTTTTCTTAGATTTTCAAATCCCATGAGAAATACTAAAGTACCTAAGCCGGTAGCAATCTTTTCCCAGGCTATACTGGAATCTTCTTTTTCCGGGTCTTCCTGTCCGGTAAATATGCCTAAAGACGAAGTAAAGCCTCTGTGAGTAACGGGAATTCCGGCATAGGCAGGAACAGCAACTGCGCTGGTTACTCCCGGCACGACTTCAAACGGGATTCTGTTTTTAACCAAAGCTAATACTTCTTCTGCCCCCCGGCCAAAGACAAAAGGATCCCCTCCTTTTAAGCGCACCACGGTTTTGCCGCTCTTGGCTAATTTAACCAGCAATTGATTAATCTTATTCTGGGGTAAGGTATGTTTACTGGATGCCTTGCCGACATAAATAGTCTGGGTATCTTCGGGAATGTGTTTTAATATCTTAAGATTTACCAGACGGTCATAAACAACCGCCTCGGCCTGCCTTAAACATCTTAACCCTTTAAGGGTAAGAAGTTCGGGGTCTCCCGGACCTGCACCGACAAGATAGACTTTAGCTTTATTTTTGCCCATGTTTTATCGCGGTTAAAATATCTCTGCCGCCTTTCTCTAACGCCTCAGCTGCTAAACTTTTCCCTAACGCCAAGGCTTGACTAAGGTGAGCGTTTCTTGAGAGACACACTGCTTTTTTTCCGTCTAAACTTATAATCATAGTGCTCAAATTTATCCTTTGTCCTCTAATCCTGGCGAATGCTGCCACGGGCATGCGGCAACCTGCCCCGGTTGCTTCTAGAAATGCCCTTTCGCTGGCCACACATAGGGAAGTTTTTGCGTCATTTATTTTCTGCGCTATGCGTTGCATCAATCTATCATTACTTCTTACTTCAATACCCAGCGCACCTTGTCCGCAGGAAGGCAGCATGATTTCAGGTGAAAGAAATCTGGCTTGAATATTTTTATACTTTAGCCGTTTAAGACCCGCAGCTGCCACGACAATGGCATCATACTGGCCTTCGTGCAATTTTCTGATGCGCGTGTCTAAATTTCCTCTTAGGTTTTCTATGCGTAAATCCGCACGCAAGCGTAAAATCTGCGCCCTTCTACGCAGGCTGCTTGTTCCGATAAGGCAACCTGCTTTGAGTATAAATAAATCACGATTATCTTTTGAGATTAAAACATCCCGGGGATTTTCCCTTTTTGTTACGGCAGCTAATTTAAGACGCGAAGGGATCCGGGAAGGCAAGTCCTTCATGCTGTGCACTGCCAGATCAATCTTTCCCGATATAAGCTCGTCTTCTATTTCTTTGACGAATATGCCCTTATCTGTCCGCTGCCACTCTTTTACTCTGTCGCCTAATGTGGTTATCTTTTTTAATATAAAAATGTATCCGGGGAATTTTCTTTTTAAAAACCTGATTACGCTTTCCGTCTGAGCAAGCGAAAGCTTACTGCCTCTTGCGCCGACAATAATTTCTTTCTTTTTCACCTTAAGATACGTTCTTGGCGTTTATCTTTAAAATTTATCCGCCTTCGCCTTTCAAAAGTTAAGGCGAAGGCATGGCTTCCTCTTTCGCCCTTCAAATAAACAAGACGATGGTAGGGCTTCAGAGGACAAGTCGGCGGATTCCGCCCGCTGGCCTTGTCAGCGGATAACCCTCCGAAGCTAAGCGCGAAAGCTGCTTAGCGAAAGAGGGCAAATACATGTTTCTTGGAGCTCTAGTCTATTGATTACTGAATCTACACAGCTCTGAATAATTTCTTCTGCCCGTCTGGCTTCCCGCTGTCTTTCCTTGATATTAGCATCGGCTACGCCGGCTAAATCATCGATATTATAAAGATATACATTGTCAATCTTATTAATTTGCGGGTCGATATTGCGCGGCAGCCCTAAATCAATCATGAAAAGAGGCAAGTTATTTCTTTCCTGCATCAGTCTCTGGATATCCTCAAATTTAATCAGAAAGTGCCCTGCGCTGGTAGAGCTAATCACAATATCGGTATTTTTTAACTCCTCTAAGATTCTCTCGAATTTAATCGCTTTGCCCTTAAAAGCAGCTGCCAGCTCCTGCGCCCTTTGCCAGGTGCGGTTGGCCACCAAAACCGCACTCACTCCTCTGGAATACAGATTCTTTACCGTCAGCTCCCCGATTTTGCCGGCACCGATAATTAATACCCGCTTATCGGTCAGGCTCTCAAAAATTTTTTTTGCCAGTTCTATTGCCGCGGTGGAGGTAGAAACCGCGCCTTTACCGATCTGAGTTTTAGTACGCACCTTTTTACCGATACGAATCGCTTCTTCAAAAAGATTATTTAAGCCCTTACCAATAGTATTGGCTTCTTTGGCTTTAAAATAGGCATCCTTTACCTGGCCGAAAATCTGCGTCTCGCCTACAATCATCGAATCAAGTGATGCCGCCACCCTAAATAAATGCCTGACTGCCTCTTTATTATTGTAGGTATAAAGATAATCGGTAATCTCTTGAGTAGGGATTTTATGAAAGCTGTTTAAGAAATTTTTCATAGAATTAAAACCACCTGAAACATCCTTTGCCACCGTATAAAGTTCAGTACGGTTACAAGTAGACAAAATCAGGCTTTCCTTAATATCATCGCAGTCCTTAAGCGTGCGCAGCGCTTCAGGGAGTTTTTGCTCCGAGAAAGAAACTCTTTCTCTTATCTCGATGGGGGCAGTCCTGTGATTAAGTCCAAGTATAAGGATGTTCATATTTTAACTTAAAGCGCAAATCGCAAAGCGCAAAACTAAAGCGTAAAATTTTACGCTTTGAGTTCTACGTTTTACGCTAAAAATAGGAGTGCAGCCCTGATAATAAAAAACTCACTCCAAAATACGTGAAAAGCACAGATAAAAATCCGATGATTGCGATATAGGCGTTTTTTCTTCCCCGCCAACCCTGCATAAGCCGGCCGTGCAAATAGACCACATATATCAACCAGATAACCAAAGACCAGGTCTCTTTAGGATCCCAGCTCCAGAAAGACCCCCAGGCCTTCTGTGCCCAGAGCGAGCCGCTGATTATCCCCAAACTTAAGAAAACAAAACCAAAGCTAACTGAACGATATCCTAATCTATCCACCAGCCCGAGTGAAGGCAGACGGAAGAAAAAGCCGTCAATCTTTTTCGACTTTAGCTCTCTTTCCTGCCACAGATACATAACCCCAAAACAAAAAGCCATGAGAAAACAGCTATAACTTAAAAAACATAAAGTAACGTGGATTCCCAGCCAGGGACTTTGTAATGCCGGGGCTAAAGGTCTTATCTTATTATCCAGAATAAGGGCATACCCCATCAACAATACCACCAAAGGCAGGACAAATGTGCCGTTTACCCAGGTCTTTTGCCTCTCTTCGGCTAAAAGATAAACCAGCATAATTATCCAGGCAAAAAAAGACAGTGATTCATAGAGGTTAGAAACCGGCGGATAACCCAAGGCGAGCGCCCTTAAAGCGAGGATTGCACTGTGGGTAAGAAAACCTATGAGGCCGAAAAAAAAACCAAGAGTGCCGATTTTATTTTTCTGTGTGATAAAAAAAACAAAAAAACATACACAGCATAAAAGATAAAATGTAAACGTCAGATTAAAAAACAGGTCGTATTGTGCTTTGTCTAAAAAATAATGATTGTATTGATTGCACAGATTTTTAAAAAAGATTACACAGATTACCGCCGGCGATGTTATCTGTGTAATCTGCTTTTTAATCGCTGTAATCATAATATTGTTTAGTTAATAAGACAGTATTATAACATTATAATTTAGCTTAAATTTTTATACTCCGCGGTCTAAAACCGCACCCTTTAGGGTGCGGATAAGTTGTGGCCGCTTGAGTATTTCGCCCAAGGAACCCCGGGCTTTAGCCCGGGTGGGCTCCACTTGCTTCTCTTTCTTGAGGTCTCTGAAAAACTCCTAATTTTAGGTCAGAGACCTCAAGAGAGCTCTGCCTATTTTTAGACTTTTTCAGAGCTCTCTTCTTATATCTCGTTTACGGACAACGGAATTGACCCATTTAGTCAAGACGGCCTTGCGGATTGCGGCTTTGGAACAGGAAGACTTAAGATTTTCCCTAAAGCCCCCTAACGGCTTTAAGGCCCTGACATAGCGGGGGATAAAATGTTTGGTTAAATCGATTCTCATCCTCTTAGCTAAACAGGGGGCTTTACCGCTGGTAGAGATACTGATAATCAAACCGTCTCTTTCAATGACTGAAGGGACAATAAAATTACTTTTCAATGGTGCGTCTACTACGTTGGTCAAAATACCCGCTTCCCGCGCATCCCGCAAAACTTGCGCATTAATTTCGCTATTATTGGTGGCGCAGATAACCAGAAAAGAGTTTTTAAGGAACCTTTTTTGATAAGCGGACTTTATATGTCTGCTCTTTTTCTTACGGCAAAGCCCGGACAGCCCTTTGGTCAAAACCGGACTAATTACCCAAACACAGGCGCCGGCCTTAAGTAAAGTTTGTGCCTTGCGCTCGGCAACCTTGCCGCCGCCAACCACGCAGCATTTTTTGTCTTCCAAGTCTAAAAGTATAGGATAATATCTCATTGTTCTATTAGGTAATAAATCGTCATCCGCTGTTTTTATGGAAGAGCGGATCGTAATCAGATGGGCTATATTAGCAGAAAAAAGGAAATCACTGCGAGCAACCTAAAAGAGTTAGAATTGGGATAATCTCTTTCTGAACCCCGCACCTTTTTTGTATTCATCCCGCACCTTTCTACTGCGAAGAAACACTTTGTAGCAAAAGGTGCGGGATTCACGCATTTATTCTAAAAGCATGAATAAGCAAAAGGTACGGGGTGAAGTTTATGAGGTCTCTGAAAAACTCCTAATTTTAGGTCAGAGACCTCTAGAGAGCTCTGTCTATTTTTAGACTTTTTCAGAGCTCTCTTTTACTTCTTTGGAGACTGACTTTACATGGCGTTCCACATGTTGAAATTCTTCCGGGCTCAATATCTTATTTAAATCCAAAAGGACCAAAAGTCTGTCCTGAAGTTTACCCACGCCTCTGATATAATGCTCGGGGACCTCGGTCTCAACCAGGCTGGGAAGATCTTCTACTGATTCGGAAGATAATCTTAAAACCTCGGAAACAGAATCCACAATCATGCCAACGGTATTTTCACCAACCTCAACCACGATGATCCTGGTCAACCCTCCCCTTTCCTTGGAACTGACACCTAGCCTTTTGGATAAATCAATAACCGCCAATACCTGACCTCTAAGGTTGACTACGCCTTCGATAAATACCGGAGCTTTAGGCAAATAGGTAATCTTCACCAGCCTTACAATCTCTCTTACCTGGCTTATATCTACGCCGAACTCCTCTGTGCCAATCGTAAAAACAACTAATTGATACTCCCTGGGTTTTGCTTCAGCCATCAGCACACCTCCTTAAATGAGCAGACGACTTACGGAACGAGATCCTTCACTGCGTTCAGGATCGTCCTGAGGAACGAAGTGACGAAGGACGACAGTGACGTAAGTTGTAGGCGAAGCCGTCTGCGAATTAAACCCCCACACCAATTGTTATATAGCTTAGGCTAAACACACAATTGGTGTGGGGGTAAGTTCGACCAAACAACTTATGTCGCACTTCGTGCTCCATAAGTTGTGGCCTCACTTATTCCTTCATTCCTAATGCCTCAAAAATCTTTTTTAAGGATTCCTTGGAGGGGAAAAATAAAAACAGACCCTCCAGATTCAAGCCTTTTACCTTTAAATCTGTCTTAATAAAAAGGGCCTCTTCTGAATATTGAGCAATCTGAATAAAAATAAAATCCAAGATTGCTCCTACCATATCTATAGCTAAGGACGGCACAGAATTAATAACACTTAGATTGGTCATCTCTGCTAAAGCAGTTATATAAGAACCTGAGAGAATATTGGCAGACTCCTTCAGGGAAGATTGAAACATCTCATCATTAGAGTTTAACTGGTCTTTGGGTTTACCTAACAGATAGCTGGATAAAAGCTTTGCATCTTCGGGTGGGAACAATAAGAATATTCTACCTGAAATATCACCCTTTATCTCCATATCTAAAACAAAAAAAATCCTCTCCATATCTCCCAATAAACTAGATATATTTTCCAGAGGGACGAGGCTTGCCTGGGGAACAGAAATCTCCACTTTCTCACCAGTTAAATCTGCCAAGGCAGTGGCTGACCTACCCGCACCAATTGTGCCTATCTCTCTCAATAAGTCCAATTGATTCAGAGATAATCTCTCATTCATCCCGCACCTTTTCTATGAGATTGCTGAAAAAATCCTAAACAATGCAGCAATCTCTGATTAAAAGATTAAAAACAGATTGCACAGATTAAATCTCCGACGAGAGAATCTGTGTAATCTTGACTTAATCGCTGTAATCAAGAGATTTCTCATACTTTAAGACTTTTTAAGAAATCTCTATATTTTCAATTATCGCGTCGGCGATTTTAGAAATAGGCAGAACCTTATCCGCTAAACCCGCCTCGTAAATCACTTTAGGCATACCCCAAACCACCGAGGTTTCCTCATCCTGAATAATAACTAGGCCACCTTTCTGTTTTATATTTCTTGTTCCTTCCAAGCCGTCTTTACCCATGCCCGTTAAAATCACCGCAATTACATCTTTTCCAAACATTTCAACAGCTGAAAATATAGTCACATCTATTGAGGGTCGGACAAAATGCACCAGCGACTCTTCACTCAAATTTACCTTTAATTGATTATTTTGTTTTTCTAAAACCATATGATATCCGGCAGGAGCAACAAATGCCTTACCTGCCAGAATAATATCCCCTTCTTCTGCCTCCTTTGTCTTTATGCCTGACTGCCAGGATAATCTCTCCGCAAAACTCAAGGTAAATCCTTTGGGCATATGCTGAATAATTAAAAAAGCTGCAGGAATAGAAGGAGGAATATCCTGCATAATCTCTAATATTGCCTTTGGTCCGCCAGTAGAAGCACCGATAATCACCAATTTCTTTAAGGCGAGGGGTTTTTCTGCTCTACGGGCTAGAGTCAAACGGCGATGCTCTAAGAGAGATAAGGATTTGTTTAGGTCAACTGTGGAAGCCAATTTTATCTTAGAGATTATCTCGTCTTTAAGTTTAGGTAAGTCTAAGGAGACTTCTCCTGAGGGTTTAGCAATAAAATCTAATGCGCCTAATTCCAAAGCCCTAATCGTCGTGCTCGTTCCTGCTCGGGTATAAGCAGATAACATAATTACGCGGGTGGGTTTCTGGCGCATTATCTCTTCGAGCACGCTTATGCCATCCAACAAAGGTAAATTTACATCCAAGGTAACCACATCAGGGCTCAGTGCTAAAATCTTCTCTAAGGCCTCTTTGCCATCCCTTGCTTTATCCACCACTTCTAAACCGGGGTCGCTGTTTATGATATCCGAGATAATCTTACGCATTAAAAATGAATCCTCAACTACTAAAACGCGAATCTTATTCCCATCCATATTATACTTCCTTTTCTCCCAATGAAATCGACCTTACCATAACCTTTCCGTTTTCCAGATTCAACTCGATGGTTCTACCAAAAGTGCCTCCGATTTCCTGCGCCGCTATTTTGATACCCAATTCTTTTAAGACGGCTTCTGCCACTTCAATATTCTTCCCTCCCACGTTAAGAATACTATCAGGGGCAATAAAGGTGAACATATGCGCACCGCCAAACAACTTAGCCACCAGACGGCTCCTTGAACAACCAAGTTTTTCCAACTCTTCTACCGCCTTTTTTATCACCGCATTAACAAAGCGAGCAGGATTAGATTTTATCCTCGCCTTATCAATATCAGGGAGCATGGCATGTGCCATCGCGCCTATTTTTTTAATCGGGTCATAAATAGTAATACCCAGACAGGAACCCAAGCCCCGGGTAACTAATCTTGCCGGCACCTGGGCTATCTTCATATCTGCTAAGTCTACCTCAATAATCTTCTCTTCCATAATAATCTGTTTTTCTTGCATTGCGGTTTGTCTAACGTTTAACCTCCCAATACTCTCTTTATTGCCTCAATCACCCGAGAGGGCTGAAAGGGCTTAGTCACAAAGTCTTTTGCGCCTGCTTGGATTGCCTCCACTACCAAAGAGTGCTGTCCCATTGCCGAGACCATAATGATTTTAGCCTGGGGGTCTATCTTCATAATCTCCCTTACCGCCGCCACCCCATCAATTTCATCCATCTTTGGCATCACAATATCCATGGTAACCAAATCCGGCTTTAACTGCTGAAATTTGTCAATCGCCTCTTTACCATTCTCTGCTTCACCACAGACCTCGATGCCCTCCTTCTTCAAAATATCGGAAAGCATCCGGCGCATAAATAAAGCATCATCCACAATCAATACTTTTGCCATTCTCCTTCTCCTTTTTTAATGAGCAGATAACTTACGGAGTCCGCCAAAGTTCTGTGGCGGACGACATAAGTTATAGCGTCCGTATTTTAGTTGTCTATCAGCGTCTGCGAATTGATCCTCGACATTTTGCTCGTGAATTTAACTTACAGCAAAATGTCAAGGACGAATTCACCCCGCCCTTTCTTTCCCTATGCCTACGCTACTCTGTTGAAAGGGCGGGGTTCATTCGACCTTCTGATATATCTTTTGATGCGACTCAACCGGGATAAATAAATTTTTTAAATCACCCCAGATAATCTCTACCTTACCGATTACCAGATAACCCTTGGAATTAAGCGCATGGTTAAATTCCTTAAATAATACATCCTGTTGTTGACGATTAAGATAAATCATTACATTGCGACAGAAAATTATATCCATGGATTTTAGTGGCGGATCGCTAATGATATTATGTTTAATAAACTTAACCATCTGCCTTATCTCTTCCTTTAACTTACAAGAATTATCACCCAGGCTTATAAAATATTCTTTAAGCTGCTCCTTACTTACTTCTTTTAAATTAGCAAGTCTGTATTCGGCTCTCCTGGCTTCCTCCAATGCCGCGTTATCCATATCCGTTCCCCAGATTCTTACCAGAAAATCATCTTCTCCTGCGAGAGCTTCCTTTATAACTATAGCCAGAGAATAGGCCTCTTCGCCAGAAGCACAGCCACAAGACCAAACACGGATAACCCGATGATGCATAGCTTTCTTCCTTTGGATAATCTCAGGAAGGGCAATCTTGCTAAAAGCATTAAAGACATCAGGGTCGCGAAAGAATTCAGTAACATTTATTGCCAGTGCATCTAAAAGCCGATTAAATTCATTATTGTCTTTTTCTATTAGATTAATATAATTCAGACAACTTTTTGATTCAGTTGCTTGTATACGAAAACGTAAACGCCTGAGAAGAAAATTCCGTCGATATGAACTTAAATCAATCCCTTTTTGCTTCTGGATAAAAGAAATGGCTGTCTTAAGATCCTGCTCGTTTAAATCCATCTGTGTCGTGGGCGTGACCAACTCCATGCGAAGAATCCTCAATGCTGTGGGTTTTTGGTAATATGCGATATTGCCTTAGTAAGTTCTCTTACCACATCCGCCCGGAATTGAACCTCTACCCCTTGCAGTTTCGTAAAAATCCTGCCCTTATCAGAAACTATGTATTTTGGTGGAAGCCGGTTCAACGCCCAGGCCATCATATCAAACTTACACTTCTCGCATTTGCAGATATCCCCTTTCTTAGAAACCAAATCTTCCAGTGTATCCTTAACTACATCCTCCATATAATTATAAACCTTCATTTACGCCTCCTATCTTGATTCCACCTACTTCCACCTACGCGGTGTGGACCTGTCTGTTAACATTTCTTCACCGCGTAGGTGGAATTCACGTTTTCTAAGTTGTGCCTTCATTTGATCTCTCCTCAAAAAGAATTCTCACCCTTGAGCCTTCAAATAAGGGAGTGGTAAACCCTGCTGGTGTATCATTCACCCATATCTTTATGGTCTTACCTACTACCTTCTGAGGATCGACATCGATATATCTGAATATCTCAGAAAGTAAAATCCGGCGTTCTTTTAAGTAATAAACCTTGATATCTGCGCCGTCAATTAGGAATTCCTCTGGCTTAACCTGCCGACCATTCATAAAAATCTGGATGGGCTCAATCCTCACATCTATATCCTGACCATCTACATTTATGCGTATCTGGCTTGTGCCCTCAGGAACTTCTACCACATCGCTTATTTTATAATAAGTTGGGATGTCAGGATAAAATTCTATTACATCCTTTGGCTTAATTTCTGTATCTAAACTGGCGACCTTGCCGTTAAGGCGCAGAGTAAAATTGCGCTGAGTCAAAATCTTAGGCAGGCCATTTATATTTACCAGAATCTGCCTCTCTGAGAGACTCTCTAAACTTAAAACCTTAAACTTTAAGACATCGCTTAAATTTAGCCCGTCTGTTTTAATATTTGCACGGTCAACTACAGGTGTATCCAGCCCTACAACCCGACCGTTCATAATCACCGGCGGTGTAACTTCGCAATTCTCTTGGTTAAAGATAATTTCTACGGGCCTTATGCCCACCAAATCCTTAATAATTATAGAGGCATTCTCGCCATCTATTGCCTCTTGAAATTCCAATTTATCGCCGTCCTCTATTTTGTCCGATAGAGAAGATACGGGTCTATCATTAAGCAATACTTTAGCTGATTGGCCTAAGGTTCCTTTGATAATCTTTAATTCGCCGTTAACTTCTACGCTTAAAGCCAAACCCGGTCGGGGATATAACTTTTTATCTTTGATATCTGTTAAGGTAAGTGCTCCCATTATATCCTTTTTTTGTTGGAAGTCTAACATCATTAATTTCTTACTATTAACCTCGATATCGATAAAACGCAAGCCCGAAGAATCTGCGGTCATCAACGCGATTCCTAAGGGCGTGACCGCTTCTGGACCGTTTAATTTAGATGTGGTATCTTTGATTCCTTTTATGGCGCGAGGTAGACGAATCCCTACCTTATCAGGAGGAAGACCAAAACTACTAGCCAATTCCTCGGTTAAATTAAGAGTCAGGCTTCCGCCACCTACTGCTACCACTGCCTGGGGGATGCCGCCGTTTAAATTCACTGCCAGAGAAGCAATGGACTCTGCCAGTTTCTTTACGCGGGAAGATATACCCTGCCTTACACTCTGGACATCCACCTTACGCTTTCTGCCCCAGATATCCACATATTCAATCTCCACAGCTGTCCTTAGAGACCTTTTGATTCGTTCAGCAGTAGAAAAATCTACCAATAAAATCTCTGAAATGCACTCGGTAATCTCATCTCCTGCCTCAGGCACCATACCATAGGCAAAAACCACCCCATCTTTGGTAAGCGCTAAATCAGAGGTGCCCGCCCCAATATCCACAAGTAGGATATTGAGATTGCGCATCTCCAAGGGGATTATGGCGTTGATAGCAGAAATTGGCTCTAAGGTTATATTGGTAAGTTTCAACTTCGACTTTTTTAAAACCGTAAACATACTATCTAAAATCACACGGGGCAGGAATGTAACAATTACCTCAGTAGCAATCGATTTTGCGCGATGCCCGATAAGGGTAGAAATTCTACCTTGGTCTAACTCATAATAGATAGGACTATATCCTACACAATAAAACTGAGATAGATTCCTTCCAGAATCAGAAACTATCCTATCGACCGCCTCTAATTCCAGATTCCTTACTATCTCCTGATTTATCTCCTCATAAGAGCTAAATTCCTTGATTACCTTACTCTTATATGTCACCAAGTTTCTTCCGGCAACAGCAACACCCACCTGTTCCAATTTCTTATTTAATCGGGACTCCAAGTTATCTTTTATCGTTTTTACAGTTTTGACTACCTCATCAATGCTATGAATCTGGCCATCAAACATAGGCCGGCTGGGATGCTCAATCACCTCGACATCCAGAATCTGGAGGCGGCCTTCGTGCTTGCGGGCAACAATACCCATCACCTTCCTGGTTCCAATATCTAAGGCGAAGATTTCTTTCATAACTCTCCTAATCTAAAAGACCTTCAGACACCCGACGGGTGTCCTGGGTTTCATGGTTCCAATCTCCTATCAAGAAAATTCCTCGTTTACGCTCGGAATGACTCTCATTCCACCTACTTTCACCTACGCGGTGTAAACCTATCTTTAACATTTCTTCACCGCGTAGGTGGAATTTACGTTTTCTCATAAACCAATCATCCCCAGAATTTTCTTTAGGCTTTCAGATTCTAATAAAAATATGACGATTAAATTCAACTCAATATCCTCAATAACTAGATGATTTTCAATGGGTAAGATGTAATGGACCTCGCTACCCATAAATCTTTTGAACAAGACCTTGCTTAATTTATCTACCCTATCCACTGCCGTCTGGGTTATTGAAGGGATTAACTGATAGAGTCTTAAGAATTCTCCTACTGCATTCAAATAGGAGCAACAGATGATATGAGCGCTTTCCGAAAGCGCCGATTCATCCATTACCGTGAATATCTCAGTTGAGCCAATTTGTCTTTGCATCAAGATATCAATCATTAATAAAGCGTCTCTCTTGGGAAATAAAACCAACATCGCTCCTTGAAGTTTGCCTAAAATCTTTAAGGAAACTGCAATGCTTAGTTCTTCTGGTTTCATCAGAAATTCAGAACCCGATAATTTATCCAAAGACAAAAGCTTAACTGTGGGAATACGGACAGAAACCCGCTTACCTAAGATTTGACTTAAGGCAGTAGCAGCATTGCCTCCACCAATATTACCAATCTCTTTTAAAGCATCTAACTGTTCTTGATTTAAATCTAGATTTTCCATATCTACCTTCCTTATCTTAAACTCATTATATCCAAAATCAATGCCACCCGGCCGTCTCCGAGGATAGTGGCTGCGGCAATTCCTTTGGTCCGCCTAACCAGTGAACCCAGGGGTTTAACCACGATATCCTGTTCTCCCAAGACCTGACTAATAACCAATCCTAAACTCTTTTGTCCATACTCAACTATCACCAGAGATATTCTTCCATCTAAATTCTTTTTATCGGATTGTAGAGAATCAGAAATACCCAATTCTTTATCCAGTCTTATAATAGGAATAACCTCATCCCTGACCCTGACTACCTCAAAGTTTTGAATGATTTTTATCTCACTCTCATTCAGTTTAATGGTCTCTCGAATGCTCATTAAGGGAATAGCGAATATTTCCTCTTCCACCTTAACCAACATTGCCTTAATAATAGCAAGCGTTAAAGGTAATGTCAAGATAAAACGACTGCCCACGCCGACTTTGGTTTCAAAATCCAGTCTTCCGCCCAAGGCATCCATCTTTGACTTCACCACATCCAAACCCACCCCTCTACCAGAAACCTCGGTTATCTTCTTACTAGTTGAGAATCCCGGTAGGGTTAGCAGATAAAGTATTCTTCTTTCGTCCAAGTCCATTGCCTCTGTCTCGGAAATTAAACCCTTTTCTAAGGCGGCTCTACGCACCGCAGGTATATCAACTCCCTTACCGTCATCAGCCACTTCAATAAAAATCTGACCTTTTTGGCGGGAGATATTAATCGTAATCTTGCCCCGGGGATTCTTCTTTAAAGCCTTTCTTTCTTCGGAAGTCTCAATACCATGGTCAATAGCATTTCTCACCAGATGCACTAAAGGATCACCTATCTCATCCAAGACTACACGGTCTAATTCTATCTCACTGCCCACTATCGCCAGATCGATTTCCTTATTTTGTCTTCTTGACAAATCCCTTACTACGCGGGGAAACGCATCCAATATATAGGCAATGGGAAGAAGTCTGGTCTGCATTATTTCATCTTGAAGCGTTGAGGTTAAGCGTTCAACGCTAGAGACAGTCTCCTCTAAAATTTCGTTTTTGTAAGTTCGGGCGATCTGCGTTAAACGGATTTTAGCAATGGCGAGTTCTCCCATAAGATTCATAATCTTATCCAGTCTCTCCACAGGTATACGCATACTCTGAATCTTCTTTATATAGGATGGTGTGGGAGGGGCGGCTGAAACTGTCTTCTGGGGTGAAATTTCTAAGGTCGTAATACTTACCTCTTCTACATCAATGATATTCAAAAGCTCCTCGCGAATAATCTCTTTGCTCTCCTTGGTAGCTAAAATCACTACAAAGGAGAGGTCAAATCGACCCTCTTTTAAATCTCCAATCGAAGGAAATGATTTTATATTCTGACCCATCCTTTTTAAACTCATCATCACCATAAACGCACGCGCCTCTTTCATTACGCAGTCTTCAACCAACGACACCTTTACCTTAAAGAGATTAAGCCCTTTATCCTTTGTCTCCTTAAGTATCTTCATTTCTTTATCGCTGAACTCTGCGCTTTCGAGTTGTGGCTCAAAAACTTTCTCTTCTTTTTCTGGCTCTGGCACAGATAAAAATTTCTTTAAATCCTCAAGGAGCCCTGAGATATCTATCTTGGATTCTCGCTTTAATTTTATATCCTCGACTAATTGCTCGATAGTATCTGTGCAGAAAAAAAGTATATCGATAATTTCCGGGGTAACCTTTCTTCTCTGGCTGCGCAGTGCATCTAAGAGGTCTTCCATCTGGTGGGATAATTGGGTGAGTTTATCAAAGCCCATAGTCGCTGACATGCCTTTAAAGGTATGGGCACAACGAAAGATTTCGTTTAATGACTCTAAATCAGCGGGATTTTTTTCTAATTTTACCAGACACTTGCTAATACTGCCCAGATATTCTTGGGATTCGGAAATGAATATCTCTGAGTAACTGTCTTGCATAATAGAACTTAAATGAGCACGTGACTTATGGAACATCGGTGAACATAAGTCACTGTCCTCTCTTAAACTTTGCGGATGGCTTTAAGAATAATCTCTAATCCCGCCGGATTAGGGATTAAGAAAAAATGTCCGGTTACAGAAGTCGTTTCTTCCTTAAATTCCGATTCAATCAATAGGGCGAATTTAGATACACAACTCAACTCTATAAGAATATAATCAACCATGGCTCCTGCCATATCTACAATTAACTCCGGAACCGTCGGTACAAGGCCTACGTCCACAAAACTACCCAATGCCCCGAGATAGGCGTTAGCAAGAATTACGCCTATTTCTTTTAAAGCGGAGCGCTCTAAGTCTGCAATTACACTGCCATTAGAAACGGCTTTACCAGTCATAAATGAGGCGAGGATAAGGGCATCCTTTTGGGAAAAGATAAAAAGAATTGTGCCAGGAATATCACCCAAGACACGCAATACCAGGCCCGCCACAAGCGTATCCGGCCCTCCTACTGCCTTAGGTACCTCTTCTATAGGCAAAAACAATATTCGAGGAACTACGATACTTATCTTTTTGTTAAGTAACTGGGAAAGAGCAGTAGCGGCATTACCGGCACAGATATTGCCGATTTCACCTAAGGCATCCCTCTGAATATCCGTCAGAATAATTTCTTTCACCCCGCACCTTCTCTTCTATTCACAAGAAAATTCCTCGTTTACGCTCGGAATAACTCTCATTCCACCTACTTTCACCTACGCGGTGTAGATATGACACCGCGTAGGTGGAATTTACGTTTCATTCTTTTCTAAGAGATTTTTAAAATATTCTTTATTCCCTCAATCACCTGAGAGGGCTGAAAGGGCTTAGTCACAAAGTCTTTTGCTCCCGTGCGCATTGCCTCAACCACTAAGGACTGCTGTGCCATAGCCGAAACAATCAAAATCTTGGCATTAGGGTCAAATTTAATAATCTCTCTTACTGCACCTATTCCGTCTAACTCTTCCATCATCGGCATTACAATATCCATCGTAACTAAGTCGGGCTTAAATCTTTTGTATTTTTCTACTGCTTCCTTGGCATTTGATGCTTCGACGCAGATTTCAAATCCCTCTGCCACCAGAATTTTAGTGAGCATCTGGCGCATGAAAGCCGCATCATCAACAATCATTATCTTTGTCATAATATCTTCTTCTCTTTTGCCCCGTTAGAAATTTTATTTCGCATTTCTATAGTTTTGGTATTTCTAACGGGGTTTACAGCTATTTGAGGTCTCTGAAAAACCCTTGAAATCTATATCAGAGACCTCTGATTACACAGATTATTTAAGATTACACAGATTTCCCCGCCAAGAATTTAATCTGTGCAATCGGTTTTTAATCTTTTAATCAGAGAGCTCTGCATATTTTTAGACTTTTTCAGAGCTCTCTATTTAAATAAGATAATAGTCATATTATAAATATAAAATAACACTCTGTCAAGAAAATTGGTTTTTTCATTTTAGGACAGGTTTAGGTACATGGTATCCACTTTTGTCTTCACTTATTTTTATTTAATCCTAAAAGCATCTACGGTCGGATAAATAGGGCTGCTCCTTGCACAGTCATTTCCTCTACGCTTAAGAACACATCTCCTTTTAAATCCACGACATTCTCCACATCCTTATCAAAATCGTAATCGTAGCGACCGTTTCTACCAATGGTAAGTAAATTAAAAGGTAAGTCGCAGCTAAGATTTATTTCTTCAGAATAAACAGTTAAACCTGGCGGATAGTCAATAGTATATCTTTCTATAATGGGCAAATCATTCTTGATACCTAATTCTATAGTTATCCTCCAGGCCTTTCCTTGTTGGGGTTGTGCCTTAAGTTGAATGATGTCTCCATCTTTTACGCCCATAATATTACCCAAACTAAATGTTCGAATATGGTAAGAATCAGGAATCTTTATCTGGGTTCCTTTACGGATAATTACACCTTTACCAAATGCACGGCTGTTACGCAGATTTATAAATCGGCTGGCTTCCCACATTTTGCCTTGACTCTTAGACTCCAAACTTAAACTTATTCTCACCGCAGAGATTGCTGATAATAACTGCGCAAGCACTGGAGCTGGAATTTCCATATTAGTATTATCAAAATATTGAAATCTTGCCTGGGTAAGTTTAAATCCCTTATATTTGCTTTTAGGTATTACTTCAGTCTTATTTATATAAATACGCAGGAATCGACCGCCTAAAGAATCCCAGCTTAATCGCATTATGACATCAGAAAAACGCTGCGGGTCAGGTTGAAAGACTATGTGTGCCTGGCTACCAGTGGCTAAAGGCTCATTTGGGATAACCGAATCTTGAGGTTTACCTTTACTTGTTTCTTGATGAGGAATAAATGTAATGGGCGCAGGCACGAAGTCCTCTCTATCATTAGCGCGCAACTCAAGTGTAGGGAGACTTGAGCCTAAACTGAACGTTCGATTCAAGATAAACTTTTGTTTTTTACCACTTGGGCGATGAGAGTCATCAACCCATAAAGGTAAAAAAGTAATTGAATCTTCTTTTGCCTCTAAGATCTCCAGGGCATCTTTTATTCCATAGGCTTTAAAACTCTCACCACTTATCTCTTCTAAGGTCTCACCAAGAACCTTCTGTATTAAGGCCTGCTCTTCGCTGTATATATAGGCATCCAGACCGCTTCTCAACATCAGAACAGTTGCCCCTCCCAAAATAGTAGATATAGCAATAGCGATGAGTAACTCAATAAGAGTAAAGGCGTGTTTCGTTCCTCGTGTTTCGTTCCTCGTATTCTTAAACGAACCACGAAACACGAACCACGAAACACGATTTATTCTTCGGCTGTCCATTCTAAATCCTCAATCAGTGTAACCAATTCCAATGCGGGTTTGGAATTGGGGGTAATGGGCTCCTGAAAAACTAATATCCTTACCTCTAAGGGATCACTATTTTTATTGACCCGGTGTAAGATTCTCCACTTGCGTTCATTTAAAATAAGGGGAGATTTATCCAAAGCCGGTTCCCAGACTTCACCTAACTCCTTAATCTGTGCCTTGGTAAAATTGAGGTTCTTTAATTTCTCCATACCTTCTTGAGCCAAATAACGGCTGGTGTTTAATTCTGATGTATAATAGACCTGTTCTAAGCCCGTGGAGAACATCTGCATCAGTGGTACAAAGGCAATCGCAATTACTGATAGACTAATTAAAAGCTCAATAAAAGTGAATCCGTGGTTCGTGGTTCGTGGCTCGTGGCTCGTAATTTTTTTCATTTACGTAAACTTTTTATTAAATTCCTAATCATTCTTGATAGATGATTTATCTCTTCGTCAATTTCTCTCTTTTTTGTATCTCTTATATAACTGAGACGAAAGGCAACCTCAAGCTGCGTATCTAACTCTCCACAAGAACCCAAAGAGATATACAAAAATTGAATAATTTCATTGGTATGCTGACGCATAAAGCCTTCTGAGATATTTGAGGGAATTGAAACTGCACAGCGCCGAAGTTGGCTTGTCAAACCGAACAATTCTTCCTTAGGAAAACCTTTAGTTAAACGGTATATCCTTTCTACCAAATCCATACTTCTCTTCCAAATATCTAAATCTCGATAACTCTTTATTCCCATATACGCTCCTTCTTTACGAACCACGAATCACGATTACTTTATTTCCCGCCACATATCTATGCCAATACCTCTTCCCCTAAATGAGCCAAAAGTCACTGTGCCAGCAACTGGAGTGAGTACGGGACTGGCAGCAGGGGTTACCGTAACCGTCTCTGCCTCAACATCGCTAATATAAATAGTAGCCGCACCGCCTTGAATAGTAACCGGTACCTCGGTAGTATCGCTAGTGGCAGAATTGTTGGCAGTACCTTCGATGAGCGTAACAGTAAAAGTGGTGGAATCGTCTTCGCTAATAATTTTATCTTCGCTATCCAATATCTCAACTCGGACCGCAACTTTACCTACGGGCCCCGAGGTAGAAACTACCTTAATCTTCCCTTCCTTTACTTCGAATTCAGTTGAGGTGCCGGTAATGGTAGTATAGGTAGTGTCTTTTACTGAGAAGGTTCTTTTGCCACCTTGAGAAAAGCTGGCGGTAAAATTATGGGTTCCGGAGTCTAAAGATAAAAAGGTATAGGTGATAGCGGTGCTTCGGTCAGAGCTGGCCAGTTCTACCGTGCCTTGGTAATTGGTAATGGTATTATTATCCTGGTCGCGGGCAGTAACCGTAGCAGTAAATTGTTCGTCTTTATAATAAAAATTGCGCGATAGAGGTGGGCTAGATAAAGTAATTAAAAAGTCCTTGGGATTAAATGTTATCTCTTGACTTTGACCGTAGCGATTAGCATCCAGAGCTTCAGCTGCCTTGATCTTGATTCTACCCCATTTATTATAAGTGGTTGTAGTTATGGTGGCGATACCATTGGTAAAGTTAGTGCTTCCTAAAGAAGAGGGGCTAAGACTACCTGATTGGCTCAAAGAAGGCGAAACATAAACTACGGATAGATTGGCTGTGCCTTTATAATTGGGACAGGTGGTACCTTGAGCATTTCTGGCAGTTACAGTCAGGTTAAAGGCCTTATTCACCGTCTGGATAGTGGCGTCAGGCACAACAATAAAATCATAGGGGATAAAAAGTATATTTGAAGAGGTCCCGGTTTTGGTGGCATCGTCAGATTTAGTGGCTGTAATGGTGATGGTGCCGCAGTCAGAAAAACTCTGATTAGTAATAGTAGCTATCCCGTTAATAAAATCAGAGGTTGAGGTAACCGAGAGCGTCCCTGAGCCGCTTGCAGGAGAAACATAATTTACGCTTAAGTTAACAGTACCGGAAAAAGAATCCGAGGGCTGGCCTTTTTCGTCCTTGGCAGTAATGGTTAAGGTAAAGCTTGAGCCGGCAACCTGAGGAGTAGAAGCAGTGACGGCAAAGTTATTCACCGCAGATGTTATAGTCTCAGTCTGTTCTGCGTATGTCCAGCCTTTGTCGGACGTCTCATCTACGCGGATAACGGGGGAGCCTACTGCAGAATCCTTATAGAAGAATGAGGCGGTGCTGGAGCCGGCCGGGATAGTTACGCTGGTGATATCCGACCAGGGAGTAGAGTTCAAAGAAAAGAATCCGGACGAAGAAGTGGACGTGAGGCTTATCTGCACATCCGCTGTTAGTACCTTGGGATTCCCTCCGGAATCCTGCACCTGAATAGATATCTGGCTTGATGGGCTGCCCTGCACAATCTCCTGAACAGTAGAGGTAAATATCAGCCGGTTAGCAGGAAATATCCAATTCAGATTATTATCGCTATCAAGGGAATCATACGCCGTGATAACCTTGCCTGCGCTTGCATCGGAATCCTGTACATCGACATAATTCGCCGTACAGGTTGCAGCGGCGTTTACCGTAAGATGCCATTGCGTGCCGGTAATGCTGCTCCTTAAAGTAACCAGGCTTCCATCTGAACCGGATAAAGTAAGTATGCCAGTAACTGTCAGGGTAGTGCCTGAAGTAACGGTAAAGGTTGCACCACTATCAAAGGTAAGATTATTAAAACTCATTGAGCCAGTGATGGTAAGGTCGCGGATAGCAAAGACCACGGTAGAAGTACCTGCATTCACTGTGCCCCGGCTCCAGGTCCAGTTCCTTCCTGTGCGTATAGTGCTGGCTAAAGTTAGAGTTCTATTGGTCTTATCAATGGTTAAAGGCAGGAAATCTCCTTCCGTGCCAGAACCACCGCCAGTTAAGGTCTGATTGGCAGTACCAGTGATAGTTAAGGCAGCTGTGCCGCCATCAAAGGTAGAAGCAAGAGTAATGTTACCTTGAGCAATTATCGTGCCAGTATTAACTGTGCCATCAGTAAGGGTAAGGGTGCCGGTAACAGTAAGAGTTGTGCCTGAAGCAATAGTAAAGATTGAGGAATCATTACCATAAAAGGTAACATTATTATAAGTTTCGGTTCCTGTAATGGTAAGATTCCTGAGGGCAAAGACTAAGGTAGAGGTTCCTGGAGTAACCCTCGCAGGAGTAGAATTAGTCCAATCCCTTCCTGTGCGTATAGTGCTGGCTAAAGTTAGAGTTCTATTGGTCTTATCAATGGTTAAAGGCAGGAAATCTCCTTCCGTGCCAGAACCACCGCCAGTTAAGGTCTGATTGGCAGTACCAGTGATATTTAAGGCAGCTGTGCCGCCATCAAAGGTAGAAGCAAGAGTAATGTTACCTTGAGCAGTAATTGCTCCGCCATTAACTGTGCCATCAGTAAGGGTAAGGGTGCCGGTAACAGTAAGAGTTGTGCCTGAAGCAATAGTAAAGATTGAGGAATCATTGCCGTAAAACGTAACATTGTTGTAAGTTTCGGTACCGGTGATAGTAAGGTCCCTGAGCGCAAAGACTAAAGTTGAGGTTCCTGGAGTAACCCTCGCAGGAGTAGAATTAGTCCAGTCTCTTCCGGTGCGGATGGTTGAGGCTAAGGTAAGTGTTCCACCTGTCTTGTTGATGGTCACGAGAAGAAAATCTCCAGCAGTAGCTGAGCCACCGCCAGTTAAGGTCTGATTATTACCACCCGTAATATTTAAAGAAGTGGTGCCGCCATCAAAGTTCTGGTTGAGCGTGATATTACCCTGGGCAATAATTGTGCCAGTATTAACCGTGCCATCAGTAAGGGTAAGGGTGCCGGTAACAGTAAGAGTTGTGCCTGAGGCAATGGTAAAGGTCCTGGCGGCATTAAAGGTTAGATTACTAAAAGTCATAGAACCAGAAATAGTCTGGTCATTTGTAGTAAAGGTGTATGTGTCTGTGCCGGAAGTAAAGGTGCCGTTATTGGTAAGCCCGCCTCGTAATTCTACTGCTTCATTGCTCGTATTGCTCCAAGCACCACCAGAATTTATGGTTACTGCACCCACAAATGTTTTTGCGCCTGTGGTGCTGGTAACCCCTAATGTGCCGCTGATACTGGTAGTGCCATTAACAGTAATGGCCTGGTTTAAGTTAAGCGTTCCACCGGAATTAATAGTTAGGTTTAGAACCGCAGCTGCGACGGTAACAGTGACAGTATGGGAAGTTAAAATAGTGGCATTATCGTCTGCATCGGGAATACCGTCTGCATCAGTGCCTGATGTCAAGGTCCAAGTGCCTGAAGCGCTCCAGTTTCCCGTAGCTTTTGAAGTAAAATTGGCTGCCTCGGCTAAATTAATTAAACCAAAGAAAATAAATAAAATTGTGATAAACTGTATAATAATTCTATTGTGCTTCATCTTTACTCCTGGGGAGGACGTAATCCTGACACCTACTTACTAAAACACGAACTCTGGTTCGATTAGGGGACGATAACGGGAGGGCAAAGGAATAATAAAGGTTGCGACTTCATAAACACCAACCACGGTTCTACCTATTGCCTTGAATAAACCTTTAAAAGGCGCAATCATAAAACCTAAAAAATCAGCGGACTTTTCTGCCTCTCTAAAAATCTCCGCAGGAATCTCTACCCAACCCGAAGCAGTATTGACTAATCCGCGGCTCAACTTCCTGATGGGGTCGCCAGCAAAGCTTTTCTGAAAAACAAAAAGAAAAATCAAACAGAAAACCAAAAGCATTACCTTTATCAACTTTGCCACGTTACACCTCCTTTAATGAGCAGACAACTTATGGAGTGAAACGACATAAGTTGTAGGCGAAGCCGTCTGCGAATTGAACCCCCACACCAATTGTTCGTTAAACAATAGTCGTTTTTTGGCAATTGGTGTGGGGGTCAAATTCAGCCAGCAAACTTACGTTCGCTTACGCTCCGTAAGTTTGGGCTTCATTAGACCTCCTCAAATACTCGCAGAACCTCAGAACCGGAGATTGCCCCCCCAATGAGCTTTTCTAATCCCTCATCCTTTAAAGTGCGCATTCCCTTTTTAACCGCATATTCCTTAATCTGATGTGCCGGAGATTTTTTAAGAATTAGCTCCTTTATCCCTTCGTCTAAAATCAATAATTCAAATATACCAATACGACCTTTATAGCCTGTGGAACGACAATGAGAACAACCCACCTCTTTATACACGGTTATATCTTCGGATGGCTGACTAAAACCTAATGTGGTAATCTCTGCCTCTTGAGGTTTATATGACTTTTTACATTTCGGGCAGAGGCGCCTAACTAATCGCTGGGCAAGAATTGTATTTAATGCCGAGGCAACCAGAAATGGCTCAATACCCATATCAATAAGTCGGCCGATTGCAGAAGCAGCGTCATTGGTGTGAAGAGTAGAAAAAACTAAATGTCCGGTAAGTGCAGCATGAATAGCAATCTCAGCGGTCTCGCGGTCACGAATCTCTCCAATCATCACAATATCAGGGTCCTGCCTTAATATTGCCCGAAGACCAGTAGCAAAAGTGAGTCCTGCCTTCACATTTACCTGCGACTGACGCACGCGCGGTATAACATATTCAATGGGATCTTCTAAGGTAATGATATTTTTCTTAAGGTCGTTAATTAAATTTAAGCCTGCATAAAGCGTGGTGGTCTTACCACTTCCTGTAGGCCCGGTAACCAAAACAATCCCATAAGGTCGTTTAATCTGTTCTTTAAATACCTCCAGAGCTTTTGTCTCGAAACCCAGATCCTCTAATTTAAATATTGCTTGCGATTTATCGAGTAACCGTATAGATATATTCTCTCCGTAAATTGTGGGAAATGTGGAAACACGCAAATCAATCTCTCTATTCAGAATATCCATCTTAATCCTGCCATCCTGAGGAAGACGTCTCTCAGCAATATCCATATTAGCCAGAATCTTAACCCTTGAGATAACTGCTGGTTCTAAATCCTTGGTAACAGGTTTGATATCTTGCAAAACGCCGTCAATTCTTAAGCGGACATAAAGATTATGCTCCTCCGGCTCAAGGTGAATATCGCTTGCGCCTGACTCAATCGCCTCGGCAAAAAGAGAATTTACCAAGGTAACCACTGGTGCCTCGTCTGACTCTTTGACTAAGGTCTCCAAATCCACCTCAGGCCCTCGAGGCGCACCTTGAGCATAAGCAGAAACCTCAGCAGAAGGCTCTCCTGCCTTATAATATTTGTTAATCGCTTCCTTTATACCACTAGGTGTGGCAAACACTGGTCTGATGGTTAAGCCGCAGCTCCTTCTCATCTCATCCACTACTAGAATGTTTAGCGGGTCAACCATGGCTACTGTAAGCGCATCCAGAACCTTATTTATAGGTATGGCGAGGTATCTCTGGGCTAATTCGAAGGTAAATAATTTTATTGCTTCGGGGTCAATTTTATAATTTACCACATCCACAAAAGGCATACCCAATTGCTCACTTAAAGCCCGCGTAAAGTTCTCTTCTGAGACGTAACCCTTCTTTATCAGTATCCCGCCGATCTTACCTCCCGAACGTTTTTGTTCTTCCAAAACCTCCTTAAGTTGTGCGGAGGTAATCAGACCTTTCTCTACCAGGCGCTCACCAATAAAATCCTTGGGATTTGGCATATTATCCTCTTCAATCTTAGAAGAGGTCTCTCAAAAACTCCCAAAAACGAGGTCAGAGACCTCTAAGAGATTTCTACATAGTTTTAGACTTTTTCAGAAATCTCTAGAAAAGGGCGTACTTTATCTGAATTGTTCTCTTTACTTTATTTACTTCTCCCACCGCTGTAATGGTAGAGGTCTGAAAATTATGTGTGGCCCAAAACTTACCCTCACCTAATTTAGTAGGCGAGACATTACCTATACCATTACCATCACTATCTATATCTGTCCTTAACTCGTTTATCGATTTGGCAATTCCTGCCTCGGCTAAATAAAATGCCTTAAGCCGATCAATGGCAAGTACGCTCAAGGTGGTTTGCGAAAAAAGTAATCCCAACAAACTCATACCCATAACCGCCAAAAATATAAGTACAATAATAACTGTAAGAAGAATTGCGCCTCGCTTATTCAACTCGTCGCTCTTCAAGATATGAATTTAAAATATAGTTTGTGATTTTATCTCTATCCGCAGTAGTGATATCCAAAAATTCCAATCCCATGATATACCTGTTAGTTTCCTGCCAGGACTTGGTTAACCAGATAACCTTTGCTAAGGCTCTTATGATTTGTTTTTCTCCTGGAAGTTTTATCTTTAAACCTATCTTGATCAATCCGCTATACAAACCATTCGTCCATTCATCTCTTAAATTCTCTACTTCCAGTTGTACACCGCCCGAAGAGACATTATGAATAGTCCCTTCGCGCATCTGGGAAAGTTCTACTGACTTTACCTCATTTATAAAGTTGTATTCCACCGGAATATCCTGCCCCAGACGTACTGACTCCCTGTGCTCTGGACCTTTATATTTTTCTTCCATTTATCTCCCCTGCCTTTCTTATACCCAAACATTATTTACCCCGTTAGAAAGCCCCACCCCGTTAGATAAGGGCTACTCTTAGTAAATAAAACCTATCTAAAGGGACACGTCCAAACTTTCTAACGGAGTTTACTTTTTTCTTACATAAGAGCAGCCTATTTTAAATTTGTCTTTGGATTTATGGCAATGCACTACCTTAGCGATAACATTATTCTCTTGGTCAGTGAAAGAACTGGGGAATTTTATCTTCAACTTTAACTGTGTCCCCTCGGGTATTTCTTTATCACAGACAAGAGAAAAACCTGCGGGGCTGATATCTGTTATAATCACCCCCTCCATATAATCTTTATCGTTATCACTACTAATATTACAAGTAATCTTGCGGTTGGTATTGGCACGCCAATATGACCTGTGGTTTTCCATAGGAATCTCCTTCAATGAGCACATAACTTATGGAGTAGAATTTTAACATGTTCCGACATAAGTTATATGTGCGAGATTCTTCACTTTATTCAGAATCGTCCATCGAGTCCTAGAGCGAAGCGAAGGACGAATTAACCCCGCACCTTTGTATTATTCATCATATAGGTAAATACAAATAATAAACTTTAAAAATACTTGAATGTTTCAAAGGTGCGGGATAAGTTCGGACGATCCTTGACATCAAAGATGTCAAGGATGTCCTCATTTACCACTCACTGGGTTTCTGGTCTTTGTATTCTCCCCATTTTGCTGGCAATGGTTCATCCAGATTAACCTTTATCTCGGCAGCGTCCTTAAAATATATCCATCCACCCTGGTTAGTAAACCCCCTGTCAGTAGTGGAATCAATGTAACTGTTATTGCCTGACCTTGAACTTATCATCTCCAGTGGTATCTTAGAAAGATAGGCCTTCTTTATCCCAACATCGTAATAATAGCTTTTTAAAAAATCACCCAAAGATTCAGGGTATCTACCTTCCTTAGCCCTGAATAAAGTAATTCTTGTCCTTAAGGAATCGAGGTTTGTCCTGGTTGCACTTATCTTTGCCTCGGCATCGAAACCCACAAAATTAGGGATAATAGTTGCGGCAAGTATGGCAATGATAGAGATGACAATTAATAACTCGATTAAGGTAAAACCCTCTTTCATTATTGCGTTATTGCGTTTTAGCGTTATGGCGTACATATGCTAACCTCCGTTTTTATTATCGACGAAACACTTTTATTAAATTAAATATAGGCATAAGCACAGAAAGGGCAATAAAAGCAACTACTGAGCCCATAGCCAAGAGCAAGATGGGTTCTAAGACAGCAGTGGTATTTCTTATAGCATAGTCTATCTCCTGGTCATAAAAGTTGGCTACATCAAAAAGCATCTGCTCAAGTTTACCTGTCTTCTCACCCACAGAGACCATCTGAATTACCATTACCGGAAATAAACCCGCTCTCTTAAATGGTTCGCTTAAAGACTCGCCCTTAGAGATACTGGCAGAAATATCCTGGATGATCCGTCTAACCGTCATATTAGAAACTGTCTTCTCGGTTACCCTCAATGCCTCTAACAATGACACGCCTGATTTGAGCAGAGAGCCTATGGTGCGAGCAAATTGGGCAATGATAATCTTAAGATACAGCTGCCCAAATAAAGGAATCTTGAATAAAAAGGTATCAAAATTATATCTACCCTTCTCTGATTTAAGATATCTTTTAAGCCATAATAAAAATACAATAAGAGTAATAAGGGGGACATACCAAAATCTTCTTATCAACCAACTCACTGCCAAAAGGATAGTGGTAGTCAAAGGGAGTCTTGCCTCATAGGTTTCAAATATTGTAACAAACTTGGGAATAATGGTAGCAAGAATAAAGGTAACAATTACCACTGCCACAATCACCAATATCACCGGATAGCTCATTGCCGATTTTATACGGCTACGAATCTCAAGTTGCTGAGTAAGTAACTGGGTTAATCTATCCAAGACGCTCTCTAATATACCACCTGTTTCTCCTACTTTTATCATACTCACAAAATATTCAGAAAAAACTTGCGGGCATTTGCTCAAACTATCAGATAAGCTAACCCCTGCCTCAATATCTTTGCTTATCTTCTTTAATATTTCCCTCATCGTCTTATTCTTAGTCTGTTCCTTTATGGAGAGAATCGCCGAAGATAAAGGTATGCCTGCTTTTAGGAGAGTGGAAAGCTGTCGCACAAAAAAAAGTACTTCCTGCGATCTTATTCTTCCGGTAATTTTAGTCAGGAGTGCTTCCATCTTGAGTCTGAATTGCGACTCCCTTTCAATTGAAACAATGGAATACCCTGATTGCCTTAAATTTTTAATTACAAATGCTTCTTCAGGGGCATCAATATTACCCAGAATTTCCTGCCCTGTTTTATCCCGTGCTTTATAATTAAAGATAGGCATTTTTATTTAAGATTCCCCCTATTCCTTACGCTGCCGGGTTGGCTTTTCTTTTTCCTGGCTCCTTTCAATGCTTCTTACAATGTAAGCAGAGTTCGCATAATAAGAACTCTGGGGATAACCCTCAATTAAGGCTTTAAACATCTTTAAAGCTTGCAGGCGATCACGATAAAACCAAAAATAGATTTTCCCTGCCCTATACAATGCCTCATCTGCCTTATCGCTTTCCGGAAATTGACTGGCAATGGTGCGATACAAATCTAGGGCCTCAGCCATGCGTGTCAGTTCGTCTTTCTTACGGCTTTCAATACCCTGGTTTGACTCTAATCTTAGCGCCTTCTCGAATAGTGTGTTTACCAGAGTCCTTCCACCCACACCGGTAATATTGACATAAACCTCTTCTCTCTGGAATGGCTTAACCTTTTTTAACTCTTCAGATTCTTTTATAATATGAGGCGTAATAAACACAGCTAATTCTGTCTGGGTTATATCTATAGATTTATTACCAAAAATAAAACTAACAATCGGTATATACCCTAAGATAGGAATTCTACTGCGCACGCGCGTATCTTCGTTTTTGATGAGTCCGCCAATCACAATGGTCTGGCCGTCCTTTACGCGAATCACCACATCTGCTTCGCGGGTGGTGATACGCGGACCCGCATCTAACAATGCAGAAACCGAAGACACCTCAGGATGCACTGTCATGGTTATGTATCCATCAGGGCTTATCTGAGGCGTAACCCGCAAACTTGTCCCCACATCGATGAACTTGGTGGTCTCAGTAGTACCAGTGGTGGTCTGTGTTTTCTCTTTATAAGGCACCTTCTCTCCGATGACAATCCTTGCCTCTTTACCATTTAGAGTAGCAATGGAAGGCGAGGCTAAAACACGTGCCCGTTGATCCTGAATAAGGGCATCAATGGTAGCAGTAGCCTGCCAGTTGTTCATAATAAAGGTATCTAATTTAAACTGACCGCCAGTTAAACTACTGGAAGGACCAGCGGTAGTTAATGTGCCTTTCATCTCGTCAGCTGTGGTACCAGCAGAATCTCGAGTTTTAAATAAACCACCGGGTGCAGTGTAAGTAGCGCTATAAGTAACACCTAAATTCTGCAAGTCTTTGGAAGTAATATCTATAATCTTTGCTTCAATAAGCACCTGAAGAGGTGGCGTATCTATCTCTTTAAGCAATGACCTTAGCTTATCCAATATTGGCGCATAGTCTCTAACGATTAAACTATTGGTAACCTCATTTACCCTTACATCTCCGCGTCCAGAAAGGGATTTAGAAACCAAACCTTCTGCCTCACTAGCAGTAAGGTATTTAAGTGGAATGGAGATGGTGATTAACCCCACATCCTCTACTTTTAAAGAAGGATAAATATAAATTAGATTTCCCTTCCTATAATAGGCGTAACCGCAACTGATAAGGACTGCCTCGAGGGCCTCATCAATAGTTACATCCTTTAATGATACTTTAACCTTTCCTTTTATGTCAGGCGGAGGAACAATATTTAAGGCATAGGAATAAGCCAGGGATTGTAATACATCAGATAGGTCCGCCTCTTTATAATCTAAACTAATCCTGGACTCCTCATATTTTATAAGCTCCTCTATCTCTTTTCCTTCTTTAGGGACAACTTGAGTTGTCTTGGCTTTCTTTTCTTCAAGGCGTAAGTTTAGTGCCTTCTGGAACTCCTCCTGCGCCTGCTTATATTTTCCTTGTTGATAATAAATATTGCCCATTTGATAATGTTTAAGTATTGTGTCTTGGATGTCTTCGGCATAGACAGGGCCTATGGAGTAAAAAACAGTAATAAAGAAAATTATAATGATTCTGATTTTAATCTGCATTAGGGATTCTCGGAATTTAAAATTACCTCTACTTTGCGTTTAAGTTCTTCTGTTTTCTCTTTTTCCTCCTTTTCCTTTAGAGGTTGAGAAAATTGAGTTAACTTTTCTTGTAAAGTCTCATTTAACTGCATCACTTCATTAAGTACACCCACCGCCCTTTTTTGCTCATTTTGAACTGCACTTAACTGGTTCTCTAAATCTACCTTTTTTGAATCCAAATCGGAAATCTTCCCTTTGAGTTCTTCTACCCCTTTTTCTTGATTGACCAATTCCAATTCACGTTTGGTTAAAACCTCAGAAAGTTGAGCGAGTTGTTTCCTGAATCCTTGATTAGATATGTTAACCTCTTCAAAGCTTTTGGTTTGCTCATTTATCTTCTCGGTTTGCTTAAGCAATTGGTTTTTGGCATCCTGTAATTCATTAAATAACTTTAGTCTTGCAGAGTCCAATTCTTTAGTTCCTTGCGCTAGGTATCTGTTATTTTCGGCTAAAACAGAGCAGGTCTTTTCTGACACTTCCAATTTCTTTTTTACCTCCCGAAACTCCCTATTCGTCTTGCTCAAAGACCGCGTTAACTCTATTATTCTTTTCCTAAGAGGCCTTTGTTTTGCCCTTTTAAAATCCTTGTATTTTTTTAGCGTAAGCCGAAGCTTATCCTCTGTCTTTGCCTTTAAATCCTTAATTAGAGTCACTTCCTTGGTCAATCCATTTATATCCTCTTTGGCCTTTAAAAGTTCTTCGGTTAAATTTTCGGCTCTGGCCTGCTCCCTGAGCGCCTCTTCTTTCTTTGCTTCCAGAGAGTCACTTAAAGACTGTATCAGTTGGTTTGCTTTATTAAGTTCTCTTGATATTTTAGATAATTGATTTTGCCTTTGCTTCAAGAGCGCGGCCTCAGAAATAGCAATTAAGACTAAAACCGTGATTAAAATATAAATATTTCTTTTCATCTCTCTCTCTCCTTGGTTACTCCATAGATTATTCTAACATTAATATCTCTGCTTGTTTACCATGACTAATAATTACCATATTCGGCAATATCTGTTTTATGGGATACTTTTTCTCTAAAAGATCCCCTACTCTATATACTTCATTATTAATAATGGCTGTAGATTTTGACCCTGCAAAAGCAATGCCAGATAGTACATATTTGGACCGGCGGGAATATTTAGAAACCTCTAAAGAGTGCGGCAAAAAGGGATTGCGTTCAAGAGATGTATCTTTTGCCAAAAGAGTTTCTTCCTTCGATTCTGGTGTAAGAACTCCTAGAAATGGCAAACCCTTGTTTAATAAAGTAGATAAAACCATAGTGGCAGTGGTCTCTCCGGCAAAACTGCCTTCCTTCATCTCCTCTACTACAATATCTGTAATATTTAAGTATGAAGAAAGGTGTTCCAGTTGACCCAGATAACTGCGGAAATCGCGATAAGGAGCATTAAATTGCATTTCAATATCAAACCGGGTGTATTCATCCTCCAAGGCACCACTTGTAGCTTTGGGCTTAATGTAAGAAAAATCAATCTCCAATCCCTGCGTTTGCTTTGCTAGTTCTCCCAGAAGTTGAGGAATACGATAGGATTCAGGTAACTCCTTTTCTAGACTGGCGAGGCGCTCTTTGAGTTGTTTATTTTTTCTTTTTAATTCTTCTAAATCCGTTCTCTCTTTTTCTATATCAGGCATCTGGGCATTCAGATTGCTAATCTGATGGTTAAGTTCAGCCAACTCTGAATTTAGGCGAGATAACTGTTTTAACTGTGGCTTGAGTAATTTATTAAAATACAAACTGAACAAAATTATGAAGATAAGTAAAGATACAAGAATCTTTTGCCTTTTCTGTAAACGGCTAAAACGGGTCTTTATCTTCTTAAATAATTCCCTGATAGTTTGGTTGATTGCCATTTTGCTTATCTCTAATACTTTGCCAAATGGGTGATTACCTCAAAATCTATTATTGCCTCTTCTTGCTTGCTTTTATTTTTCTGTGTAAAGTTAAAACTCGTAGCCTTAAAATATCCGGATTCATCAATTTTAAGCATAAAATCGCTTACCCTCGCATTATCCAAGGTTGTGCCATTTAGCGCAATCGCCTCTTTATTCAGAGAAATCTTACTTAGCCATAAATCAGGAGGCGTAAGTTTGCTTAAGAGAAAAAGCACATCTGACCACTTAACTGCCTCCGTTCTTGCCTCCTCTAAAAAAGAAATCCGTTTTTGAATGTGCCTATTTGCTTCCTGCGCTATTTCACTTTCTCTTTTTATCTGGCTCTGGATGTCTTTGTTGCGTTCTAACCCTGCCTCAAGTTTCTTAATCTGCTTTTTCTGTAAGGATACCTTTAGTCTATATCTTACCGAGGCAGAGGTCTCATAGATAAATATCAAAAATAATAAAAGTAAGATTGACATTGTGATTCTGTAGGTAGGGGATTTTAAGATATATCTTTTTATCCAACTTTGCGCCGATAATTTCCTTGCCTCAAGGGGGATAAGATTTATGTGCTTCATCAAACCAACTCTCTTAATGCCAATCCAGCTGCCACAGACAGCCTCGGTGAGAGACCGGCTAAATTGCCAAATTTAGAACTAATCTCTGGGCTTAAAGGTATCCCTTTTAGAGGATCGGCAATCTCAACTGGCACACTAAGATAACCATTAAGGTAAGAGGAAAAACGATTGAGATTCGCCGAGCCACCGCTTAAGATAATACGGTCAAACTTACTGATGCGACCGGCAGTGAACTGATGTGCAAAGTATTTAAATGTATAATCTATCTCTTGGATTAGATTCTCCAGATGTAGCCACAATGCCTCATTTACCATAATCGCAGTCTCTTTTCCATTAGTTTGCATATCTTGGGTAGAACTGTCTGTGCCAATTAGGCCCAGTGTTTGTTTTAAACGTTCTGCATCCTCATAAGATAAGTTACAATGTTTTGCTATAGCCTGAGTAAGCGAATCACCATTGGTGGCCAATTCCCGCTTAAAGCAAATTTGATTCTTCACTATAATATTAATAGAACAGGAATGACAACCAAATTCTAAGAACAGAATCACCTCTTCCATCTTTATTTGAGAATTATGAATCAAGGCACATACGCTGGCTAGAGAATCTATATCTACCGCAACGGGAATTAAATCCGCAGCCTGAACATAGTTTATCTGTTCAAAGACATCTTTTTTAGAACAACTTATCACTATTACCTCAACTTCACCCGAAGAATTAATCTTCTGTTCATCAAAAGTATAATAATCGAATGACAAATCTTCCAAAGGAATAGTGCTAGTCTGTTTAATTTCCCATTTAACCGCTGAATCTATTTCATCTTTAGGCATAGGAGGCAGTTTTACTGTCTTCATTTGGATGGAGGATGAAGGCAGGGAAGTAATCGCCTCGCCCTTTATTTTATTTTGCTGAACTATTTTTTTAAAGATTTCGGGTAGGGCCTTTTTCCTTTCCAAGGGTTTATCCCATAATTCTAAGGGTAATTCTTCAATTATAAGATTTATGATTTGTGGCTTTGAATCGATGATGCCTATCTGGATTAACTTTATAGCGGTAGCGCCAAAATCAACACCAAAAGGAAAGAGTTTTTCAACTGACGGCTCTTTAGCAGATACCAAACGAAGGGTCTGTTTAGCCAACATCTTTCTTATTCCAGAAAAGATCCCCGAAAAAACAGAGGAAAAACTTCTTTTTTTATCCTCCAACTTTTTTAATTCCATCGTTTATTTTATATGCCAATTAATTTCTTACGAATCAAACGCAGAGAATACCCCTCACTTGCCAATTCGGTTATCTTATTAAGTCTCTGTTTAACCTGCTTGCTATCATAAAATCTAACATTTCCTTTTTTAAATACCAACGGCAATAAACCAAAATCAGTATAATGATTTATAGTCTGATAAGTGATATGGAATCTGTCTATAATCTCTTTTGCCGAAATTAATTTATTTCCTTTAAATCTTGTTTTATTCTTCATAGAGTTAATAAACTTATGGTAACTACCGGAATTACTTCTATTACCAAACATACCATAAAATTTAAATTTGTCAAGAAAAAAAGTGATTTTAGGCTCCCCAAGAGTTAATTCAACGAACCTTGAGGTTTTCAAAATTATCTTACCAAACACTATTCACGGTTGCAAGAAGAAAGATTTATAGGCACCGCGCCTTGGGGCGCTTGCGTATCTCGCCTGCACCAGTCGCCCCGCTTGGGAGCGGGGCTCCTTTGGCGCTCGCTTGGTCGCTCGCTTCGTAGTAAGGCCGTGCGTGTCCGGCTCGGCTTGCGGCTGGGGCTGGGCGGCGGCAGCCCCAGCCGCAGCGTCCTCGCTTCAAGCAGTTTTTAGCTCGGGCTCGTCCACTATGCCGCCTCAGACAAAAAAATACCGCCTTCTAGCGGCGGCATGCCGAGCCAGTGTCGGCAAAGCCTAAAAAAAGCAAAATTAGAGCTAGAAATTTGGTAAAAAATATGTTGTATTTTTTTTACAATATGTTATACTTTATTTGGGTGTTGTATAAATGTTACAACAGAAAATGATGACTGGACAGTCAAAAAAGGAGGTGATTTATATGGCGAATGGTACTTTCGGAGAATTTTTTAAGGAAAAACGAATAGCCTTGGGAAAAACATTAAGGCAATTTTGCTTGGACCATACCTTAGATCCCGGCAATATCAGTAAAATTGAAAGAGGAAAGTTACGCCCTCCCGCCTCAGAAGAGAAATTAAAAGAATATGCCCGATATTTAAAGATTGAGATAGGTAGCAAGAAGTGGCATACCTTTAAAGATTTAGCTTCTGTTGGGGCAGGTAGAATTCCAGAAGACCTTAAAGATAAAGAATTGTTGGCTAGACTTCCAGTGTTTTTCCGAACATTAAGGGATAAAAAATTCTCAAAAGAAGAATTGAATGAGTTGATTAAAAAAATAAGAGAATCGTAATGCAATTTGAACCTATATATAAAACAACAGAACAAATCAATTCTGAGGCAGAAAGTTTTTTAATTAATTACTGCCCATCGCATGTTATTCCAATGCCTATAGAAGAAATAATAGATTTAAAATTAGGAATTGATATTATTCCAATTCCTGGATTAAAAGATGCTTTTGAAAAAGTCGGGCTGATAGATGCATTTATTTCATCAGACTTTACCAGTATATCGGTTGATAAATATATTCAAGAGAAAAGGCAAAATCGATATAGATTTACTCTGGCTCATGAAGTCGGCCATATGCTACTTCATGGATATTTATATAGTAAATTTAAGTTTAATACGATAGAT
>Ga0315279_10000753_pt1 | contig 59705 bp, 44 predicted proteins | sample YL17G06_20_MG_FD_203694 | JGI IMG/M metagenome (GOLD analysis project Ga0315279, IMG submission 203694) | Sediment microbial communities from Yellowstone Lake, YNP, Wyoming, USA - YL17G06_20 | ecosystem: Environmental > Aquatic > Freshwater > Lake > Sediment | place: USA: Wyoming | collected...
ATCGTCGCCCAACACTCGCTTGCGGATGGCGAGCGCTTCTTCATAGTACGGTCTGGCCTGCTCGTATTCTCCCTGGGACTGGAACAAACTGCCCAGGTTGTTGAGGCTGGCGGCGGTGTCTGGATGATCGTCGCCCAACACTCGCTTGCAGATGGCGAGCGATTCTTCATAGTACGATCTGGCCTGCTCGTATTTTCCCTGGTCATGGAACAAGAGGCCCAGGTTGTTGAGGCTGGTGGCGGTATTTGGATGATCGTCGCCCAACACTCGCTTCCAGATGGCGAGCGCTTCTTCATAGTACGATCTGGCCTGCTCGTATTTTCCCTGGTCATGGAACAAGAGGCCCAGGTTGTTGAGGCTGGTGGCGGTGTCTGGATGATCGTCGCCCAACACTCGCTTTTGGATGGCGAGCGCTTCTTCATAGTACGGCCTGGCCTGCTCGTATTTTCCCTGGCCATCGAACAAGAGGCCCAGGTTGTTGAGGCTGCTGGCACTTGCCGCACTCTCTCGACCCGACCTGGCCTGGCGAATCCTCAGGGCTTGCTCGTGATGAGTTTGTGCTGCGGTATAGTTGGCCGATTCCCGCTCCAGCTCGCCGAGATAGTCAAGGCTTTCCGCGGTTGCTGCGTCTTCTTCTCCCAGTTCCCTGGTGCGAATGGCCAGGGCACGCTCGATAGATGCCCGTGCCCTGGAAAACTCGCCTTGCCGGCGCAAGTAATCTCCTGTTTTCTGCAGCAAGGCGGCTGCGCTCACCTGCGCTACCTGGTACCTCTCGGCGTGTTCTACAGCGGCCAAGGCGTGCGGCAGCAGGCGGGCGCTGGCGCGCCACGTCTCGACTCTGTGACGGTCAAACGGAAAGGCTTGGTTCATCAGATTAACGGCCACCTCGCTCCTCGTCTGCGCTCGTTTTGTCCGCAAACGTTCCCTGACCACATCCTGCACCACGCGATGGATAGCCAGGCTGTCTTTTCCCCGGGTGATCAACGAGTAGCGATACAGCGCGCCGACCGCCTCTTCCAATTCGAGGGGGCGGGTCACCACTGCGGCCAGTTCTTGAGGCAGGCATGCTGCGCCGGCTGACAAAATAAAAAGTGGAATATCGTCCGGCGCCAGGAAAGCGAACAAATCCAACAACGCGATGGCTGCCGGCGAGGATTTTCGTACTTGCTGAAAAGCCAACTCCCACGTCGTCGTGATCGTGGCCGTATAGCCGGGTGGCGGCGCTTCCCGGCGCCACAATGCTTGCCGCTGCTCTTGGTACAGGCGCGAATAAGCCTCGAACGCCATGCCCTGTTCGTCAATGAATGCCCCGGCTTGTGCCAGGGCCAAAGGCAGACACCCGAGTAGTTCTGCCAGCCGGTCGGCGGCCGCTTCCTCGTGTTTCCCGGTCCTGTTAAACAGAAACTGTCGGGCCTCTTCTGGTGTAAAGGGTGCAATGGGCAACACTTTAGCTGCCTGGTGCCAGGCCGGGTTGCGCGAAGTAACCAAAACCTGCCCTTGGCCGCCAGCGGGCAAGAATCCTCGCAATTGGCCCGGGTGCTCGGCGTTGTCAAAGATAAGCAGCCATTTCCGTGGCGTGTTCTCTAGCCAGTAGCGCACGATGTTAGCAAAGACGGTTCGGTCGGCGCCGGTCTTGACGGGCAGATTCAGCTTGTTGGCCAGGGCCACGTAATCGGCCGCCAAGGTTTCCTCCGTCTCGGCTCGCATCCACCACACCAGGTCATACTCGTCGGCATAACCGTAGGCGAATTCGATCGCTATCTGCGTCTTGCCGACGCCCCCCAAGCCGGCGATGGTTTGTATCAGGGCTGCGGCGCGCTCGGTATGCAGGCTGTGGTATAGCGTCACAAGTATATCTTGGCGTCCGGTGAAATTTGGATTGCGATGGAAAGGCACTTGAAAGATGGGAAACTCGGGCTCGGCGCTGGGGGGCGGCTCAAGCCGGACCGTTGCCACTGGCTGGGCCGGCACCTCGGTAGCTACTTCGGCGGGCGAGGGAACCTGCTCTAGTGGCATCAGGTCGGAGAGGATGAGCGACACAGCAAACGCCGCTGCTGTCTTGCAGGCATAAACTGTCCAGACCTCGTCGCGCTGTAGGCCGACAATATCGCTGATCCCCCGGATGGCCAGCACGGGGATTTTTCCCGCGGTGCGGCAGGCCCCGGCTGATTCCATTTCAGTCGCCAGGAACTGCCGGGCGACCTTTTTCCAACTGGCCGTGATCTCGGGGTCCTTGACTAACCGGTCACTTGATGCGATTGCACCTGGCAGAGCCAGAGGCAGACGAGGTTGGGCAAAATGCTTGCCGATGGATTTCTTGAGTTCCTGTTTCCACTCATCGTCGCCTTTCAGACGTGTATCGAGCCCCGCCAGGTCCACCACAGGGCGATCCATCTTGACCGCTGAAGGCCAGTCTCGCAGCTCGCTGGCCAGCGCGCCGGGGATGTCCTGAACTACCCTGCGGGCAAGGTCGTGCAGCGTTTCTCCCTTGATCGAATACTCGCGCTCTCCGCCGGGCTTGGATGCCTCAAGGGTGAGATCGTAAATCCGCGTGGAAATCACCACATCGCCCAGGCTGAAATCCGGGCTGGGGATGCCGCCGGCGATGCCGACGACCAGGATCCACTGGGGATTGAGATCCTGCATGATATCTGAGGCGGCTTGCTGGGCTTCGACGTTGCCTTGTTCCATGCAGCGGGTTACGGCGACTGGGACCTCAGACCCGTTGGGACGGTTGAGTCGGGCCTGCCGGTAGCGCCTTTCGCCCTTGCCGTCAACGACAGATGGTTGGGGGAGCAGTTCTAGTACAGCCTGGTACTCTTCTGACTTGATGGTGATGGTGGCAATATGTACCTTGTCCTTGAGACTTGCCGATTCCTGCATGGTCGGTCCTCCTTGAAGCTATGGCGCTCAAACGGAGATAGCCTTGTAGTTTATTATACCGGAGCTAGGGATTTTGCAAAAGGATCAACGACGACCAGAGAATTTAAAAGAGCCTCACGGCCCGGCCTCTGGGCTGTCTCCGAGCAAGGCCGACTGTTTGCCGTCATTGGCGGCGGATTCATCGGCTCGGAAATCTCTGCCGCTCTTGCGATGAACGGCAAGCAAGTGGTGACGATCTTTCCAGAGGACACCATTGAGGGCCGTGTGTTTCCGCGCGACCTGGGATTGTACCTGAACGACTATTACCACTAAAAGTCCGTTCGAGCTAGGTTACGAAGCGGTTGGGGAGCTGGATGCGCGGAGCGTCCAGAGCGGAGACAAAGCTCGCATGGTCGAGGCTGAACGACTCAAGACGCTGTTGCACGCGAAGCGTGACATGCAGCCTTTCCATGTCGCGTTGTATGTCAATGTGGCCCGTTGTTCGATCTGAAGGATAGGGTCACCTGGGGATCGACCGACGAAACCGCCAAGACGACCCGCTTATCTGTTTGTATCCGGTGCGGCCAACCCCTTTCGCTTTCCGGTTTGATTCGCCACCTTCGTCAGCGCCACCGATCCCACAATGATCGCAGCCGCAATCAGCGTGCGCGGCGTGATCGGCTCTGCGGCCACCAGGTATCCCATCACAACCGCCACCACGGGATTGACGTAGGCATACGTCGAGACGAACGAGATGGGCGCCACACGCAGCAGCCAGGTGTACGCGCCGAACCCCACCCATGCGCCGAACACGACCAGGTAAGCCAGTCCCCACAGCGACGGTGCCGAGATGCCGGCCAGGTTGAGCCGGCTGAATTCTCCGGTCAGAGCGCCCAGCACAAGCAACACCGCTCCGCCGGCCAACATCTCCATGCCGGTCCCCAACAGCGGCGAAGAAGGCAGCGCGGCATTGCGACTATAGAGCGAACCGATAGACCACAATAACGCCGCAAAGATCAAGACGGCTGCGCCGACCGGATCTATCTTGTCCGCGCCGCCGGAAAGCTCGCCGGGGCCGACGAGTAAAACAATGCCGGCAAAGCCGACCAACACGCCAGCGACCGACGGCCAGCTTGACCGCTTGCCGCCGGGGCGCAGCGCGTCAATCAGGATCATCCACAAGGGAGAGCTGCCCACGAGCAGCGCCGCCGCGCTCGAGGCCACGTGCTGCTCAGCCCACACGACGCCGCCATTGCCACCGACGAGAAGCAGGATGCCGACAATCGCCGCCGAACGCCACTCCAACCGCGTCGGCGTGGCATCTCCACGCGCGCTCCTGAGCACATACAACACGGTGCCGGCGACCAAAAAGCGTGCGGCGGCCATCAAGAACGGCGGCATCGTTTGGACGGCAAAACGAATCGCCAGGTACGTTGACCCCCAGACGATATAGACGCTGATCATCGCGGCCCAGATCGCCAGCGATGACGGCGCTTGTTTCACATCGGAACGGATTTCTTTTGGACTCGTCAACACTTTATTCTCGACCATTAGATTTGCCATTCGCTTCCCCTGTACACGATCACTCGTTTGTTAATCTTGCTCCTACAGAGCGCCTTCCAGTCGCAAGAGCAGCCGCTTGCTTTCCAGGCCGCCTCCGGCGCTATAGCCCCCCAGGCTCCCGTCGCTCGCCACGACTCGATGACACGGGACGACAATCGGCACAGGATTGTGTCCCAACGCTTGACCCACGGGCCGGCTGGCTTTGGGTTTGCCCATGGCCTCGGCCACCTGCCGATAGGTCCACACGGTGCCGGCAGCAATGCCGCGCGTAACCTGTAAGACACGCTGCTGGAACGGCGTCAATCGGCTGAGGTCGAGCGGCAGGTCGAATCGAAAGCGAGTACCGGCAAAATACTCTCGCAATTGCTCAGTGACAAACGCCAGGGCGGCCCCGTTACGCTCAATACGAGCCAGCGGATCCAATTGGCCCAAGAAAGCGGACCGGGCCACGCCAAAGTCCACACTGCACACGCCTTTGGCGCTGACAGCGATATAGAGCGTCCCCACGGGCGACTCGATCACGTCCCACTGAATCAGCGGTGCAGCTTGAACAAACCAGCCTTGCACCTGCCGATGGGATTGCGCCACGCTCTCGTCTGAGGGGGCGCTGACGGCATTTCGCAATTGCTCCAACCATCGCTCCGTCATCGGCTTACCTCCATCCATCATTTTGCGCATCATCTTCTGCATCTTGGGCCTTTGCTAATTCCTGTCGCAAACGTCGGACAGCCTGGTAGACGTTGGCCCGAGCGCTGTCCTCGGAACAGTCTAACGCCCTGGCGATTTCGGCATACTCCAGGCCCTGTACATGGCGTAACATCACAGCCGCTTGTTGCTTGACAGGCAATGCAGCAATGATGCGCCGGATCGCCACCAGTGTTTCATGCTGAGCAACCTGCTGATCAGGCAACGGATCGGTGCCGGCCAAGTCCTCATGCTCATCTTCCAGTGGGGCGCTGTATTGGGTTCGGCGCTGGCCGCGTTTGAGAGTCGTATAAGCGCAATGGGTGGCGATCTTGTAGAGCCAGGCCCGGTAATTGCTGTCGGGTCGCAAGCGCTCAAAGGCCTTGTAAGCTCGCATGAACACTTCTTGGGTCAGGTCTTGCGCTTCGACGGCGCTATCCGCGTTCGTGGCGCTATCCAACAGACGCCAGATATAGCGATAGATCTCGTCGTGATAGTTTTCAATCAGCGTCTCGAAGCGCAGCGGCGGTGAAACCATAACTGGATGCCTGCCTATTCGTCAGAATATCTCGACCGGATTCCAAGTCTGCATGTCAGCTTTGACTTTTTTGTGCTGCGAGCGCGCATCAAATCGTGAAAGCAGTGCTCTCGCCTTTGGGGGGACAACCGCAACCTCATAGTCTTCCCCTGCAAAAGCTCGCACGGCCTCGATAGAGTCAAACCACATGACCGTGACGAACTCTACCTCATCGCCTAGATTTCGACGAAAAAGATGAATTCCCCTGTAACCCGTAATCTGACGGTTCTGTATGCCGGTAAAGATTTCACTCTTGAGAAGTGACTCGTAGGCATCGGCGTTCGAAAGCCTAGTCCAACCATGCCAGACTCGACTCATCATGTTCAAATCCTCCCGCGTGGAAATTGTGCCGCATCGCGCAGGCGGCACACTGCTTATTGCGTCTAACTACCTACTATAACCACGTTCGAGGCCTTTTGTGAAAAAGGCAGGTTCCACACTCTGCGCCTAGCATAGCACATTTTCAAATGAGTGTGACCAAAATCAGTTGAGACATGCCCGATGTCATTCTGAGCGACCGAAGGGAGCGAAGAATCTCTGTCCACGCCGGATTGAGACCCTTCGCTTCGCTCAGGGTGACAAATCCGATCAACCAGATTTGGTCACGCCCAAATCAGTTGGGCAACATCGCAGGGGCAGGCCTTGCGCCTGCGGAATGTGGGCGACCCGCTGCGCGAGGATCGCCGCTACCTCCACCTAAAAACACAAGCTGGCACACTTGCAGTGCCAGCTATTGAGAGCTCTCGGTTGAGCGGAAAAAAATTCAAGTCGTGTCCGTCGCACCCGATTCGGATCGCTCGGCGGAAGCCGCGGCGCTGATGGCTTTGGCCGCCGCAGCCGAGCGAGTGTGAATCTCTAACTTTTCAAAGATGGCCTTGAGATGACGCTTGACGGTGTTGGTCGTGATGACCAGCGCCTCGGCGATTTCCTTGTTCGTCATGCCTTGCGCCAACAGGTTCAATACTTGTCGTTCGCGTTCGGTCAGCGCGTCCAACTCGCTGCGGGTTCTGCGAGCGGCTCGCGCTTCGGCCACCGTGCGGAGAAACACACTGCGGTCGAAGGCTTGCTTTTCCAGGTAAGCAAAGACGCCGTGCTCGGCGTAGGCGCGCTCGATCTCGGCGGGGGTGGCGATGCCGCTGACCACAATCGTGGGAATTCCGGCCGCCCGTGTGCTCACGAGCAGCCGATAGCCTTCCAGGTCTTGCACCGAGGGGGCCTTGTCCCAGAGGCTTGCGTCGGCCATCGTCGAGCGCACCAACGAAAGGTCTATGACCGCCAGCACGTATTTCTCGCGGCGCAGACAGCCCAACGCTTCGCCCAGGCTGATGCACGGGCGCACTTGATAACCGGCATCGGTCAACAACTCGTACAGGATACTGCGCCAACCGGCATCGTCTTCGACCACCAGGGCCAGGCCGGGAAGATTTTCTTCTTTGGCGGCTGCGCCGATCTTGCGGAAGTCATCGGGGATGACTAGGCCTGAGCCGGGCGTGGCGATCCCCTGAGGGGGGACGCTCGCCAGAGCGCGACTGACCAGTTCGCGGAACTGGGCGCGATGAAAAGCCTCTTTGCGCAAACAGGTGAGCGCGCCGTGCTCGGTCAAGACGTTGACCGCCAGCTCGACCGTGGCAAAACCGGTGAGCAGCATAGTCGCACAGCCCGGATCGTGACGGCGCACGGCATCGAGCACGCGCAGACCGCTCTGATCGTGATGGTCGGTGCTCACCAGGGAAAGGTCTACAACAGCCAGGCGGTGAGGAGTTTCTCGGAGACAAGCCACCGCCGCTTCTACGCTGTCGGCCACATCCACCGTCATGCCGGCGTCGGTCAGGATTTCGCTCAACAGTTGTTGCCAGGAGCGGTCGTCTTCGACAATCAGTGCGCGAGCAACGGACGTCATGGCAGCTCTTCCGCGCGAGGCAGGCTGAGCCGGAAGGTGGCGCCATGACTGCCGTCGCTTTCCACGATGACCGAACCGCCCAGGCGAGCCATGAGCGTCTTGACCCACCAAAGGCCAAAGCCCAACTTGCCGGCGCGCGACGACGCGCGGCCCGAAAAGTTGAACTCAAAGATGCGTTCGTGCAGTTCAGGCGCGATGCCCGGCCCCGTATCACTGACGGCGACTTGTACCCTTTCGCCACAGGCGCTGCCCCGGATGGTCACGATGCCATTCCCCTTCATCGCATCGGCTGCGTTTTCCAACAAGTTGGTAAACACCAGGGTCAAGTTCTGTCGCCCGGCCATCACCATCGGCAAGTGATCGAGGGCCTCGGTTTGGACGCGCAAGCCGACCGGCAAGTTGGCGGCGTCAATTGCGGTGGTCACACACGTCGCCACGTCCACCGGTTCCAGGTGAATGGGACGCAGGTGCGACAGATTTTCGTGCACGGCTCCCATCGCTTCAAATGCGCTGCGCTCGATCTCTGCCAGGTTCGTCGCCAGGTAAACATCGGCCAACAGGGCAGACCGGCACTTGTCCTGGATGCCCTGCACGCGCACGGGAATCGTGCCCACCTTGTTGTTGAGATGGTGCAACAGATTGGCGGCCAAGTCGCCCACGGCGGCAAATGCCTCGGCCACGGCGCGCTGTTCTTGAGCCGCACGCAGAGCTTCCTGGTGCGCGGCGTTATGCACAGCCAGCGCCGCGTAATGGGCCAGGCACGTGAGAACTTTTTCGTCCCACTCGGACTCGGCAAAGCGACCCGGATCGGAGCCGGCGCTATAGACACTGAACGCCCCGACCGGCTCGCCATTTTCGCTGGTCAACATCGGCACGATCAATGCCCGGCTCCAGCCTTGATCGCGCGCCAGGTCGGATCGGTTAAAGCGCGCGTCGGTGCTCACGTTGTCGGCCGTCACCGGGCCACGGGAGATAATCGCCTGCCCCGCCAGACTATCGTGGAGGGGAAGGCAATCGCTGTGATGGTAACCGGTGCTGGCAGCCTGCAAGATCAACTGAGCATCTTTCACAGTCCAGATGGCGCTGGCGGCCGCGTTGAGAAGATCGCAGGCCTGTTCGACCAGGTGGCTCAGGACTTGATGGCAGGGTTGGGCAAGCAAAAGCTGCGCGTCTTGCTGCAAGGCGTCCAACAGACGAGCTTCTTGAATGGCGATGACGGCCTGCGTAGCCAGGGTCTGGAGGAGGTGACTATCTTGCTCACTAAAGGCGCCCACCAGGGGACTTTCCAGGTTGAGCACTCCCTCCAGGCGACCGCTGGCGCTGATCAGCGGCACGGCCAACTCGGAACGCATCTCCAGATCGGCATCCAGCGGATAATAAGTATGGACCCACGGCTCGGCGTGCAGGTCCGGGATGCATGCCGGCTGGCGATGCCGGGCCACCCAGCCCATGACGCTGGGAGTATCCATCGGCAGGGCTTCCACCAAGGGCCGAGTCATTTGATCGCCCGCCACGGCGCGGGTGATCAAATTCTGGCCGCTCTTGTCCATCAGCCGAAAGATGCCATAGTGGGCATTGGTCACTTCAAGCGCCATCTGCAAAATGGCTTCCAAAGTCTCTTCCAGGCGCAGACGCGAAGAGATCAACAAACCGGCGCGGCGCAGGCGACTCAGCTCATCTTCTTTGCGCGCCAGATCGCGCTGGACACTCGCCAGCCGGTGCGTCTGGTAAATGGCGATCGCCGCCTGGTTGACAAAGTTATCCAGCATCAGCAACTCGAGTTGGCTGAATGGGCGATCCTGGTGCAGATAAACATAGAGCGCCCCAACGGCCTGGTCAGTCACTATCAGCGGGAAGCAGGCCACGGCCTTGGCGCCAGCTTGCACTTTGATCGGGTGGATGTCCAGATCACGCTCTTCGTAGGAAAGAACGCAGCGAGATTGGCCGATGGCGCGCATCCCCATGCCATTGGGACGCGGCTCGTCGCCGGGGACCGGATCGCTCCACTCACCCGCCGACACGCGCGAGGCCGGCTCAAAAGTGCGTTGAGCCGGATTGTAAGTGTAGATTACAGCGGAAGCGTCCGGGACAACCTTGATGGCGCTTTCGACGATCAGGCGCAGCGTCGCTTCCACGCTGGCGCGGTCGCCAGGCGCGATGCGATTGATGGTCGCGCCGATCTGGTTGAGACTGGCGAGCGCGTCCAGCAATTGTTGATGGTTGACGGTTGATTGCGCGGACGCTTGCGTCCGACGATTGCCGATAATGGTGCTCACAAATCTGAACCCCGCTAACAGAAAGGCGCACGGCAAAGAAAAATCTCATGAGCAGTGCGCCTGCGACGACTCGAACATGGATCGAAAAGATTGTAACATGGGCCAGCCATTGATACAAGCGCAAGTGGGCACACGACAACGAATTCAGGAAATAGCGAATTCGTTTTATCTCGAATTCGTTGTTGTGTGCGGTCGAGCCATCGCCGGCAGCTTTAGCCCAAACCCCCGCGAAGGTTCAGAACAAGCTGGCTACGTTCCCAGTTGATTAGCCTGGAAGCGCTTGGGGACGCGGGCCACTTTGCGATACAGCTCACCCGGCGCCACCTGTCGCCCATCCACATCCATCACCAAATCGGAGGTCAGGCCGAACAAGCGCGCATTTTCCTCCAGGTGAGGTTTCAGTACATCCCAATCGTCACGCGTAAACGGCAAGAACTCGGCGCCATTGAGCTGCGCTTGATCCATCGTACGATGCGGATCGGCCACGTACCCCGCGCCGCCGGACGCGAGCGAAAAGAAATTTCCTCCCGGATACGGCTCGGCCAGGCGATGCAACTCGCCGCGCTCGTCGTAGGCCAGGCCGTTGATGCACACGAATCCCCCGCCCACATCAGCGCCGGCCATAAAGCTCTCGGCGCAGTAATCCAGGCAGGTGCCATTGATGACGGCCCGGATGCGTCCCACGGCATTGATCAGCGGCCGGCCGGCGGCGTTGCCCAGCACGTAGACACTTCCACCCTTCGCGCCGTAAAGCAATGTCTGGCCGGCGTTTCCATGAATGACAATCTTGCCATCGGTGATAATCTGCCCCACCTGATCCTGAGCATCGCCGTGGACGTGGACCTCAGCCCCATGCAAGCCGGAACCCACGTAATCTCCGGACGATCCGTACACGTCAATCCGCACGCCGTAACTGCGCGGCCCCAACCCACATCCCAAGAAACGGTCGCCCTTGCAATTGTAGACCACGAAACGCTTCCAGCCAGCCTGATAGCCTGCCACAATGACGCGGGCGGCTGATTCGTCTCCTTCAGACGGAAAATCATGGGCGTCAACAAACAGGCAGCCCGATGGATCAGAACACGGTACAATCATCCGGCGCGAATCGAAATCCACTCGCCGGTCAGGGTCTGCGGTGGCTGCCCCAAAGCCCGGCACTTGATCGCACAAATCCGACAGGACGCTCTGCACAATCGCCAAGATGGCACTGCGTTTTTTGTCGCCAGTTGGATAACGCCGGTCGTTCAAACGAGTCAGCAGGGCCAGAGCCTTGTGGCGATGCGCCGGAGATTGGCTGCTCTGGTCAACGATCTCGGCACAGATGGCCCGCAAATCCGCAAATCTGCAAGTGGGAATGGCCGCCGTAATCTGGGCAAAGAGTTGGTCGAGATTCTCGCCTGGATTGGACTTGGCCGGAAACTGAGATGCCGCCTGCGCATTGTTTGGCAGATCAATGTGGCGCTGCTTTCGATCGGTGACGATGGGTGTCCCGAATTTATCGGTGCACTCTAGCCAGGTCTTGCCATCCTTACTGAATACCGAAAAGACAAATGCCCCGCCATCCGAGTGGCTGCCACCACGCGCCACCCAGACCTTGTCCGGCACGGGGCAGAAGCGGGGATCGTTACCAGCCAGCGATTGGAAAACGGCATCAATCGCTTGCCGCTCGGAAGCGATTACGGCCGTGCTGGCAGTATCGGTCTCTTGGAGAGCAAACACTTGCGGACGCAGCATCGAGGTGTCGGTGATGCCCACCAACTGGAAGGCCGTCTGTGGAATGCGCCCACGGCGAGCGTCAATGACGGCATTGCGCGCCACGATAAAGAACCATGGCCCGTCGGGCGAAGCGTGCATAAAGGAATTCTGGATCTGCCGATAAATGGCTGCCCGCTCAGGCGGCAGTTTCACAAAATCGCGCTCCGTTGTAGGAGCAAGCGCTTCAAAGATCAATTCCAGCGGATAGTTGTAGAGCCGCGAGTACAGGTCAAAGAGCAGCACGCTCACTTCAGTGTCCGTCAGGAACATGGGCTGGTAGCCGCGCTGCTTGAGGAAGATGGACGTGCCCACAAAGTTGGCAAAGTCCCCGTTGTGCACAAGGGCCTCGTCCATCCCACTGAACGGATGCGCCCCGCCCGGGTGCCACACTCGCCCGCGAGTTGGGTAGCGCTGATGACCAATCCACACGTTAGCAGTGACATCTTCCAGGCAGTAATAGCGGGCGATGTCTTCGGCGTATCCCACCGCCTTGAGAATCATCATGTTGCGTCCGTGGCTCACCACGTAGGCCTGCTTGTCAGGCCGGTCGCCGTAAAAGCGAGCGTTCAGGTTGAACGAATTCTGATAGACGAAATCGTCTTCGGCGTCGGCCTCGGTTTTGAAATCCGTATCGGTGCGACTCTGAAAGGTTTCGGCGTGACGGGCCAGCACCTCGGGACGAACGCGCACAAAGTAGCGCGCTGTGTCGGGGGGCTTGATGTCTAGCCCCAACGCACGATAATCGTCCATGGTGGGCTGAAGCTCGACGTGTGCCACGTCGAAATAAGGCTGGATAAAACAACGTTCGATCTCGCCGCGCACTGTAGGGTCTAGCAGCCCGATGTTGAGGGCATAATGCTCAGGATAATTTGGGAAGCATCCGACCAGCGCCAGCCCGCCGCCCTTGCCGTTTCCCCGGTTGCGCATTTGCGCCACCGATTTGATGATGTGACGGCCGGGGATCGCCACAGTGCAGGCAACCCCGATAACGCCACAGCCGCCCTCGGCAGTTCGTGTGGCTTCTGGTTCCCGCTCAAACATATTCCAAAACATCGGTTCTTCCTCGCAGTTCACGAATGCTGCGCATGCCCAGGCGAGCCAACACCTGCCGCCATTCGGCCATCCAGGCTGCATATAGATTCAAGATGCGCTGCGCGCCCCATTCGGCGGCGATGAGAGGGAACAGCGCGGCATCGGTCGTCGCGATCCCTAACGGACAGCCGCGGCCCGATTCGCAGTTGCCACAGCGAACGCATTCGACCGCCACCAGCTCGGCAGTGCCGATCACCACACCGTCCGCGCCCAGGGCAATGGTCTTGAGCACGTCGTGAGCCGTGCGAATGCCGCCGGAGGCCATCAATGTGATCTCGTCGCGGATGCCTTCTTTCTCGAGGAAGCGGTGAGTCTTGCAAACAGCATACTCGATCGGCATGGCGATGTTCTTCTTGGCGATCTCGGGCGCTGCGCCGGTGCCACCGTATCCTCCGTCGAGATGCACGATGTGCGCCCCCGCGTAATACGAGCCGACCGCCACCATATCCACGTCGTCGGGTGTGCTGACCTTGACCGAGATCAGCGCACGCGGGTTGACGGTCTTGATCCAGTCTACGTGTTTTTTGTGATCTTCAACCGAGTACACCGAGTGGAAAGGGAACGGGCTAAAGAGCGAAGCACCCTGCACCGCGTCACGCACCTGGGCCACAGCATAAGTCACTTTATCCCCTAGGAGGTGACCGCCCAGTCCCGGCTTTGCACCTTGGGCATATTTGAATTCCACGATAGGCGCGCGCTGAATCGTCTCTTCGCGCACGCCAAAGAGTCCGGTCGCCACCTGGGTGATGATCCAATTCGCGTAAGGCACCAATGGCTCCGGATAGCCGCCCTCGCCAGTGCACGTAAACGTGTTCAAGGCTTTGGCGGCGATGGCACGCGCCAACATGATGTTCAGACTGACCGAGCCGAAAGACATGCCGCCGCCATAGACCGGCAACGAGATCTCTATCCGCGGACGATCATCGCCGCGCCGGTTCAAAGGCAAGGAGAGGTCTATCTCTTCCGGCACGACCACCGAAGATTGAGGAAAACGAAACTGCAGCCGGTCAAACCCGCCCTCCGAGGCTCCAGTGCCCGTCTCGCGGTCGAGAGGTAACCAGCCGGTCTCTGCCGCCTGGTATGTCGCCGTCAGCAGGTCATTCGTCCAGCGGCGGTCACCGAGGCACTGGTATGAGGAGCTGGGGTCAAGCATGATCGCATCCACGGGACATTCGCTAACACAACGATTGCAGTCCGGTCCCAGGCAAGCGCCATGCTGCGGCTCAGCCAGGTGATGCCGCCCCGGGTCGTAGTGAAAGACGTGCGTCGGACAGACCTCCACGCACAAGCCGCAGTCAATACAGTCTCGGTTGACCGCCACATGCCACGAGCCAAGCCTGTGACGCAAGTGTTCAGGCAAAAGAGGTGCGTGAGTTAGCGTTTGTAACATAGCTTTGCTCATTTCGAATTGACAAGTGCCGGCAGTCGGACGCCGGCGGGTTGTGACATGAGCGGCGCAAAGAATTGTTTTTCCAAATCGGCGGCAAACAAGGCGCGGCCACGCTCGCCGCGCAGGCGGCAGATTTCACGCAAGCCCATCGCGCCAAGCACTTCAAGGATTTGCAGTCGCCAGGCTCCCATCAGATTCACGATGCGCTGACGTCCCCAATCGGGGTCGAGTGCCGACAAGTTGCACGCACATTCATCGCCGACACAACTTACGTTGACGCGACACTCGAGCGCAATCACCAGCGGCCAATCCACTACCACGGCATCAGCGCCCAGGATGAAGGATTTGGGGCAGTGTTCCGCCATTGCCAATCCACCGGAAGCAACCAGCGTGATCTGGTCCCGGATACCGGCTTCTACCAGGGCCTGGTGGATCTTGGGCAGCCCTTCGACCAAACTGGGCGCGTCGTCTGGGGAGGTGTGCACACCGTCCTCTCCAGCCACCCACAGGATGTCAATGGCCGGATTGCGGGCTAACTCGAGCGCCAGGCTGGGCGTGGTTGACTCGACCGGCAGCCGGACGGCGATCAAAGCGGCTGGATTGATTCGTCGAACTTGTCCAATTGCCGCGACGAGGGCGCTGGAGTTCGTGATCGCTCCTTCGCCCTCACCCATGAGCTCGACCGCCGGCACGCGCCCGATCAGACCTGCTGCCGCCCCCACGTCCGAGATCGCAATCTGCAAGACGATGGCCCCGGCATACGGCTCAAGCTCACTGTGCCAGTCCGCGATGTTCACTTCGGCTAAGGTTTGCAGGTGATGCGCGGCGCTGGCGACAACCTGCGTCACAACCGGCAGGCGAACCGCTGGCGGCATACGACCGAAAATCACAGGCAGCGGCAGATCAAGCATGGCCCGCTCGGGAGCTGCCAGCACCGTTTTGGTCTGCGGATTTATCCTCAGGCGATCTGGCCTGCGTCCCAACATCACGCCCGTCGAAATGTATTCGCGGCCATGAATGCCATCGCGAGTGGGCCGGACGATCTCCGACATATCCGTCCACATGCCATCGAACCCCGGCCCAGAGAACGGACCGCGGTATCCCTGACCGAAGACGGGAATCTGCCCAGACTCGGCTTGCTTCATTAAGCTGTTGACAACATCCGCCGTAAAGATACCACGTCCCATCGCCTGGTATTCGGGGTTGAGCGACATCGTAAGCGCCAGCTTGGGACATTCTTGTATGCAGCGGAAGCAGTTGCGGCATTGCGAATCGGCCGGCTCTGCCATGCGGCGCACGTCATCCGGTCGCCGGAAGTGAACGCCGTAGACACAAGCGCGCTCGCATTGCCCGCAGTTGATGCAGTGATCGGCGCGATGGATGTGAAACTTGCCCGGCGGCGGCACGCGGGGCGCGGCGGTCACCGTTTCGATGTGATACTTGGCGCGCTGCGCGCCGTGATTGACCGGGATCAACTCTGGATCCAACAGGGGCCGGGCGTCATCGTAATCCGGAAACTCAAAGCCTGCCATCGTTTCGGATGTGTCTTCCGTTTGGGCGACCGGTACCACGCCGGCAGGAACCAGGGCCATCTCCGGTTGCGGCGGGGGATACAGGCTTGCGCCCACAAAGGGATAAAATGCTTCGGAGGTCTGCGCCTGATAGAGGAACTCGGCGATCAGATTATCGGGCCGGCCATGTTGCTCCGCCAGTTTGGCTTCAATCTTTTCGTACATGGAAACCAGCGGCAGGCTGGATTGACAAACGTCCTGGCAGGCGCTGCAATACATGCAAAGGAAAGTATGGTCGGACTCGCGCTGGTCAATAGGTTGATTGTGCAGAACCTTCAGCCCAGTGCGAAGCTTGGTGCGCCCTACCACCATTTCGTCAGCCGTGATCAGATAAGCCGGGCAAACCGGCAAACAATCGCCGCAAGCCGTGCAAGCTCGAATGGCCTCTTCCAGCTCGGCATCCGTCAGCGGCACCGGGCCGTGATGGTTCGATTTGGGCATCGCAGGCACTGCGCGTCGCCCTACCCGATCCAAAAGCCGGGCCATCGCGCCGACGAGTGGCGCAGCCAGGTACAGACCATCCATCAGCCACCGGAAGAGCGCCGGCACAAAAACCCAATCAGTAGCCCAGCCCAAGCGCGTGCGGACGCGCGGGAATTTTCCCGGGTTCAGCAGACCCTCTGGATCAAGCTCTCGCTTGGCCGCGCGCAGGGCCTCGTAGCGGTCGCCATACTTTTCACGAGCAAAAGCGCCGTTCCACAACCCTGCGGCATAGGGTCGCCCGCCAAGCTTGATTCCCAATCGGGTCACAATCTGTACAAAAGCCAGGTAAAGCAAGTAGGACGGATGGCGAGCATCGCAAGTGAACGCCGGCATCACCAGAACCGCGTACGAACCGTCCGGTTGAGCGATGACGTAGGTTTCCGTCTCGGTGTGTAAACCAAATCTTTCTGCCAGCGCGGCGACCTCTTCGACGTAACGAGCCGTCTGGGCTAAAGGCATCACAACTTGCGCCGCCAGGAGCGAGGGGCCAAAGCGCTTGGCCTTCATCGAAAAGAAACGCTCGTGCCACAGCGCCGAGGCAACGTGGCAAGGGGACAAAGTGAGCGGCAGGTCGAGGGTCCTGAGCAGCGCCTCGAACTTGTCCAGTTCCGCCTGCGCCTCGAACGTCAGCAAGACGGCATCCTGTTCTTCGTACAATGCTGCCTTTTCGGGATGTTCTTCACGGAAGAGGCGATTGAGGTTCCGCATCTGTCGCCAGTCGAGCAGCTTGATGTGCTGCGCGCCCAGCCCGGCCTTGATGACGGCTTCTACCAGCGTAATGCCGTTGGTGCCAGACCCACAATAGACCAAGGCAGGTGAGCACGCAACGCGCGGCTTGATCCGCAGGCGCAAGCTCGTGATCACGCCCACCTGCCCTTCCGTGCCGATGAAGCGCTTGAACTCTGGCGTGTCTTTTTCGCACTGGATCAAACGTCCATCGGGAAGGATGATTTCTAGCGATTCGATCCAGAGCGAGAAATGTCCGCCTCCAAAGGCGTTGATGCCATAGCCGCCCATCATCGCCCAAGCGCCTACCGTAGAAAACCGGCTGGAGGGATACGTGGCCGGCCCATAACCGTACTCTGCTAGGTATTGATCGAGATCACCCCATTTGACGCCAGCCTGAACTTCAATTGTCCCGACTTCTGGGTTCAATTCGCCGAGGGCATTCATGCGTGCCAGGTCGAGCACGATGCCTCCCCGTGTTGGCACTGCGCCACTGTAGGCGGAAGAAGCCAGTCCACGGGGCGTAACGGGTATGCGCTGCGCTCTCGACCAGCGCAACACCTCAGCTACGTCTTCTGGTGTAGACGGCTGCACCACGAGGTTGGGCATCATCGTAAAAAGCCCTGCCATGGGCGAGGGCAATTCGGCCAAGTCACGAGCATAAATCTTTCGCTCGGCAGGGGTGGTAATCAATTGCGCTTGGGGAGAGAGCCGCCGGCAAAGCTCTGCAAAAGCAGGAGAGGCGCGCCCACCAGCTACATCGTCCATCGCAGCGCGCCATTGCTCGGGAGTAAGGCGATGGAGATCGGGCGTGAACGGCATGGTGATTTTTCTCCAGAGCAGGGGGTTTTTCAACAACCGGCAACGGTGACCTTTGAGTCGAGCGCAAAAGCGGTGTGGCTGCATCAGTTGATTCCAGCAGCCCATTCGATGATGCCGACAAGGCCCTGGAGCATTCGGTTGGAGTGCCTGCAATGACTCTGAATTCCAAAGGATTGTAACACGAGCCAGCCATTGATACAAGTACCCGCTAATCAAACGAGCAAACTTATGCGGTCTGCTGTCGGCGGTCGCTGGTCAAAAACCAGCGAGACATTTATACCGAAGGCTAAAGTGACTTGGCCGGATCAGATGTCGAAGTAGAGCGTGAACTCGTAGGGGTGTGGACGCATCCGCACGGGGTCCAACTCGGTCTCGCGCTTGTAGGCAATGTAAGCTTCCAGCAAGTCCGGCGTGAATACGTCGCCCTTGAGCAGGAACTCGTGATCGGCCTCGAGTGCATCGAGGACATCTCCAAGTGAACCCGGCACCTGCTTGACGAGCCTGGCCTGTTCCGGCGGCAAAGAATATAGGTCCTTGTCCATCGGCTCGCCGGGGTCAATCCGGCTCTGAATCCCGTCCAGGCCGGCCATCATCAGCGCGGCAAAGCAAAGGTAGGGATTACACGAAGGATCCGGCGCGCGGAACTCGATGCGCTTAGACTGAGGACTCTTGGAGTAAACCGGGATGCGGCAGATGGCCGAGCGGTTGCGCTGCGAGTAGGCCAGGTTCACCGGCGCTTCAAAGCCGGGCACCAGGCGGCGATATGAGTTCGTCGTGGGCGCAGCCAACGCCAACAGAGCCGACGAGTGCTTGAGCAAGCCGCCGATGTAATACTTGGCCGTGTCAGAAATTTGAGCGTAACCGGCCTCGTCGAAAAAGATATTCTTTTCGCCGCTCCATAAACTTGAGTGGACATGCATCCCGCTGCCGTTATCGCCAAACAAAGGCTTGGGCATGAAGGTGGCCGTCAATCCGTTCTTGCGCGCCACGTTCTTGACAATGTACTTGTAGGTCATCAGCTTGTCGGCCATGCGGAGCAGAGTGTCAAACCGCATATCAATCTCTGCCTGCCCGGCGGTGGCGACCTCGTGGTGATGCAGTTCGATCTCGACGCCCACGGATTCGAGCGCCATCACGATTCTGCTGCGGACGTCTTGTTGGGTGTCGGCGGGCGGCACAGGGAAATAGCCACGCTTGGGAGGAATCTGCCCGCCCAGATTGGGCTTGAGATCCTCGCCGCTCTTCCACCACCCTTCGACGCTGTCAATGTAGTAAAAGGACGAATTGGCGCCCCCGCCATAGCGCACATCGTTGAACAAAAAGAACTCGGCTTCCGGCCCCCAAAAGCTGGTGTCGGCAATGCCCGTCTGCTTGAGATAGGCTTCCGCTTTTCTCGCCACGTAACGAGGATCGCGCGGGTAAGGCTGCCGGGTCACAGGATCATAAACATCGCAAGTGATGACGAGTGTGGGAACTTCAAACACCGGATCCACAAAAGCCGTGTTGGGGTCCAGCATCAGAAGCATATCGGACTCGTGAATCTCCTGAAAGCCTCGGATGGATGAACCGTCGAACCCGATGCCGCTCTCGAACAAGTCTTCGGTGAGCCGATGCGCCGGGATGGTATAGTGTTGCCACTGGCCGGGCAGGTCGGTGAACCTAAAGTCCACCATCTTGACTTCTTGCCCCATCTTTACCACGTCTTTGACTGTCTTGGACATTGCAGATTTCTCCTTCTGTTTTATTTTAATAGTGATGGATGCGCTCGACGTTTCACCGAAGGCCGCAGGGACCGGCATTGGTCTGTTTTGAAACACAGCTTGGATTATAGGCGTTACGCGCTTCACCGTCTAGTACCCAAATGGGCCATATTTCACCCAATTGGGTCACGCCTTACCCAAAGGGGTCATAGCAACAACTCCATATAAATCACGTCGAGCCAACGGCCAAACTTTCTCCCGACTTGCTTCAAATGCGCCACCGGCTGAAAACCAAACCGGGCATGGAGACGGAGGCTGGCTTGCCCCTCAGCATCAATACCGGCCATGATAGCATGTAGACCGAGCTGACGCGCACTCTCAATCAATGGCGGCATCAACAACTTGCCAATGCCACGGCCACGTTGGTCGGCAGCCACATAGATAGAGTCCTCGCCCGTGAAGCGATAGCCCATGCGGGGACGAAACTTGCCCAAGGAACTCCATCCCACCACACCCCCCTCGCCGTTCAGCGCCACGAACACAGGATAGTTGTCACGCACGTGCTCGTCAAACCACGCCGTGCGAGCTTCCAATGTACTCGGCTCGTAATCATAAGTCGCCGTGGTGTAGAGTACTGCCTCGTTGTAAATGTCCAGGATGGCCGGCAGGTCGGCGTGTATGTGGCGGGGCGGACGTTCATTTTGGCGCGACCTGAGTTGCGGGCTGTCGAGTGTCTATATCGCCCATATACGTCAAAGCCTGGCGTCCCCGCTCGCCGGTTCGGATGCGAATGACATCTTCCACCGGGTAGATAAAAATGATCCCGTCGCCCTGGACGCCGGTTTGCGCTGCCTGCTGGATCGCCTCGATGGTCCTTTCGACATTGTGGTCGCTGAGAACGATATTGACCTGAACCTTGGGCAATAGATCAACTTGATACGTGCCTGTGCGCCCCGCCAGACAAATGCCGCCCTGGCGTCCGTGCCCGCGAACCTCGGTCACGTTCAAGCCGACAATGCCGATCTGGCGCAAAGCTTCTTTGACATCGTTCAGTTTTTCTTCACGAATGACGGCTTCGATTTTCTTGGCCATGGTTGTCTCCCCTTATGCGTAAGCCCGTTCGCCGTGCTCGCTGATGTCCAACCCGACTTGTTCTTCGCTGGCCGAAACGCGCAGTCCCATGAATCGGTTCAGGAGCTTGGCGACCATAAAGGTCACGCCGAAGGCAAAGATCACCGCCACCACCACCGTGACCAACTGAACTAGGAACTGGGCCGGGTTGCCATAGAACAGACCATTCGCGCCGGCGTCGTTGACTGACTTGGTCGCAAACAAACCGGTCGCCAACGCGCCCCATGCGCCGCCCATGCCATGGCAGGCCCACACGTCGAGCGACTCGTCCAGGTTGAATCGCTGCCGCAGGCGGATCGCATAGTAGCTGATGGGCGCGGCGATAGCGCCGATGGCCAGAGCTGCCAGCGGAGTCACGTAACCTGCCGCCGGCGTGATGGCGACCAGCCCCACTACTGCGCCCGTAATGATGCCCAGAACGCTGGGGCGATTATCCAGCCAGCTCAGAAGCATCCAGATGAGGCCGGACGCCGCGGCGGCGGTATTGGTAGTGACCACGGCGTTGACTGCCACACCGTTCGCGGCCAGCGCACTTCCACCGTTGAAGCCAAACCAACCCACCCACAGCAATCCGGCGCCCAGCACACTATAGGGAATATTGTGAGGTTCAAATGCGCTCGCGCCGAACCCCTTGCGCGCCCCGATCACCATGGCGAAAGCCAGGGCGGAAAAACCCGCCGTGATGTGTACCACTGTCCCCCCGGCAAAGTCGAGCACGCCGAGCTGGCGCAGCACGCCGCCTGTTCCCCAGACCCAGTGCGCGACCGGGTCATACACCAGCGTGGCCCATAGCAAGCTGAACACCAGGAACGTCTTGAAGCGCACGCGCTCCACAAACGCCCCCGTAATCAGCGCGGGCGTGATGATGGCAAACATCATCTGGAAAGCGGCAAAGGCCAGGTGCGGGATCGTCGGCGCGTATTCGGCGTTCGGACTTGCGCCCACGCCGGACAGGCCAAGAAAATTCAGCCCACCGATGATTCCGCCGAGATTGGAGCCAAACACGAGGCTGTATCCATACAGCACCCACTGGACGCTGAGCAAGCTCATGATGATAAAGCTCAAGTTGAGCGTCGAGAGGATGTTCTTTTTGCGCACCATCCCGCCATAGAAAAAGGCCAGGGCGGGCGTCATCATCATCACCAACGTCGAGGCGATGAGCACCCAGGCGGTGTCCCCTGTGTTGATCGTCGTCATCTCGTTTCTCCTTTGATGGGTTAACGTATGCTCTGATTATACGGATGACGAGTTGCGCCGTCTAGTACCTAAAGGGGGCAAATCTGCTCCTACCCAAACGGGGCACGAGCAGAGTCGAGTCGGCGCAATGACAACGAATCGTCTTTTGGTTGACATCACCCCGCAAACCTCTATAATGGCGGCGAGGACCAAACAGTGAAAACACTTGCGGCTGATGAACGCTATCGCGACCTGCTGTGCGAGCCGTTGAGTGATGACGCGATACACGAACGGCTCTCGCCCATCGGCTTTGCCGATTGGCGCGCGGCCTACGGTTGCTTGCAACGCATGGCCGGTGATTCCCAACAAAAGCTGGCGTTGGCCGATGTGCTGCCCCACCTGTTGATGACACTAACCGGCGCGGCCAGTCCCGACCGGGCGATGGTCAACCTGGAGCGCTTCGCGGGCAGCGCCCCCGACCGGCTGGCGTTGTTCTATTACCTGGCGAGCAATCCTCGTGCTGTCGAGATACTCGTGACGCTATTTGCGGGCAGCCAGTTTCTCACCGAAATCTTGCTGCGCCATCCCGAATACTTTTCGCGGCTGACGGAGCACAAACACCTCGCGCGCCACAAAAGCGCGGAGCAGTTCTATGTGGAAGCGCAAGCGGCTATCACTCCACCGGGAGAGGTGGCTCGTCAACTCGACGCTCTCCGCCGTTTCCAGCGCCTCGAACTGATGCGCATCGGCGCGTGCGATTTGCTCGATCTGTTCGATCTGCCGGCCGTGACCTTGCAGCTTTCCAATCTGGCCGATAGCCTCGTGCGAGTCTGCCTCGACATCGCCTCCGAGCAATCCGGCACGAGCCTGGATCGCTTTGCCGTGATCGCGATGGGCAAGCTCGGCGGCCAGGAGTTGAATTACAGCTCGGACATTGACCTGTTGTTTCTGGCCGAGTCGGACGCCTTTGCTTATCGGAGATTGGGCGAGCGGTTGATCAAGGCGTTGGCGAGCGTGACAGCGGAGGGTTTTCTCTACCGCGTGGACATGCGACTGCGCCCGTGGGGACAGGTGGGCGCGCTGGTCTCTTCGCTCGACGGGTACATGGCTTATCTGGGCCGGCACGCGCGCTTGTGGGAAAAGCAAGCCCTCCTCAAAGCGAGGGCGATTGCGGGCAACGCCGCGGTGGGGAACGAGTTTCTCCGACGGGCCGACGCGCTGCTGTTCGACTCGAGCGCCGAAACGGTGCGCGAACAAGTGTATGCGATGAAGCAACGCACCGAGGCCCACCTGCGCCAACAGGGGCGCGACTGGGGCGAGGTCAAGTTAGGCGAAGGCTCGATCCGGGACATTGAATTTGTCGCCCAATATCTGCAACTGGCGCACGGCGCGCAGCAGCCCGACATTCGCAGCCGCAACACGCTCGACGCGTTGGCGCGCCTGTCCGCTCAGGGTCTGCTGGGGGCGGGCGAACATCGCGTGCTGGTAGAGGGCTATATCTTTTTGCGGACGATTGAGCACCACCTGCAAATGATGCACTACCGGCAAACCGATACGCTGCCCAATGAGCCTGAGGCGATCGCACACCTCGCGCGGCGATTGGGCTTCCGGGGCGAGGCAGCCGGCGGCCAGTTTCTCGCGCGTTACCAGCAACACTGCGCCGCAGTCCGCGCCGTCTACCTGCGGCACGTAGGGAGTAAACCCATGTCCACATCTGCCGACTCGCCGTCTCTCCCCCCTGCCGCCGACGTCGGGCGACACCTGGCGCGCATGGATCCTTCTTACTCGACGGCCTTTAGCGAGCAGGACATTCAGCGTCATGCGGCGCTGGCGGAGCAGCTCGACGCCGATCATCTGGTCGAGGTGGATGCAGCGACGCTCGACGACGGGCGCTGGCGCGTCACCATCGTCGGCTACGATTATCCGGGCGAACTTTCTTTGATCTGCGGGCTGCTGTTCGCTTACGGCTTTAACATCAACGCTGGAGACGTTTTCACCTACGAGCCGATTGCCAGTCCGCCGCCAGCGCTCGCCAGTGCACGCGGTTCGTTACAACGCCGGCGACATGTATCGCCGGCGGCGGCGCGTCATGACCCGCGACGGAAAATCGTAGACGTTTTCACGGTGCGCCCGGTGCAGCCCATCGCGGCGGACATCTGGGTGCGCTACGCCGGCGATCTGTCTGCCCTGTTGCGGTTGGTGCACACCGGGCAGCAGCGTGAGGCGCAAGGCGAGTTAGCCAAGCGTGCAGCGATTTCCTTGCGTGAGATGACGGGCGCTACAACCGCGCTTTATCCGATTGACATTGAAATTGACAACACCGCTTCCGACCACTACACCGTGCTGCGCATTGATGCGCCCGATACGGTCGGCTTCCTGTACGAGTTCACCAGCGCGCTCGCGATCCATCGCATTTACATCGCGCGTGTGGTGGTCGAATCGGTCGGCAGCCGCGTGCACGATACACTGTACGTCACCAACGCGGACGGGCAGAAAATCACCGCGCCCAACAAGCAGCGTGAGTTGCGCGCGGCCACCGTCCTCATCAAACACTTTACTCACTTGCTCCCACATTCGCCGAACCCGGAATCCGCCCTGTTGCACTTTCGCGAGTTTCTCGGGCAGCTGTTCAGTCGCCCCGACTGGCCCGACGAGCTCGCCTCGCTCGAGCGCCCCGAAGTGCTGGACGCGCTCGCACAATTGCTCGGCGTGAGCGATTTTCTCTGGGACGATTTTCTGCGAATGCAGCACGTCAATCTGTTTCCTGTGGTGCGCGACGTGGACGCGCTGGCAGCGGCCAAGCCCAAGGAGCAGTTACGCGCCGAACTGGAAGCCGCTTTGCAGGAATCTCCTGCAGGTTCAGGCGAACCGGAGGTTCGCACACCTGCGGGAGGTTTGGAGGCCGATTGGCGCGCGGCGCTCAACGCCTTCAAGGACCGCGAGCTGTTTCGCGTGGACATGCGGCATATTTTGGGGCACATCGCCGAGTTTGGGCAGTTTTCAGAGGAGCTCGCCGATCTGGCCGAGGTCGTTGTAGAAGCGGCCTATCATCTCTGCGTTGAGGAGCTGCGCGTGCAATTCGGCTCGCCGTGTCTTGAAGACGGCCGGCCTTCTCCATTGAGCGTCTGCGCGCTCGGCAAATGCGGCGGGCGCGAGTTGGGGTTTGCTTCCGACATCGAGTTGATGCTGATCTATGCGGGAAACGGCAAAACCACGGGGCCGCATGTGATCACCACGTCAGAGTTTTACGAAAAAGTGGCACAAACATTCGTGGCGGCCATCCGGGCAAAGCAAGAGGGCATCTTTCAAGTGGACTTGCAGTTGCGTCCTTACGGCAAAGCCGGCAGCATGGCGGTGTCGCTGGACGCTTTTCGCCGTTATTTTGCGCCGAATGGCCCGGCCTGGGACTATGAGCGGCAAGCCCTAGTCAAGCTGCGCCCGATTGCGGGCGATGTGCCGTTAGGTCAGCAGGTGATAGAGCTGCGCGACACATTCGTCTACAATGGCGAGTCGTTCGACGTTACCGCAATGCGCGCTATGCGTGAGCGGCAGATCCGGCATCTCGTCACGGGTGGCACGATCAACGCCAAGTACAGCCCGGGCGGGTTGGTGGACGCCGAATACCTGGTGCAAGGCTTGCAAATCATGCACGGGCATCGCAATCCCAGCTTGCGCTTGACCAACACTCGCGAGGCGATGGCTGCATTGGCTGCTGCGGGGATTCTTTCGCCAAAAGATTACACACGGCTGCGCAAGGCGCACACCTTTCTGCGCTGGTTGATTGACGCTTTGCGCGTGGTGCGAGGCAACGCGCAAGACCTGACGGCTCCCCCTGCCGATAGCGAAGAGTTTGCGTTCCTGGCCCGCCGCTTGCGTTATGGGAGTGACGTAGCGCAGTTACGCGAGGACCTGATCCGCCACACTGCTTGTGTGCAAGAGCTTTCCGTGCGATTGTTGGGGTGAAAGTCAGAGGACGACCAAACCGTTCACGGGTGCCACTCCATCTCGTAATCGCCCAGGAACACCGTGTCGCCTTCCTGGACGCCGGCAGCCGTCAGCGCCTCGATCACGCCCAGCCGTTCGAGCTTGTGCTGCAAATGCTGCAATGCCTCGAAGGAATCAAAACGGCTCATCGCCACGAGCTTTTCGAGCCGCGCCCCGCTCGCGTGCCAGCCATCTTCCCGATGTTCAATCGTAAACGGCTCTTCTTCCGTTAGTGTGATCACGGGCACTGGCTCAATCAACTCCACCGGCGGCATCTCGGCTAACTTCTGCACCGCGCGATAAAGCAACTCACGCACGCCCTCCTGCGCCACGGCTGAAATCGCCATCGCTTCGACGCCGCGCTCTTGCAGCGCCTGCTTGACCTGGGGCCATTGTTCTTGCGCCTGCAACAAGTCCATCTTGTTAAATGCCACAATTTGCAGCTTGACGTCCAACCCACGACCAAACGCGGCCAACTCGGCATTGATCGTCTCATAATCGGCCAGCGGGTGTTCGCTCGCGCCGTCGAGCAGGTGAACGAGGATGCGCGTCCGCTCGATGTGGCGCAGGAACTCGTGGCCTAGCCCTGCGCCTTGCGAGGCGCCCTCGATCAGGCCAGGGATGTCGGCCAGCACCAGCGTCGTCTCATCGCGCCCTTGGGCGAGCGTCGCCACGCCGAGATAAGGTTCGAGGGTGGTGAACGGATAGTCTGCGATCTTGGGCCTGGCCGCGCTCACCGAAGCCAGCAGCGTGGACTTGCCTGCGTTGGGCAGCCCCACGATGCCTACGTCGGCGATGAGCTTGAGCTCAAGCAAGAGCAATTTGGATTCGCCCGGCTCGCCGTTTTCGGCCATGCGCGGCGCTTGATTGGTGGACGTGGCAAAGCGCGCATTGCCGCGCCCGCCGCGCCCACCGCTCGCCACACGCAGCTCTTGCCCCGGCGTCGTGAGGTCGGCGACGAGCGTGCCCGGGTCCGCGTCGCGCACGACGGTGCCGGGTGGCACGGCGATGCGCAGGTGTGCGCCGCTCGCGCCGGTCTGATCCTTGCCCGCCCCATTTTTTCCGCGCTCCGCTGCGAACTTGGTTCTGTGATGGAATGACGAAAGCGTATTGAGCTTGGGGTCAACGACGAGGATCACATCGCCGCCGTGTCCGCCGTTGCCGCCGTTGGGACCGCCGAACGGGACATACTTTTCACGGCGGAACGACACGCAGCCGTCGCCGCCGTCGCCCGCTTTGACTTGAATTTTGGCTTGATCAAGAAACATGCTTCACACTTGCGAATTGCATCCTTTCATCCGATCAACGTATTCCGTGTTGCGTCTTGCGTGGCAGAACACGCAACACGAAATATGCAACACGGGCTAGCATACCCGCAAGAGGATGAGATGTCAAGCTGCGCCCCCACCCCAAGCTCCTCCGCCGGGCCAAAAACAAATCCACGTTTCCCAAGCCGACGAACGTGATTGGCCGCACCCCGCCTGGCATGCCAGTGAGCGATCCAGCGAACGATCCAAAGTTGTTGGCAGAGACACAAGACCACTGGTGGGCGGAGGCGTCCTGCCCGATCTGGCCCGGCGTGATCTCGGTCCCTCGTTCCAGGCTGCCAGTCTGGGTACTCGTTCACTGTTGCCGTGACTGGTTCCAACCGGTTCCTAACCCGCGTCCATCCGACGCGCCCCGCGCACAATCATCAGCCGTGAGTAGCTCTCACGGCTTTTTGTTTGCCCCGACTCGCGTATAATATCAACGAGACGCAAGCCAACAAGCAGCGACAGCGCAAGGGGGCCACATGGCAAACAAGGAACATCTTAGCATTATCGAGCAAGGGGTGAAAGCTTGGAATCAGTGGAGGAAAGAACACCCCGACATTCGGCCTGACCTCAGTGGGGCGGACCTCAGCGTGGCATATCTCAGCGAGGCAAACCTCGGCGAGGCAGACCTCAGCGGGGCAAACCTCAGCGGGGCAAACCTCACCGAGGCAAACCTCACCGAGGCAAACCTCACCGAGGCAAACCTCAGCGGGGCAAACCTCAGCGGGGCAAACCTCAACGGGGCAGGCCTCATAGAGGCAGACCTCATCAGGGCAGACCTCGTCAGGGCAGACCTCGGCGGGGCAACCCTCAGCGGGGCAAACCTCATCGGGGCATACCTCAGCTGGACATACCTCGGAGAGGCAGATGTCGAAGGAGCGCGAGCGGGTGGGAGCATGTTCAGTAACGTTGACCTCAGTGTAGTCAAGGGACTTGATAGGGTTATCCATAATTGGCCTTCCACTGTTGGCATTGACACAATCTACAGATCAAAGGGCAAAATCCCCGAAGTCTTCTTGAGAGGGTGCGGCGTCCCCGATCAGTTTATAGCTCAAATCGCCCCACTGTTTATCAAACCAATCCAATACTACTCCTGCTTCATAAGCTATAACCACAAAGACGGGGACTTTGCTAAACGACTACATTCTCGACTGAGGGATTCGCAAATCCGTGTCTGGTTCTCTCCTGAGGACATCAAAGGCGGCGCAAAGCTCTATGAGCAGATTGACCGCGCTATCCAAGTGCATGACCGGCTATTACTTGTTCTGTCGGAGAACAGTTTGCAAAGCGAATGGGTTATGACCGAAATCCGAAAAGCCCGAAAAGTTGAGCTCAAAGAGAGGCAGCGCAAACTATTCCCGATTCGGCTCGTTGACTTTGAGACAATCCGACAATGGGAGTGTTTCGATGCCGACACCGGCAAGGACTTGGCAGTTGAAGTGCGCGAGTATTTCATCCCTGACTTCTCGAACTGGAAAGACCAGGATGCTTTCGAGGCGGCGTTTGACCGATTGCTGCGTGACCTCAAGGCAGAAAGCGCAGAGGCAACCGAATGAGCACAAAAGCCGATCAACTCGGAGAGCGCGTCATCGTCACAGGCCGAGCCTACGTGCGCATAGTAGAAGCGGCTGATGTGCAACTTGACCGGCAGCCCGTGTGGACTGAGCGGCTTTTGTTGCGATTGACGCGGGCGCTATACTCGCACCGATTGCGCGGGCTAGTTGCGGTGTTACCGGCTGACATCACGGGCGAGATTTTGGCAGCAAGTGAAAGGATGACCGGGCCTGTAAGGGGATTTACAGAGAACTAGAAAGCGGGCCGTAGGCGCTGACCTGCGGCCCTTTTGTGCGGCTTGCGGCGCGGGCGAGTAATCCGCGCTTTTTGTTTGTGCTGGGCTGGCATATAATAGTGTAGGGCGTGAGTGAATAGGAGACAAATAATGATGGATGGCGTCAGAGTGCCTTGTCGCAAGCACGGCAACACTTGGTGCTACGTTCAGGAGGATGGTAGTCACATCACACCTAACCGATGCAAGTGCAGGGCCGGCACGTTCCACGCGGATTGTCCAGTAGATGCACACAGGATACTCGCGAGAGTGCCAAAGGCGCAGAGAAATGCGCAAATGCGGGCCCTGAGAATCGCCTGGATCGGCGGGCCGGGGTTTACCCGTGAGGAATTCAAGGTGCTGTGCGAGAAATACGATAATCGGTGTCTGTGCTGTGGAGAGAAGCGGCCTCTTATAGCCGATCATGTCATTCCCGTAGCAAAAGGCGGAAGCAACTCTATTGCCAATATCCAACCTTTGTGCAGGCATTGCAACAATGTAAAGACTATCCTGGTTATAGATTTTCGGAAAGCAGAAAATCGCCCCAGATTTTGCGTTAACAAGAACAGGATTGGGGAGGATAAACTTCACATTTTGCGACGAGACGGCAAGACCGCCTGTGGTCAACCTATAGAGCGGGAGCTTGGATTCGGGGAGAGACCAAAGGACGGGTATCGGATATGCGGCAAGGGTCTTTGTGGACTTCACCTGGAAATGGAGCGATTGGCCCGTGGCAGTTCCATCGTGATTACGGCGGCTGACCTAGCATATAATATGGGTACTCGCTGTTCATAGGTGATTCTATGGGCAAGAAAATGTTACTAGGGGGAATCACCCTCTTACTTGTGGCGATTCTTCTCGCTGTTTGGTTTTTCCTCACGGCTCCTCACCTGTTATCCCAATACCTTTGGCTGATAGCCTTTGTTGGAGGTGTTGGACTTGTCCTGATGGTGTATTCATGGGCACAGACCAGGTAAGAGAGTAGGTGATCGTGACAGGCCGGGCCTACGTTCGCATTGCCGAGGCGGCTGACGTGCTACTCGACCGGCGGCCTGTGTGGACTGCGCGCATCTTGCTGCGACTGGTGCGGGCGACATCACCCCGCGCCTTTTTTGTTTGTCCTCTCGCGTAACCAGTGATAGAATGAAAGCGCTCCGCGATGTGCGACCACCCGGGGCGTGGCCGAGCCGATGCGAGCGGCGCGGCAACCGGATTGTAGCACACCGGTGGGCCGCTCGCAACCTTCGGCGCGAAGACGTCACGAAAGCGAGCGGCCCGTTTCGTTTGCGAGGTGTGCTGTGATAATAACTCTGTACCTCAACACAGATGCAGACCACTTTGTTGACTGGCTCAGTCATCATGTTACTGAATGGCAAAAGGAACCTCTCACTTACAGACGCGGACGGCTAGTATGCGAACGAGCGCCGGTGCTAGAAAGAGGTCGGTTGCTTCACAAACTGTGGGGGAGGGATGGTGCTGCGTATGCCCCTGAATCATCAGACATCGAAATAGCGGGACGTTTGCTGGTGAGAATACTAGGATATTGGCAAGAGATGGGTAGAGAAGGGCTTAGGGGTTCAGGTGATTTTGAATTTGTGATTGAGCCGCTATCTCCTATCCCTCCCCGCATCAAAGTAACAACAGAAGAACCGGGCCACCCCGATTTGGGCTATCTTCATTTGTTACTTGATGATGTGGCGCGAGACTACTCAGAGACCGCCAGCACAGTTGCCGAATACAAGAAACTCTATGCGCCACCCCAACCACTTCCCTTACTGGCGGGCGGCGAGCAACCCACACCCACCAGCAACGCGGGCGACGGGCAAAACAAGAAGGAAAGCGCGAAGGGCATACCCGCATTACAGCATTTGGCGTGGTTGCGCCGGAATCTTGCAGAGCACTTCAACAAAGAAGAACTTCGCACACTCTGCTTTGACCTGGGCATAGAGCATGAGAACTTACCAGAGACAAAAGACGGTATGGCTAGAGAGCTAGTTGCCTACTGTGAGCGCATTGGCAAAATCCGTGAGCTTGTGGCACAGTGCCGCAAACTGCGCCCTAATGTTTCTTGGGAAGATGTGCCAGAATGAGCAAAAACGCGGCGCAGGCTGGTTGCAGTGTTGCCGTCTGACATCATGGGCGAGATTCTGGCGGCGAGTGAGAAGATAGCGGGGCCGATAAGAGAGCCTACGCAGAACTGATAGCGCGTCCCTACGGGCTACCCTGCCCAAAAGGGTCCACAAACCCAAAACAACAAGCCCTGAGTCGTTACGGCTCGGGGCTGAAACTTGGTTATTTGTGGTATACTCCTAACTCGCAGAAAAAGACAGTTCTCCAAGGCTGAAACCATCCACAGCCTCTAGTCTGCCTCTCCACCACACACCCGTATTCGAAGGAATTGGTCGTTCGCCAGGAAAGAAAATACGAGCACCTTTCAAATGTACGAAATGTGGCTGATTTGCGTCAGAAACAGGCTCGGGCTCCCGTCCTTCTTTGTATGCTGCCAGCATCTTATCTCGTGGTTTGCGGTAGATGTCACCATATCGAGAGATTATCTCTCTCCATTCATCTGCGTCTTTGGAGCCACCTTTTGCCATACCCTCTTTCCATTCTTCAGCAACACCAGCAAAATATTTATCCCCGCCTACCAACTTCCCAGAGATGATCAATCCGCCAACACAAAGGGTCACTCCAATCTCTGCGGTGCCATAATTGGCCATGTCGACCACTGACTGCAAGAACCAATCGAGCTCTGCTTTGTTCTCTGGACGGTGTTCGGTTTGTGGCGACATTGAAGTGACTTGAGACTCATTCATTGGGAAATCTCCTTTCCATGATGAATATCGGACGCACAAAAGAATTATACCTCCTTCTTGACGCCGTGACAATCCGAGGTCGTGGGATCGGCATGTTTTGGCTAGACCACGATGTGGGCGAGTGATCCGCGCTTTTTGTTTGTGCTCCGGTGTGGGCGGGAGTACAATAGATGCGCCCCGCGATGTGCGATCATCCGGGGCGTGGCCGAGCCGATGTAAGCGGCACGGCGACCGGAATTGTAGCACACCGGCGGGCCGTTCGCAATCGCGGGCGGCCCGTTTCGTTTGGAGGGTGCTATGAGCAAACTATACAAAAGAATCAAAGTGAATTGCGAAGTAGAAACCGCAACCAACCTAATAAGGCAAGCACTCGATCACCTATCCAAGAATGGCATTTTGTTAGTGCCTGACGGTGAAGATTCTCTATTTCATACGGCTGACTTTCGGATTATGCTGCCGGAGCCAAAAGACGTGGGGGCGGTTAGTGTTTGGAAACCCAAAAGTTGGGAACCGTGTGTGGTGGATTTTTACCAGTTCTTTGACGATGCAGAGAACACCATTTGCGCAGTATACACAGTGCTACGCAATGTGCTAGATTACTATGTGCTCGATACGCAAGACACTAGCGCGGCCTCGGTCAACGGGCAGGAGGAGCCGAGAGAAAAGAGCGAAAGCGGCAAAACGGTGCGATTTGAACTGGTGTTCAAAGGGACACTCGACCAATTCAGAGCGGCGGTGAACGCGATTAGGATTAGGGAAGCTATACCGACAGAATCCATGCTCAATATTGGTGTGTCTATTGTGGTTGACGACCCGCTAGAGGGATTACCTGATTTGGCACGGTTCTCGTTCTGTCTGGACTGTGACAAACCACAGGCTATCGAGAAAGGCGATTCAGTCATTTATATCGAACCAGCAAGTGGAACACTAATAGCCCAGACGCTGCCGGGCGGTAAGTGTCTTTTGACTGTAAAAGTAGATGATAAAGTATGGCCCAAGTTGGCGCGACCCTGGGCACTTTTCCAGGCAGAACTGGAGCGGCAAGGCTGGATTGAGCCGCAACCGACGGAAAGTGCGGCCCTGGGCGACGGGCAGCAAGGCGAGCGGATAACTGCACTGCTTCAAAGAATCTATGGCCACTTTGTAACGCATGGCGAGTGGCCGCGTTACTATGACCTAGAAATCGAAATGCACGACGTTGCGCCCTTGTATGAGATAATATCGGGTATTGATGAAAGTTTGTTATTGTACGAGTGGCCCATTCAAGAATCAAGTATCTGTTTTCTCACCCTCAAGGGAATAGAGAAGTGCAATGGATCAGAAAGGGACATTCAGAATTTTCTGAGAGCAACGGACCTGTTTGCAAGACGGTATATTAGGGATCGAGCAACTGCCACCATCAATAACCATGATCTCGTGTCCGAACTCGGCATGTCAGAGAGCGAGGCCGATCGAGCTTGTAAATTGATCTTACGGTATGGTGGGGTTTTGAGGGAAGGTGCATCCTCAAGCGGTAATGGCCGATGGCACGAGTTTCGTGCGAGTCGCAAAGCATTGCACTTTGAGGGTGTGAGCACTCTGGAAGATTACTTCAAGAGGGAAACACGCGCTTGGGAAGCGGAGAAGTCCGAGGCCGATAGAGCTATGCGACCTGTCCGGGCACATGGCTCACATCCGACAGATCATCGGGCGATGTTGCGCCAAAATCTGGTGGATCATTTCAACAGAGAAGAACTGCGTACACTCTGCTTCGACCTGGGAATCGAACATGAAGACCTGCCAGATACGAAAGATGGTTTGGCTAGAGAACTGGTTGTCCACTGCCAGCGCAGTGGGATCATAACTGACCTTGTAGGCAAGTGCCGCGAGCGTCGCCCCAAAGTCTCGTGGGAAGGTAAATACGATTGACACCCAAGTGGATGGGCTTGTTGTTCCTTGTCGGCTTGCTGGTGATCGTTCCGCGTTTTTCACTGATTGACAAACAGTGTAGCGGGTCTATAATCTTATGTGAGTGATCGTTGAGGTTGCGGATCGGACAGAAGGCGGGAATTTTCCCAGCCACTGGTTGTTAGGCCGCCACTGCCCCACATGCGAGGAAATACTGTATGTCAACAGATTACCTAGTGGCTCTAATCACTTCTGGATTCGCGTTCCTTGCATCTGTGATTGCAGTCGTTGTCTCAGCTTACAATGCTCGCTTTGCACGATTCGCCTCGGAGAAGTGGTGGGAACGGAAAGCGGAAGCGTACACACGCATCATTGAAGCACTCTCTGATTTGGTTTACTATTACCAGCAGACATACGACGCCGAATTCGAAGCTAGAGGACTATCTGAGGAAAAGAGACGCGAGATAGAGAAGCATTGGAAAAGAGGGCATCTTGAAGTCGAGAAAGCTACTAGCGTCGGCGCGTTTATGATTTCGTTAGAAGCTGAACAAGCACTGAAAGAATACTCGGAAAGACCAAGAGGAAACGTTCACCCCGATGACTGGTTTGGGATGCTTGAACTTGACTATACAAGTACAGGGCAATGCCTCAAGAAGCTAGTCACTTGCGCAAAGAACGATTTGCATGTCTAGTCTTTTACAATTGATGAATGCAAGATACGTGTCAAATCCGCGAATTGGGTCAAAGGCAGCCTACGCGCGCCGCGAACAGCCGTTACTTGCCATTCATCGTGCTGGGCGTCGGGTCGCCGTCCGCCAACATCGCGCGCTCAGCTCCCATCCGTTGGGCCGCTCGACAAATCGAGTAGTGCAAAAGATAGAAATTCTAGGGTAGTTGCGCATGCCATATGCATTTCCCAGACACACTAGAAATATTGATGGTCTATATGGCCCGACAGCAAGACAGCACTTTTACAAGCCGCTTGGTTATCATAGACCTACAGCCCAAAGGAGGCCGGATAAGACGCGCTGGTGCATAAGAGAGGGAGAAGAATATGAAGTGTTTCGCGTCGCAGACGAACCATGGTGGGCTTGCAACACAAATCTATGTTTGTTTTCTATTGTAGACGGTGGTAAAGTAATCCTTGGTGAAAATGGTGAACGTTTAGCCAGGTTTGATTTTCCCAGAAATGAATCCGACCCCTGGCATGGATTCCCCGTTCATTCAGATGACAGCAAACCTGAACCTGGACTTTTAGACCGATGGGAAACAGAAGGCATAATACCATACCACGTCAGAATAAAAATAGAGCGCGGTAAGCTATGAAACCCATTCGTGTTTTCATACGCTCAAGTTTACTTGATGCTTATATCTATGCTGGTCATCTGTTTGCCGTCTTTACTGACGGTACACTGAGGGTCTTGCCTCTCATCAAAGTTTTTGAGAAGCTGGAAAGCCAGTGCCCTGAACTAGCAAGTGTGCTGAAGCTGGCAATTCTTCGCAATGACTGGTTACTGAATCCGCAAATGGCTACGCTCTTTTACGCAAATTACTTCTTGGACGCGTTCACATCGGTTTGGCAAAAAGCAACTGTTCAGGATTTCCATGTTGACCTTGAAAATGAAGATTGGCAAGTAATGTGGGAACTGCCATCACTGCCTATCTACGATATGCGCGTATATGCAATGAGGGTATACCTTGGGCATAGAGAGGGAATTCATGAAGGACTCATACGGATCGTTAAAAATGAAGTAAGACCCCACAATGGCTTGGCAAAAGTGTTCGATGCACGCACAATCTCTATTTCTGCAAGGTCTGGAGAACTCTTGTTCTCTGCTGATGATGAAGGGCTTTTCCATGGTAGTCTGTGGGATAATGCACAGGTAGATTCACACACAACGGTTTCAGAGAAGTCATATGCTAAAAAATCTTTGCGAACAGGGTGGAAAGGGTTCGACTTTCTCAATTATGAGAAGAATTCACATTTTGCATATGTCAAGAATGAAATTCAAAGGGTGTCGCAAAAACAAAGAACGTACATATATTCTCAGACAGACGAGTCCTCAGAAAAGATCCGAATCTCTAAATTGGCAACAGACACATACCCAATGGAGTCCTTTTTCTCTCAGAGCTACCTCTTTCCACTAGACGAGGTTCAGTATTGTTTTAATGACTCTAAGTCTAGTTTCTTCTTCTTGAGAGATGGACACTTCTTGAAGGTAAACTGGACAGGGGCCCAACAAGGAGCACGCTTGAGTTCCAAGTTTAGTGATTTCTTGGAAACAAGTGGGAAAAATATCCTGGGAAAACCTTGTTCAGCAATTGCATTTCCAAGCGGTTGCGTAATTGAGTTTTTTGATAGAGTAGTCCTTGTTCATGACGATGAGATATTTGACATTGAAAATCATCCAGCGGTTTCGGTTAGGACATTCCCGACTTCTAAACGATTTCGCCGTTTAGTATGTGTAACATGCGAAGATGGTGTCGCACTACACGCGGTTTTTCCTGCAAGATCAGAAGTTCTCAAAGAAGCTTATAGAGCAATCAGCGAGGAGTGATTCTTCAAACGAACATGAGTCAAGTCGAGCAGTGTAAATAGTCTAAAAGACTGGAGCACTGCGGCCTAACTCGTCGCTGGAGCCTTCGCGCTCCACGCGCCCTCACGAGAGGCGCTTTGCCAGTGTGTCGCCGTAGTTGGTCAGCCAACCACCCACCAAGCCAGGAAACGTAGGGCAATCTCGCATCACTCGTCCTCGCTGTTGATCTCGAAGATGTTCGGCTGGATTCGCTGGTGTCTCAAAATCTCGCACCCGGCTAGCTTGGCTCCATCCCGGAAGGCAGGTGTAACGACGACGCTCGTCGGTCTGCGGTTGAACTTTTTCTGGTAGGCCGCCACTGCCGCATCCAGATCACTGACTATCGCTTGCCGGGCCAGAATCGCATCTCGGCCATCTACTGGGGAACGGCCAGTTGCCCGTAGACTTGTAATTCACGCAGACAGAGCCACCGACTTGACTGCCGGTGGCTCTTTTTTTGAGATGAGAACACTTGCCTCTTCCTTCGATGGGTGTGTGGCAGTGTGAACACCCGGTTTGTGCCGCGCGAAGCGCGGAACACGGACATGCGCACTGCAAAATACCACCTTATCCACTGCACTGCCAAGTCTGCGTCTATACTACTGCGCTGACGGAAGAAGGGAACGTGGCCCGTTGGCAGAGCGGCACAGGGCGTGATATACTCCGCCTACATCACATCTATCAGGAGACCACCATGTTCACTGGCGAACTCGTCATCCTCGGCCCGATTCAACACGACTATTTGCCGCATTACGTGGAATGGCTGAACGATTGGGAGGTCCGCAAGTTCCTGGCCGCCACCTTACCCCAACCGCTCACACTCCAGGATGAAGAAGATTGGTTCAACCATCAACGCGGAGACAAGGACTCGCTGATCTTTGCCATCCTCACCAGCGGCGAAGGCCGGCTGATCGGCAACTGCGGGCTGCACCAGATTGACTGGACGAACCGCCACGCTATCTTTGGCATCTTTATCGGCGACAAGAATTACTGGGGCAAAGGCTACGGCACAGACGCGACGCGCACGCTGCTGCGGTACGCGTTTAAAGAGGCGGGCTTGCACCGCATCGAGCTGCAAGTCTTTGACTTTAACCCGCGCGCGATCCGCGTGTACGAAAAAGTCGGCTTCCGGCGGGAAGGGACGCGCAAGCAGGCGCTCTACCGTGAAGGCGCTTGGCACGACGAACACATCATGGCGATCCTGCGCGAGGAGTGGGCCGCGCTGAACCGCAATGATTCGTTGAAGAAGTAGATGTGGGCGCCAAACTCTGTCCCAAGATCATTTTGGAAGGCACACGGTTGACGTTCAAGACCGAGATCGCCTTTGCGCTGAACGAGCACCCACGGATCGTCGGCCCGCGCAAGTATCGCTACCATTCACCGATCATTTCCGCGGAATGGTGCGCGTTCACCAACTTTCCATGGGGACGCGGCCTCATCAACTTCCAGCCGCAAGAAGAAGCTCTCGCGATGGAGACCTATCACACCTGGGCACGGTTGTTCGAGCTGCAACGTTACTATTCGTGGATTGTGGACCGGTTTCACATCTCCACGCGGATGTACCAACTGCGCACCTATGGCAAGGATCATGATTTCCGCTGGCTCGAAGAACGCCTGGCGGCGTTGGGCTTTCACCTGGTGTTCTGCACGCGAACGCCCGAATCTTTTGAAGTGGCGCGCGCCGAGCGGCTCAAGGTTTCGGGCAATCCGGCGCAGTACGACGACTTGCAGGTTTTTGTCGGTGAACAAGACTTGCTGCGCCGGCTCGTCGGGCAATCCATCCTGCCGACACTGGAACTCGACGTGTCCGATAACAATGTGGATCGAGCGGTTGAGAGGATCGCAGGCTGGATGACTCAGACCGGCGGGCTGTGGGCGAAATAGAAGGCAGGGGCAACTTGCCCTGTGCCCAAGTCAAGGGTAGAATAAGTCAGCGGGGTCTCGCCCGTAACTGCTCACCCTCTTCGCAAGGGTGAGCCGTGACCGTTGACGGAGCGAGCAAAGCGCGGTAAACTAGGACTGCTCCAGCGGGCCCGTAGCTCAATGGCAGAGCAGCGCTCTCATAAAGCGTTGGTTGATGGTTCGAAGCCATCCGGGCCCATCTGCACATCGCGGCGCATCTCGAGTCTGCAACGGGATGCGCCGTATTCGTCGCCTGCCTCCGCGCTTTCACGGGGGTTTGTCAATGCCACTCAACCTCGAATGACTGTACAAATCGCTCTGCTGTTTTCGATCCTCCTCGTCGCCGTCGTGTTGATGGTGACTGAGCTGCTGCGCGCCGACATCGTGGCACTGCTCGTCGCCATCGCGCTGACGCTGGCGGGCCTCATCCAGCCAACCGAGACGTTCTCCGGCCTGTCGGGTTCGGCGGTGGTCACGATCATGGCGATCTTTGTGCTGACGGGGGGTCTGTCGCACACCGGCGTCACGCGCGCAGCCGGGCGCGCGCTCTTGCGCGTCGCAGGCCAAAGCCAAGTGCGGCTCATCGCCATCATCATGCTGGGCGGCGCGGGCTTTTCGCTGTTCATGAACAACATTGCAGCCGCGGCCGTCTTGCTGCCTGGCGTGATGGATGCCGCCCGCCGCACGCGCGTCAATCCCTCCAAGCTATTGATGCCGCTCGCGTTCGCCACCATCCTCGGTGGCATGGCGACGCTGCTCACCACCTCCAACATCCTGGTCAGCACCGCGTTGCGTGATCGCGAGTTGAATGCCTTCCGCCTGACCGATTTTGCGCCCGTGGGGTTGCCCATCGTCATCGCCGGCATAGCCTACATGGTGCTGGTCGGGCGCAAACTCTTGCCGGAGCGTCACCCACGCGAGCAGCTCGGCCTGGTGCGCCATCTGCGCGCCGAGCTAACCGAACTCTATGCGCTCCAGGAACGGCTGTCCGAGGTGCGCGTGTTGGCCGATTCGCCGTTGGTGGACAAGCGAATTGGTGAAAGCGAGATCGGGGAAAAGCTGGGGCTTTCCATCATGGCCATCTGCCGCAACACGCACGTCATGCTCGCGCCCAAGCCTGACGAAGTGCTACACCCCGACGACCTACTGATCGTGGCGGGGCGGATGGAGCGCGTGCTCAAGCTGGCCGAGATGGGCGTGCGGCTCGAATCCGAGTTGACGTGGCACGGCGATTTGTCGTCGGACGAGGTGGGGTTGGTGGAAGTGCTGGTCGCGCCGCGCAGCCGCGCCGCCGGCAAGACGCTAGCCGAGGTGCACTTTCGAGAAAAGTTCGGCCTCACCGTCGTCGCGTTGTGGCGCGAAGGCCGTTCCATCCGCACCGAGCTGGGCCAGTTGCCGCTGCGCTTTGGCGACGCGCTGCTCGTCCACGGCCCGCGCGACCGCATTCCCGTCTTGCGAGGCGAAGCCGACTTTATCGTGCTACAGCAGGGCGATGATCCCATCACCCATCCCCGCAAAGCCATTCGGTCTGCGGCGATTATGGCGATTGCGCTGGCGCTGGCCGCCACGAACAGCTTGCCCATCGCCGAGGCAATGATGGCGGGGGCGCTGGCGATGGTGCTGACCGGCTGCCTGACGATGGACGAGGCTTATCAATCTATCGAGTGGCGCGCGATCTTTCTCATCGCAGGGATGCTGACGGTGGGCATTGCGATGAACCGCACCGGCGCGGCGGAATACCTGGGGCAACTGTTGGTCAACCTGCTTGCGCCGTGGGGACCATTGGCGCTGATGGCGGGACTGTTTGCGGCAACCACGCTGCTCACGCAAGTGATGCCCGGGCAGGTCACAGCCGTCGTGCTTGCGCCGATTGCCATCAGCGCGGCGCAGAACTTGGGGATGAACCCTTACGCGCTGGCAATGGCCGTGGCTTTGGGCACCTCGATGGCGTTCCTCACGCCGCTAGGACATCCGGTGAATGTGCTGGTGATGGGCACGGGCGGCTACAAGTTCGGCGACTATTTCAAGGTCGGCGCGCCGCTGACGGCGCTGTTGTTCGTCCTCGTCCTCGCGCTGCTCCCCGTCTTTTGGCCGTTAAGATAGGCAGACCTGACAGGTCTGGGAGACCTGTCAGGTCTTGTCTCATTGCGGCTTTTTGTAAGCGACCGACACTTTGATCCGGTTGCTTTCGACCCTGTTGCCAGCCTTGTCGTACACAACAGCCCAGGCCGTGTGCGTGCCGAGGACTTGCGTTCTGAACGTCTGCTTCTTGGTTTGAGGATCTTCTGTGATAAACGTCAGCTTGTCGTTGTAGGGCGCGACATAGCGGATGCTGAACGGCTGGCTAAAGACATCCATATAAAACTCGACGCGGTCAATGCCAAAGTTATCCGACACATCGGCATTGAACACGACCCATTCGTCTTGAGGCGCAGTGTACAGATCGCCATCCGCCGGATAGGTGAGCTTGATCTTGGGCGGCGTGTTGTCCACCGTCACCTGGACAGTTGCCTGGCGGATGTTCTGGTTGTGTTCCACCGCCGTCAATTGCAGGCTGTAAAGCCCATCCGGCAGCCCCTTGGTGTCCCAGTATTCGAGCACATTGTTATCCACCTGGTCGCCGTGGTCGCCGCCGATCTGCGTCCATGCGTTGGGGTTCATGCCCTGGCCGAACGCCAGCCGGTAATTGGCAAAGTCGCCGCCTTTGGCGTTGCCCGTAATCACCACGGTGCCGCCCACGGCGCCGTAGGGCCTGGGCGCAGTAATGGCCACATCGCCGGCAGAAGGGGGCGGCCCATAGACCGTATCGTATTCGGCGGGTGGCTGCGGAACTTTGGCCTCGGCGATCCACTCGGCTGCCTCCGGCGGATAAATCTCAAAGACCTTCTCTTCCACTTGCTCGGGCGGCGTAAACACCGTCGCCAGCTTGCCCGTCTCTTTGTTGATCAGGAACGCCTGGTGAATATTGTCATAGCCTGTCGGCTCTGTGCCGGGGATAAAGAGTTCCTTGACCGACGTACTGTATTTTGTCGGCAGCAGGCCCGACACACTATCCACGTAACGCTCGACCAACCCATCGGGACGGGTGAATGGCTCCACCGGCTGGTCTTTGAGGAAGGTCAGCATCACATCGTGCCAGATGGGCGCGGCGCCGGTCAGTCCCGTGACGCCTTTCATCTCCGTGTTGTCGGTATTGCCCACCCACACTCCCACCGCCACCTGCGGCGTGTAGCCAATCGTCCAGTTATCACGATAGTCGTTCGTCGTCCCGGTCTTGGCCGCGGCAGGGCGGCCGATTTCCAGCACGTTCGGGCAACCAAACGCCGGGCAGCGCGCCGGGTTATCCGAAAGTATGCTACTCATGAGGTAGGCCAGGCGCGGGTCGAGCACCTGCGTCGTCTCCGGCTGTTTGTACTCCCACAGGATTTTGCCGCTGCGGTCCTCGACGCGCAGCACCGGCACCGGGTCAAGCGTGCGAAAGCCGGGCCGAGGATCAATGGCCTTCGAGCCGGCCATCACGCCGTTGTTGGCAAAGACGCTAAAGGCATAGGCCATATCCAGGACTTTGACCTCGCCGCCGCCCAACGTCAGCGCCAGGCCATAATAATCCAACCCACGATTGAGCGTGGTGATCCCCATCTTGTGCGCCGTGCGGATGACACTGTCAACGCCCGCCATCTCTAGCGCGCGCACGGCAGAGATGTTGTAACTGTTCGCTAACGCCAGCCGCATCCGCACCGAGCCATGATACTTGCGGTCGTAATTCTCGGGTACATAGGGCGGGAAGCCGGGCTGCTGGAATGCAGTGCGCACATCCAGGAACGGCGTGGCCGCGCTGTAACCTTGCGAAAGCAGTGTGACGTAGGTGAGCGGCTTGAACGACGAGCCGGGCTGTCGCAGCCCGGTGACCACGTTGAACTTGCCGTTGATGGCATCATTCCAGTAATCCGCCGATCCGACCATCGCGAGGATTTCGCCGGTGCGAGGATTGATGACGACGGCCGCACCGTTGTTCACGTGCTTTTGATCATCGGCCAGTTCCTTGACGTGCCGCGCGATGATGTCTTGCACCTGGTTGTTCAAGTTCAGGTCGAGCGTGGTATAGACGCGCAACCCGCCGCGATACACCACATCCGGCCCAAAATGATCTTCCAGCCACTTGCGGGCGTAAATGGAAAAGTGTGGGGCCTTGATATCGAACCGCGCCTGGACGCCGCCCGCGATGTCCAGTTTCTCCAACTTGGTACTGACCGAATCCTCTGGCGTGATGTAACCCTGGCGCACCATGGCATCCAGCACCAACGCCTGCCGTTCTTTGGCCAAATCGGGATTGTCAATCGGGTTCATGGCAGGGAACTGGGGAATGGCGGCCAGCATGGTACATTCGCCCAGGTTCAACTTGCTGGCCGGCTTGCCAAAGTAGACGCGAGCGGCGGCGTCAATGCCATAGGCCAGGTTGCCATAGTGGTTGCTGTTGAGATACCATTCGAGAATCTGATCTTTGCTGTAGCGCCGCGAGATTTCGTTCGCCAGCAAGACCTCTTTGATCTTGCGCTCATAGGTCTGCTGGTAACGTTCCTCCGGGTCAAGGAGGGTGTTCTTGACCACCTGCTGCGTGATGGACGAAGCGCCTTGCGTCTTTTGGCCGCGCAGGTTGGAAATGAACGCGCGAGAGATGCCATACCAATCAAAGCCGGGGTTTTCGTAAAAGCTCTTGTCCTCGATGGCGATCGTGGCCTGGCGGCACAGTGTCGGAATCTGATCGAGTGCCACCCACTGGCGGTCGCCTGCGCGCGGGTCAATCACTTCGTACAGCAGCGTCTTGCCGCTGCGGTCATAGATTTTCGTCGTCTCAAAGAACTCGGAGTTGGTCTGCTGGAAGCGCGTCTCAAGCTGCGACGGGTCGGGCAGGTCTTTGGTCAACGACGTGTAGGCCGCCACCGCCGTGCCAATGCTGATGCCGGTCGTCAGCAGCGCGCCCAATATCGCCGCCGCCACGACGAGTGCCACCACCCGAAAAATAAGCGACAAGAGATGGCTTTGCTGGCTTTTGCCATAGCGCCGAGAACGGCGCATCTGAACCAGGATTGCTTTTCGACTACCGTTGACCATTCAAAAAGTGCTCCGTATTACGTGTTCCGTCAGTTTACTTGCCACGCGCGGCGCGTTCCTCAAGCCACCGCTGGAACGAACGCTGGCTTTCGCCAGAAGGCTGTCCAAACAACACATCCTCGACGCTAATATCTTCGTCGAGATCGGGCCAGTGAACACCTTCGCCCCGGCCAATCAATTGCCAATGGTCTCTCTCCTCCGGCGCGCCGTGCAAGAGCCGTGGGTACCACACCAACGGCGCAGCGATTGTGCGTCCGTCGGCGAGGTCAATCGAGAGAGTGTCTTCAGTGACCGTGACATGTTGCGCTAGCGCCGCCTGTACGTCAATCGCCAAAGTACTCATTCCGCCTCCTCAGCAAATACTCTTGGTTCTCCTCCACGAGCCTCTGTATCCGGTTGACTTCGGTTCTGCTGAACCCCCACACTATTCTGAAGCCGGACAGGGTTGAGCCGAAACTTGGCCTTGTTGTTGTCGCGTTCGACGTGAACGTGGGGCGGCTCGTTGCGATCACCCGCATAGACAAAAAATCTGTATGGGCCGCTTCGCCACAAGGTCGGCATTCTCTACTGCTCCACCGCCGTTTTCCTTGACAGTCCCCTCGCCCTTCTGAACCTCGGCCGTATGCCCTGCATGCCAGGCTGTGTCCGACACGATTATACCGCGATTCCGATTTCCGATCTCCGACCTCTGACCGTTCACTCCCCCGGCACGGCATTGCTGTCATTCCGGCACGCGCACGCCGTCCGCGTCTGGTCGCCTTTGGTCAGCGTGCCATCGTACATGGACGTGAGATGCACTCGCCAGCCGGAAAACACCAGCGGCATCGGCCCATCGGCGGCGATCCATTCCCCGTTATATCGGCGCGCGATGTGGACATGCGTCCCATCGGACACGCCGCCTTCACACGAAGGATGCCCCACACGGTCACCGGTCTTGAGCTTCGTGCCGTCTGCCACGCGGTCGCGCGTCGCCAGGTGAAGGTACATAATCGTCCAGCCGACCTGCTCACGGTCGCTTCCGCCAATGGCCTGCACGATCATACCCGTGCCACTTCGGACGACCACACCGTCCGCCACCGCCGTCACCCAGGCGTCGGTGTCGTAGCAACCCGTGCGCGTGTCGGACGGGATAAAGTCAACCGCAGCCCAGGCGCTGCCGTTGCCCCATCCGCCGTGCGGTCCCCCGGAATAATACCAGGTCTCGCCCTTGCTCCACGGCAATCGGAGCGCCGGCAGCGTCAGCGTCGGCGGCACAAGCGGCTCGATGGACTTGACAAACGGATCGCCAAACAACCGCGTATACGCCGAGGCAAAGCCATTCGGGCCGAGCGCCTGCAGCCAGCCGTCCCAATCGCTGACTCTCGCCAACTCTGTCTGCAAGGCAATCGTCCCGGCATTGAGGCCCGACGCAAGCAGCGCGCGCGAACCATCCTCAAAGCGCACGGTCGTATAGCCGCGCGTCTTGTAGCCATAATAACCATCGTTGAGGTTATCCGCCGCCCAGGCCAACTGCTTGACCAGTCCCTTGTAATTGGGATCGCCAAAGCCCAATGGGAACATGATGGATTGCCAATCCGGCGTGGGATCGGAAAGCCAACGGCTCTGATATTCCAGCAGCGCCAACAGGACACGCGGTCCCACACTGTACCGATCCGCAATCAGTTGAACAATCTGCGCGCCCGTGAGCGTTACATGGTCAACTTCTTCGGTATAGGATTTCAGATATCCCTTTTGCGTGCGTACAAAAGCGTCCACATCAAAACCGACGTAAGCCGGGCTGTAGACCAGCTCGCTATCGGGAACAAGCTTGTTCGCCGGGCCAGTGCGCGTGACTTTGACCGGGACGTTGATCGGCTGGCCGGCCTTGACGTGATTTGCGTCAGGCAGGCCGTTCATGGCGACCAGGTCGTCCGCCGTCGTGCCATATTGAAGCGCCACCCGGCCCAATGTGTCGCCGGGTTGGAGCAGGTAGACTTCGGTCGGCTGCGGCGGACGGTTGCGGGTTGGGTCGGGCGTGGGCGTGCGGAACGACACACGCGCGGTAGGAGCTGCCGCGACGCGAGGCGCCTGGTGCAGCGCGACGACGGTGGTGGGCAAGTCTTCCTGCCGGGGAGAAGAAGACGGCGCGCTACTGCACGCGGACACCAGCAGCATGAGCGTCAATGTAACGGTGAAGATGTGTTTCATAGGCTGTGGTACTGTACCGCAAATTGGAAAATCTGGCAAGGCAGCCCATAGAAGCACGCAAGCGAATTTGGAATACGACATCCCGACGGCAGACCGCCGATTGCCAACCGCACAACCGGAACATCTCTGCCCGGCGAATCGTCTATCAGGTGGTATAATACGGCCCGACGTAATGCTTCTGGAGACGCTGTGAACGACCGAACTCAAAGGTCACAACAACTTCCCGACCCAACACGACCTCGACCGCACAACGCACCTGTCAACCGACCGCCCGGCCCGCGCGCGAGCGGCTGGGGAGGAGCGGTCCACACGCCGCCACCGATGCCTCCCGCCCCACCTTATACCCCACCTGCGCCGCCTCGCCGCAGCACAAGTGGGACGATTGGGCAAATCGTATCGTTGGGTGCGTTCATCCTGGTGATGTTGTTTTTTGCCGCGGTGATCGCGCTGTCCATCGGCTATATCTACATCGCGCGCCAGTTGCCGCCGCCCGAAGAGTTGCAGGCGCGCGCCGATGCGCAGTTTGTGTCCAGCCAGATTTATGCGCGCGATGGCTCGCTGCTTTACGAGTTAATAGACCCGAGCGGCGGAAAGCGGCAAAAGGTTTCGCTCTCACAGATCACCGATACGCTCCGCTTGGCCACGCTGGACACCGAAGACCCGAACTTTTATCGCCATCCCGGTGTTGACCCGGTAGGCGTCATTCGCGCGCTGTGGTACGCCGCCAACGAGCGAGAATTCGTCGCGGGCGGCTCGACCCTCACACAGCAACTCGTCCGCAACTTGCTTCTGACCAACGAGCGCACCGACCGTACGTTCAAGCGCAAGGTCAAAGAGATCATCCTGGCGTACGAAATCACGCGCCGTTACGATCGCTCCACGATTTTGGAAATGTATCTGAACGAGGCCTACTTTGGCAACCTGGCTTATGGCGTGGAAGCCGCTTCGCAGACGTACTTTGGCAAGAGCGCCAAAGACTTGACGCTGGCCGAAGCGTCGTTCATCGCCGGGCTGCCACAATCGCCGGCAGTTTATGATCCCTTCACAACCGACGGTCGAACCGAAGCGCTGCGCCGCCAGAAAGATGTGCTGCGGCTGATGGTCAAGCAAGGCGACATCACGCAGCAAGAAGCCGACGCGGCCGCTCAACAAACCGCAGCGTACAAGTTTGCGCCGCCGCGCAGCGACGCGCTCAAGGTGGCGCCACATTTTGTGGTCTATGTGCGCCAGTTGGTGGAACAGCAATACGGCCCCGAAGCGCTCTACCGCGATGGTCTCAAAGTCTATACGACGCTTGACCCCAAGCTGCAAGCCACCGCCGAAGAAGTGGCGCGCGAGCAGATTGCCAAGCTCCAAGACAAGCACGTGACCAACGCCGCACTCATCGCATTGGACGCACACACCGGCGAAATCCTGACGATGCTGGGCAGCGTGGATTTTTACGACAAGGACATTGACGGGCAGGTGAACGTTGCGCTGCGCTCGCGCCAGCCTGGCTCGTCCATCAAGCCGCTGGCCTATGTCACCGCGTTCCAAAAAGGCTGGACACCGTCCACGTTAATCTGGGACGTGCCGACAGTCTTTACAAACACCTACGGCCAGGCTTATTCGCCCAAGAACTATGACAATCAGTTTCACGGCCCGGTCACGGTCCGGTCGGCGCTGGCGAACTCGTACAACATTCCAGCCGTCAAAACGTTGGACTTTGTGGGATTGCCTGCGTTCCTGGACACAGCCCGCGCGTTCGGCATCACCACGCTGACGCGTGACGATTACTGGTTGGCGTTGACGCTCGGCGGCGGCGAAGTGCCGCTGATCGAAATGGCGGGCATGTACCAGGTGTTTGCCAACGCAGGCAAGCGGATGCCGCCAGTGGCGATCCGCCAGGTGACCAACGCCCAGGGAAAAATCATCTGCCAGTTCACGCCGCCGGGTCAGGACAGCAAAGGTGCCAAGCCGTGTGAGCCCTCGCCTGAGACCGGCAAACAAGTCATCACGCCGCAGCACGCCTACCTCATCACCAGCATCTTGTCCGACAAGCGCGCGCGCTGCCCGGCGTTCGGCTGCCCCAACTCGCTCGAACTCTCGGTGCAACCTGTGGCCGCCAAGACCGGCACGACCAATGACTATAAAGACAACTGGACGCTGGGCTACACGCCCGACCTCGTCGTGGGCGTCTGGGTGGGCAACTCGGACAACACGCCGATGAAAGGCACCACCGGCGTCACGGGTGCAGCGCCCATCTGGCACAACTTTTTGGAAAAGGTCACCAAGACCATGCCAGTCAAAGACTTTGACCGTCCGCCGGGCATCGTGGAAAAGGAAATCTGCGCTGATACGGGCACGCTGCCCAGCGAATTCTGCTCGCAAAAGACGACCGAAGTCTTTGCCCAAGACCAACTGCCGCCTGGCCCGGAGCAGGACCCGCATCGTCCGACCTGTCCCGATGTTCCAGCGGGCGTGGCGCTGTTCGGTTATCCGGGCGCGGATGCGTTCGTGCGCGCGTGGGCCACATCGCCGGAGGGACAAAAGTGGGCGCAGGCGCGCGGCGTGACGCTGACGCCGATGGATTGCAGCAGCACACCAGGCGTTGCGGTGGGACCGGTCGTCATCAGCATCGCTTCGCCCGCGGAAGGCGCGACCATCGCAGGGAACGTGCCCATCATTGGCACGGTGTCGGGCGAACTCGACAAGTACGAAGTGACGTGGGGGCGCGGTCAGGGCAGCGGCGCTTGGGAATGGATTTCCGGCCCGCACCTTTCGACAGTGGACAACGGCCCACTGACCGAATGGAACGTGGGCGGCCTGGACGCAGGCGAATACACTCTGCGCATCGTGGCCTATGCCAAACACGGCGGCGGCGTCATCGAGGCGCGCGTTCACGTCCGCGTGGACAACACGAATCCGCCCACGGCGAATCCGTGACTTCAAATGTCAAATTTCAAATCTGGAATCTTGGAGGTCAGACGATGAACTCGCTCGAGGAACTGATCCAAGGGTTGCCGCCAGACCTTGAACAAGAGGTAGAAGATTTTGTTCGCTTCTTGTCGGAGAAACGCGCGCGCAAGCCCGGACAAATCCCAGAGCCGGATCGGGCCGGCGCGTTGAGAGATTGCCGCGAACAGTACACAACCTTGCCAGAACTAGTCCAGTCGCTCCCGTCGGATGTGCAGCAACAAGTGCAAGACTATATCGAGTTCCTGCTGGAAAAGCGGCTAAAGCCGCGTGGCAAGCCCACGTTCGAGTGGGCCGGCGCGTTAAAAGACCTGCGGGATCAATACACCTCTGTAGAGCTTCAGCACCGGATCTCTGACTGGAGAATCCAAGAATGAGCTTGTTCCTGGATACCAACCTCTTCCTGGAAATCATCTCGGAGCAGGAGAGAGCGGCGGAGGTCAAGGCTCTCTTGAGCGAGACCGACCAGCACGAGTTCTTTCTCTCCGACTTTTCGCTTCACTCCATCGGGATTCTTCTCTTTCGACGCAAGCGGCATGAGGCGTTCCGATTGTTCTTGAAGGATATGCTGCTCAAGGCAGGCATGGTGATGCTTTACCTGGACGTAAGAGATATGGAGACCGTCATCAACGAGGCTCAACGTCTCAACCTGGACTTTGACGACGCTTACCAGTACGTCACAGCTCAAAGGCACAATCTGATCGTGGTAAGCTTTGACGGTGACTTTGACCGCACCCAACGTGGACGGCAAACCCCGGCGCAGCTTTTGGGGAACTAATCTGCGCCTGAAGACCGAATGTCCGCGAAAATTTGAAGCAAACAGAGGAGGTGCTTACATGGCTGAGACAACACCCCAACTTGCATACGCGACCGATTGACCCAGTAACCCATTGACCAAGTGACCGATTGACTGACACCTGAGTAACCGATTGACTGAGTAACCTATGCTCAAAACCATCCTTTGTATCTGTTCCGGCAACTATTGCCGCAGCCCGATGGCCGAAGGACTCTTGCGGCGCGAAATTGCGCGCCACGGCCACGGCGGGCAAATCGTCGTCCGCTCGGCGGGGACGACGAGCTATTACGAAGGCCAGCCGCCCGCACTGCTCGTCGTGCAAGTCGTGAAGGAGCGCGGCGGCGATCTGAACGGCTACCGTCCACGCCAGCTCACGCCTAAAGACATCGCGCAGGCTGACCTGATCCTGGCAATCGCGCAGGAGCACATGGATTACATCGTCGAACATTTCCCGAAAGCCGCACCACGCACCCTGCTGCTTTCGCAACTTATCGGCCAACATGCCGACGTGCCCGATCCGGGCGTGCAAGAAATCGGCGCGCTGGACGGGTGCGCCGACCTCATCGAACGTTATATCACGCAAGGCTATTCCGAAATCCTGCGACGAGTCATCAACGAATGAAAACGATTCACTGGCTATTTCTCTTGTGTGCGGCGCTGACCCTGAGCGCCTGCTCACTCTACACGCAGTTGCCTCTCGCGCAGCCGACGGTTACGTTGGTTCCCACCGTTGTCTTGACCACGCGTCAGCCGACCGCAACGCCCACACCTCCGCCCACGCCCACGGCCACGCCCGGCCCGATCCAGATCAATCTGCCGCCTTCACTGCCCGCCGATCTGAGCGCATCGCTGCGTCAGGCGATCAAGCCGCCCGCGGACGGCCGACTGGTCTTTGCGGACAAGGCCGCTTCCGCCGATGTCGTTTTCACGACGACGCAATCGCTCTCGTCCACGTTGGTGGCTGAATGGGTGTATGCCGTGGCTGTGCCATTCCCTACTTTCGCCGATGTCGTGACGAGCACGCTGATCTCCCAATTCTGGAACGGCCAGCCGGATGCGCTGAGCCTGATTACCAACAATGGCAGCGCCCCCACGCTGTTCGTCACGACCGACACGCTGCGCGCGTTGACCGGCTTTTTTGGACGCGCGCCCGCGCCCGGCGTGCCGGTTCAGCTTGTCGCGCCGGACAAGTTAGCCGAGGTGGTCTGGGCCGCTCGACCGGCGGCGTGGGCCATTGTGCCGTTCGACCAGCTCGACCCACGCCTCAAAGTGCTGTCGCTCGACGGCGTCTCACTCTTGCATCGGAACGGCAATAATGACTATTGGCTCAAAATCCGTGTGACATTGCTGCCACCCAAACGCGGCGCAGAAACAATACAATCGTTCCTCAAGAACAAACCCCTCACCAACCGCGACGAATCGCGCATGACGATCCTGGCGATGACGGGCGTCACCGCGCTCACACGCACCACGGCCTGGCAGATGGAGCGCAAGGGCGTGCTGTACCCGGCGCTGAAAATCCGCGATTGGCTGACCAGCGCCGATGTGGTACATATCAGCAACGAGGTGTCGTTCTGGGAAGACTGCCCGCCGCCCGCCACCGAGGGCATGATTTTTTGTAGTGCACCCAAGTACACACAAATCATCACCGACATTCACACCAGCATCGTCGAGCTGACCGGTAACCATCTGAACGATTATGGGTGGGAGCCGCTGTCGTACACGCTAGGAATTTACAACCGGTTAGGCATCCCCTATTTCGGCGGCGGGCGGACGATCACCGAGGCACAACAAGCCGTGACGCTAACGCACAACGGCAATTTGCTGGGCTTTGTGGGCTGCAACCCGGTCGGGCCGCAGATTGACTGGGTGAACGGTATGGACGATGGTCGCCCCGGTTCAGCTCCGTGCGACGACGCCGTAATGCAGGCCGAAATCAAAAAGTTACGTACGGCGGGCGCGCTGCCCATTGCCACACTGCAGTATTTCGAATTCTACGACTATCCGCCGACACCCCAGCAGATAGAAGACTTCCGCAAGCTGATTGACTTTGGCGCGACGATTGTCAGCGGGAGCCAAGGACATCATCCGCAGGGCTTTGACTTCTACAGCAGCGGCTTTATCCATTATGGTGTGGGCAATCTGTTCTTTGGCGACCAGGACCTACCCGGCACACACGAGACGTTCGTAGACCGCTACCTGATTTACAAGAACCGCCTGCTCAGCGTCGAGTTACTGACCGGCTTTATCGAAGACTACTCGCAGCCCCGCCCCATGACGCCGACCGAGCGGCGCGCGTTCTTGCAGACCATCTTCAAAGCCAGCGGATGGTGATTGTAATGAGACTGCAATAGAATTGAAATGGACAGCTTGGGCATCTTGTGTTATGCTGGCTAAAGGCTGTAACCATTTCGTTGACGATGGGTCAACCTTTTCGTGCTGCGTTCTGATATCTTGTACCAACTTGGAGGTTTTCTGATGCGCCGCCAGTGGCTTCTTTTGGTTGCGCTTGGACTTGCTGCCAGCATCGGTGTTTTCTCGACACTCTCTGCTCAAGCTGCTTCGTCCTCGGCGCCCTCTGCAAAAATCTGCGATAGAGATGATCACGGCAGGCTTAATTGCCAACCGGTCCCTAAGAAGGCTTTGCCCAAACCCACCCCCGCGCCCGTCGCGCCGGCTAAAAGCATACTGCCCTTCACGTATGCCTACGTGGTCACGGGGCCTGTCGCGCTCTACTCCAATCCCGCCGATGCGGACAGTGGCGTCGCGCCCGTCCGCACGATAAACACCGGCTACGTCTGGGTACGCCTGGCCGGTCAGACCGTCTACAATGGCCGGTCTTGGTACCTCACCGACGGCGGCGGTTACCTGCCAGCGTCTATCGCCGCAATTTATCGCCCGTCAGCTTTCCATGGGATCACGCTGCAAAGCCAACCCGCGTTCCCGTTCGCGTGGGTGTTGGCCTATTCCAAGACTTCAGCCCAGCCCGGCGCCAAGCCAGAAGCCGGCTCGGCTGTGTTCAAACGCTATGACGTGGTGAATATTTACGAGCAGCGCCAGGTGGGCGAACAGACCTGGTATCGCGTCGGCGAAAATCAATGGCTGATCCAGACCGCCATCGCCAAAGTCGAATGGAGGCAGCCGCCGGCAGAGGTCCCCGCTGGCGACAAATGGATTGACGTGAGCCTATTCGAGCAGAGCTTGGCCGCTTACGAAGGCGACCGGATGGTGTATGCCACACTCCTTTCGAGTGGTCTGCCCCAGTGGCCCACAGCCAAAGGCTTGTTCCGCATCCACACCAAAATCACCTGGGGGCCGATGTCGGGCCGCGAAGGCAAGCCCGATTTCTATTCGCTGGAGGATGTGCCCTGGTCCATGTACTTTTTCGAGGATTACGCGCTGCACGGCGCGTACTGGCACGATGGCTTTGGCTTCCGGCACAGCCACGGCTGCGTCAATCTGGCCCCGCTGGACTCCAAGTGGTTGTACGACTGGACGACGCCCGTCGTGCCGCAGGGTGGGTCAGGCGCGACAGCGCCCAAGGATGCCCCCGGCACCTGGGTGTGGGTACACGATTGACCAAGAGTCGCCTGATGCCTGGCTCACTCCACATTCAAGAAGCGCGCACGATCCGTGACCTGCGCGCTATCATTTTGTTTCCCTGGCAACTCTACCGCGACGATCCGCTCTGGGTGCCGCCCATCGTCTCCGATCGGCTGGCGCGCTTCGACCCGGCGACCAATCCGATGCTGTGTCACGGCAAAGCGCAAGCCTTCGTCGCCCGGCGCGATGGCCGGATCGTCGGCACCATCGCCACCGCGATAGATGATGAGCTCAACCAGGTGTTGCGCGAGCCGTTCGCGTCCTGGGGCTTTTTCGAGTGCATCAACGACTATTCGGTGGCCGAGGCGCTGTTCAGCACTGCACGCGACTGGGCGCGCGCGCAGCATATCCTGGCGCTGCGCGGGCCGTACAACTTTACGCCCAACGACGAACCTGGCTTGCTCGTCGAAGGTCGCGACCGCCCACCCGTGATCCTGTGCTCACACACCCAGCCCTATTACCTGGATTTTGTGGTGCGGTACGGTTTCCACAAGTGGGGACCGGACGAATTCTGCTACGGCCTTTCCGTCGCCGGTTACCGCCCCGACTTGAGCAATCTGCCACCCAAATTGCTGCGCGTGGTCGAGGCAGTCCGCAAGCGCTCCGGCGCGACTGTGCGTTCCGTCCGCATGGAGGACTGGGACGATGAGCTAGAGCTGGCGCGGGGAATCTACAACAAGTCGCTCGCGGTGCTGCCGGATTTTGTCCCGCTGGCCGCTGACGAGTTCCGCCGCCAGGGCAAAGCGATCAAGCCGCTGATTGATCCAGATTTGGCGAGGGTTGTCGAAATCGGCGGCCAGGCGGTGGGGTTTGTGCTGGCCTTGCCCAATATCAACGAGGCGCTGCTCCACTGCAACGGCCTGCGCTATCCGTGGGACTATTTCCGGTTGTGGTGGCATACTCGCCGTCTGCGTGGGATGAGCTTCAAGATCATTGCGCTTGACCCGGACCACTGGGGACGGGGCCTGGACGCGCTGATGTATTTCGAGTTGGCCAAGAACACACTCCGCAAGGGCTTTACGTGGATTGACATGTCGCTGACCGGCGAGGACAACCCGCAGACCAACAAACTGGCGGCGTTGTTTGACGCACAGGTCTACAAGCGCTACCGCATGTTTCAATTAGAGCTATAATAATGACGAAGGACGAATGTCGAAGGATAAATTGAAACCGGAGGATAAACATGCAACACACCGAAGGAAAATTCAATGCGAGCGACGGGCTGGAACTCTACTACCAGGCCTGGCGGCCCGATGGTGAAACGAAGGCCGTGCTCGCCGTCGTCCACGGCTATGGCGAGCACAGCGGACGCTATCTCAACCCGGTCAACTATTTTACGCCGCGTGGTTATGCGCTATACGCTTACGACTTGCGCGGGCATGGCAAATCCGCCGGGCAACGCGGGCACATCAACCACTTTGAAGAGTACCTGTCGGACACGGACACATTCCTCAAGCGGGTGCGCGAACAGCAACCCGGTCGCAAGGTATTCCTGCTCGGTCACAGTCTGGGCGGGCTGATCGTCGCCGCGTATGCGGAGGACCATCCCGGCGAGCTGCCGGGGCTGATCATGTCTTCGGCGTTCCTGAGCTTCAAGATGCAGGTGCCGGGCTGGAAAGCGATGGTAGGCCAGGTCATGTCCGCCCTGAACCCGGCGATGACGATGAAAAACGACTTGTCCGCCAGCCTGCTTTCGCACGACCCGGCTGTCGTGGCCGCTTACGATACCGATCCGCTCAACCACCACGTGGCGACGGCGCGTTGGTTCACCGAAATCATCGCCGCGCAAACACGGACGCTCGACCGGGCGGGCGAAGTGACAATCCCGGTGCTGGTGCTCTATGCCAGCGCGGACCAGATTGCCGACCCCGAGGGCAGCGCCTTGTTCTTTGAGCGCGTCAAGCTGACCGACAAGACCGCGCATCGCTATGACGGCTATTATCACGAGACCTTTAACGAGGTAGATAAAGACACTGTCTTTCGAGACCTCGAAGTATGGCTGGCGATGCGGTAGGACAAAGGATTCAGACTTCGCAAGTCGCCAAACAGCGTTCAGATCGACCAGAGCGCCACTAGCGACAAGTCCAAGCCCGCCTCGGACAAAATATCGCCTTGTTCCACGCGAGTGAGAGTGATATAATCCATACCACTATGCCCCTGTAGCTCAACGGATAGAGCGAGGCACTCCTAAGGCCGAGGTTGTGGGTCCAATTCCCGCCAGGGGCACAGACCTCCGAGGTTCCGTCGCGGACCTCGGAGGTTTCGTTCTGTCAGAAAACCCATTAATATAGCGGCCGTGCGACGAAGGACGGAGGGCGAGGAAAAGCATCTGCGTCACAGGACAATCATTTTGTAATGCTTCTGCAACCCTATTGCAAAGTTGTCTTCCCCCACTCGTGCTATGCTAGTTAGACGGGAGATTATGAGGCGCCCTCTTGGGCGGCAGGATGTTTCGTAGGACAAGCGGCCACTTGTCCTACGCGTTCTAACGTCCTGCCACTAAAGAGCAATGAGGTAACTATGTTTGGCTTGAGTCTCAAGCGGAATAAAATCAAAACGCCGAATGGACGCTGCTCGCATGGGAATGGCAACGGGCACGGCGTCCGTCTGCAACAAGTTGTAAAAACATACGAGAATGCCGCCGGCGCCTTCACGGCTCTCAACGGCGTGGATTTACAGGTGAATGCCGGCGAGTTTGTGTCCATCATCGGCAAGTCGGGCAGCGGCAAATCCACGCTCATCAACATGATCACCGGCATTGATCGGCCCACGGCCGGACAGGTGCTCGTGGGCGACACTGCCGTACACGCTCTCACCGAAGAGCAAATCGCCGTGTGGCGCGGCTGCGCCATCGGCGTCGTCTTTCAGTTCTTTCAACTCCTGCCGACGTTGACGGCCATCGAGAACGTCATGCTGCCCATGGACTATGGCCGCCGGTATTCCCAGGCCGAGCGCCCCGAGCGCGCGATGCACCTGCTGGATCAGATGGGCATGGCCGATTATGCGCACGAGCTGCCCTCGGCGCTTTCGGGCGGCCAGCAGCAAAGCATCGCCATTGCGCGAGCGTTGGCGAACGATCCGCCGATCCTGGCCGCCGACGAGCCAACCGGCAACCTGGACTCGAAGACAGCCGAGTCGGTCTTTCGACTCTTTGAGGACCTGGCGGACCGTGGCAAGACGATCCTGATGGTCACGCACGACAACGAGTTGGCGAAGCGGGCGCAGCGCACGGTCGTGATTGCCGATGGCGAGATTGTGGACGAGAAAGTGAACTATTGATAGTCACCCTTGCGAAGGTTTTAAGGAGACGTGTTGCGAACGTAATTACAACCTTCGCAAGGGCGCCGAGTGAACCAGAGAGGAACTTACGGGTTGAAACGAAACGGATCCAAAAGCGAAACGTGGAACTCGAGCAGTTGCTCGAGCGGCGAACCGCTCATCCATCTGCGACAGGTTGTGAAAACATACGAGAGTTTAGCGGGCGAGGTCGTTGCGCTCAAAGGCATTGACCTCCAGGTCAACCAGGGCGAGTTTGTCGCCGTGACCGGCAAGTCCGGCGCCGGCAAGACCACCCTCGTCAACATGATGACGGGCATTGATCGCTCCACATCGGGCGAGATTCAGGTGGCCGGCACTTGCATACACCAACTGAGCACCGACAAGGCCGCCGAGTGGCGTGGCTGCACCGTGGGTGTTATTTTCCAGTCCTTCCAACTCCTGCCGACCCTGACCGTGCTCCAGAACGTCACGCTGCCGATGGACTTTTGCCGCAAATATTCGTTACGGCAGCGACGGGAACGGGGCATGGCCCTGCTGGCGCAATTGGGAATCGCCGAACACGCTCACAAGTTACCTTCTGCTGTGTCGGGCGGACAGCAGCAGCGCATCTCCATCGCCCGCGCCATGGCCAACGATCCTCCCATCCTGGTGGCCGACGAGCCGACGGGCAGTCTCGACTCGGCGACGACGGACGCCGTCGTGCGAGTGTTCGAGGATCTCGTCCATCAAGGCAAAACGGTCGTGGTGGTAACGCACGACCGCGACCTGGCCGGGCGGGCCGGGCGCACCATCATACTCGCCGACGGCGAAATTGTGTCAGAATGATTTTTGTCCGCTAATAACGCGAATTTACGCCAATCTTTTTCTTATTCGTGTTCATTCGGCGATGCTGCATCGCGTAATTCGCGGAAGATAGAGTGAATAATGCTCAGTGCGCAATGGCATAAGGTTTTCAATGATCTGTGGGGCAACAAGACCCGCACCGTCCTGATCGTGCTGTCCATCGCCGTGGGGCTGTTTGCCACCGGCGCGCTCGTCAGCACGCGCAGCATCGTCTCCAGCCAGATGACCAAAGGCTATGCCGACACTTATCCCGCCAGCGGCACCCTCCGCACCCTCGAGCCGTTCGACGAAGATTTCGTCCGGTCGGTGCGCGCGATGAACGGCGTGCAAGAGGCCGAGGGCCGGCAGAGCATGGACCTGCGCGTCCAGAGCAAGTCAGGCAAGTGGCTCACCCTCCGGCTCTTTGCCATCCCGGACTATTCCAACATGCGGGTCAACAGGGTGTGGCCGCAGAGCGGCGACTGGCCGCCGCCGGAACACGAGTTGCTCGTCGAGCGCACGGCGCAGCCGCTGCTCGGAGCGCAGACGGGCGATACGGTCCTGATCGAGATGCCGGATAAAAAACAGCACACGCTACGCATCGCGGGGTTGACGCACGACCTTTCGCAATTCCCGGCCCGCTTTACCAACACGGCTTACGGCTACATCTCGTTCAACACGCTCGAATGGCTGGGCGAGCCGTACGGCTACAACACGCTGCACATTGTCGTTGAGAATCCCAGCGACAAGGTCTATGTGCGTTCCGTCCTCGACGCTGTAGAAGCCAAGGCCAAACGGAGCGGCTTGACCGTCCTGGCGACCTCGATTGACAAGTTTCCTCTGGAAGACATCGTGGCGACTGTGCTGTTGCTGCTGACCATCCTCGGTTTGCTGTCGCTCTGCTTGAGCGCCTTCCTGGTTGTCAATACCATCTCTGCCATGCTGGCGCAGCAGGTGCGGCAGATCGGCGTGATGAAGGCTATCGGCGCGCGCACCGGTCAAATCATGAGCATGTACCTGGCGATGGTGGTGATGTACGGTCTGATTGCGCTGGCGATCGCTATGCCGTTGGGGATTGGCGGGTCGTACTTTTTATCCCGCTTTGCGACGGACCTGCTCAACTTTGACCTGGGAGGTTTTAAAGTGCCGCCGCAGGCCGTCGCGCTGCAAATTGCCGTCGGGCTGATCGTGCCGATTCTTTCGTCGCTCTATCCCTTCATCTCGGGTCTGCGCGTCACCGCCGCCGAGGCGATGAACTCTTACGGGATGAGCCAACGCCAGATCGGGCAAGGGCCGATCAACCGCGCGCTTTCGGGTGGGAACCTTTGGTTCGCCCGGCGCTTTCTACCCCGCTCGCTGGTGCTATCGGTGCGGAATACCTTCCGCAGCCGTGGACGGCTGGCTCTCACGCTCACCACGCTGACGCTGGCCGGCGCGATCTTTATCAGCGTGTTCAGCGTGCGCGCCTCGCTGTTTCGCACGATCAGCGACCTGATGCAGTGGAGAACGTTCGACTCGATGCTCACCTTTGCCCGGCCGTATCGCACGCTCAAAGTCCAACAGGAAGCGCAGAGCGTGCCGGGCGTCGTTCAAACGGATGTCTGGATCGAAGTCCCTACGTTGCGCGTGCGCGCAGACAAGAGCGAAAGCGACACCGTGTTGCTGTTCGCGCCCCGCACCGATGCCGGCCTCGTCTCGACTCCCGTGATCATCCAGGGCCGTTGGCTGTTGCCGACCGATGAGGATGCTGTGGTCGTCAACGCCTATATGCTCAAGAAAGAAACCGACATCAAGCTGGGCGATGAGATCGTGCTCAAGCTTGACGGGCGCGAAAGATCGTGGCGTGTGGTGGGTGTGTCCCTGGGCGGAGAGCCTTCCACGGTATACGCCAATTATGCGCCCGTGGCTCGCCTCACCGGGAACGTGGGACGGGCCAGCACCGTGATGGTCACCACTCAACAGCGCGACCGAAAGTTCACCGGGCAGGTCGCCACGGCGCTGGAATCTCACTTTAAGAACATTGGCTTGCGCCCCAACTCGGTCGAGACGACGGCTGAAGAGCGCGACCAGGAAGAGACCTCTTACGGCATTCTCATCGTCGGCCTGCTCGTGATGGCGATCCTGTTCGCCGTCGTCGGGGGGCTGGGACTGATGGGGACGATGAGCATCAACGTCTTGGAACGGACGCGCGAGATCGGCGTGATGCGCGCGATTGGCGCGCCCACACGAAGCGTGGTGCAGGTCTTTATCGTGGAAAGCGTCGCCATCGGCGTGATCAGTTGGCTGTTCGGGACGCTCCTGGCGCTGCCGTTGAGCAAGATCATGAGCGACGCGGTGGGGATTCCGTTGATGGGCACACCGATCACATTCCAGTTTTCAATGCCGGGCGTGGGGCTGTGGCTCGTCGTCGTGGTGCTGCTGAGCGTCCTGGCCAGCTCGATCCCGGCGCGGAACGCTTCGCGGCTGACGGTGCGCGAAGTGCTGGCATACGAATGACACGGTGACAGGCTCGCTATCGTTGCGCCCAATGGCAGGTAAATCACCCTCCCTCTCCCGCTCGTCCCCAACGTCGAACGACGTTGTTTCGAGCGAACGGGTCGCGCAACTCGTAATTATACAGATTGACTTACTTCCAGTTGGGGGCGAAGTTCTAACCATTGAACCCTGCCTGACTGGACAGCATCTCTTATTCTTCTCTCTCTTGTATTAAGAGTTGATGTGCCTGTCTTGACTTCGATGAAAATGATGCACTTGACTTCTCCATCACTCAAACCGTCAAAAACCAAAAAATCAATCGGACTGCCCAAGAAGCGTGCGTCCTTAGGGTTGTAGGCAAATTCAGGTAAGTATGGAACAAAGTGCTCAGTAATTTTCCCTAGGGTTACTGCCTGACTTTTCTGGATTGCATCCTGTCTGATGGTCTGTGTATATGCGGTTTTC
>Ga0315279_10000754_pt1 | contig 59622 bp, 48 predicted proteins | sample YL17G06_20_MG_FD_203694 | JGI IMG/M metagenome (GOLD analysis project Ga0315279, IMG submission 203694) | Sediment microbial communities from Yellowstone Lake, YNP, Wyoming, USA - YL17G06_20 | ecosystem: Environmental > Aquatic > Freshwater > Lake > Sediment | place: USA: Wyoming | collected...
GGGCATCTGCTTCGTTGCCGCTCCTCGACGATGCACACTGACATCGCCTGCGTCGCGGCGCCTCGCATCTGCCCGCCCGGCGCTCGCGCCAAAGTGCAAACGTTATTCATTGACAGACCCTTAGTGGCGCAGAGATCATAGTGATCTTTGCGTCTTTGTGGATTACTTCTTGAGCCTCGGGACCTGGCCGACGTTACTCACGTCGACTTGCTTGGATCTCGTCTCCTGGTAAGCCTTTTTTACCTCCTCCGGAAACCCCTCGATCAGGTGCTCAATCCGGCGCAGGATTTCCTTGACCACCTCAGGGTTCTCAGGGGCCACGTCGTAGCTCTCGTCCTGATCTCTCTCGAGATTGTAAAGCTCAGGGCGAGGCAGCGGCAGGTTGATGCGGCCGCCGGGGGGTGCCGGGTTGTACGGCGCCGCATTATAACGCGTGAAGTGCAACTTCCATTTGCCCCAGCGCGCGCATTGCACGTGCCAGTCGTCGAAATACAGCAGTGCTTCCCTCTCAATCTCCTGCTTCTGACCCGAAAGCATAGGCCAGATGTCGATGCCGTCAAGTGCCTTGGGCGGCAACGCCGCGCCGCAAAGACGGGCCAGCGTGGGTAGGATATCCATGGTTGAAGAAACACCCTTGCAGACAGATCCCGCGGGAATCCGGCCGGGAAATCGGGCGATGAAAGGCTCGCGCACGCCGCCTTCGTAAGTTGTTCCCTTTCGCCCGCGCAACTTGCCCGGGCTGCCCTGGAACCACGGGCCGTTGTCGCTTGAAAACATCACGAGCGTGTTGCTGTCGATCCCGTGCTTTTTCAACGCTTCCAGCACACGGCCTACGCTCCAATCCAGCTCCTCGATTACATCACCGTAGAGGCCGGCTGGGGATTTGCCGCGGAATTGTTCCGAAGCAGCCAGTGGGATGTGGGGATAGGTGTGCGGCATATAGAGGAAGAACGAACCGTTCTTAGTGCGTTCGATGAACTTGAGGGCCTGCTCCGTATAGCGCGGCGTGAGAGTCTCTAGCTTCGCGGGCTCCTCGAGGGTTTCCAGGTTGTGTATGAGCGGCCGCGGATTCATGTCGTTGCTGTAAGGGATCCCGAAGTACTCGTCGAAGCCGCGGTTGGTCGGAAGGAATTGCGGCAGATGCCCCAGGTGCCACTTGCCGACGCACATCGTCTTGTAGCCCTTGGCCTTGAGCATCTGTGCGATTGTCATCTCCGAATCCGGAAGACCGGTGGTATCGCTGGGAAACAGAACCCTCGGGACTCCAACCCGCGTGGGATAGCGTCCCGTCAGCAGGGCGGCCCGCGACGGCGAGCACACGGGATTGGCGGAATAAAATTGTGTGAACCGCATCCCTTCCGCGGCCATCCGGTCCAGGTTTGGTGTCGGGATACTGGAGCCATAGCAGGCAAGGTCGCCGTATCCCAGGTCATCTGCATAGATAAAAATGATGTTGGGGGGACGCTCGGCAGCCTGCAACAGAGGTACGAAGAAGGCAGCGGCGGCAGTCTTAAAGAAGTCGCGCCGATCCAGCTGCTGATATGGCATGATGACATCCTTTCCGCTAATTGAAGCCCGTCAGGGCCGCGCGCGAAGCAAGCAGGAGTTCGGAACAGTAATGTGAGATCTCCCCGCTCCCTTACGGTCGCGGCTCTGATTTCCAGTCGATTGGTTACATCACGATATCTTCCGGGTCTCTGTGGCCTTGAAAGCGCGCATGGGCACGGCGCGCCGAGCCCATACCTCTCGCCTTGGCATGGCCTAGAATATCAGCTTTAATCCCACGAAGATAGGCACGGGTTGCAGCAGTCGAAGACCGCAAAGCAATCCAGTTCTGGGATCACTGGATTTTCTGGTTGCGGCCTCGGGTGGCGCTAGTCCATGGTGGTGTTTGCACTGATCAAGGCAGGATAAGGGTCTGTCAATGAATAACATTTACATTTTGCTGCAGGCCCCCAGGCCCGCTGGCGAGGCGCGAGCGACGAGCATACCCGGGGTGGTATGTAAGGAGCGAGCAACAAAGCCAGCGGGCCTGCGGGCCGCAGCCCGGAGGGGCGCGGCGGCGGGCGCCCGCACCAAAGTGCAAACGTTATTCATTGACAGACCCTAAGCACAGGAGTGGGATCATGAATGGAAGAGAGCGAATTCGCGCGGCGTTGAACTTCAAACCGGTGGATCGGGTGCCTGTCGATCTATCCGGCCATCGCTCCTCAGGCATCTCCGCCATCGCTTACGCCAAGCTGCGCAGGCACCTTCAGCTCGAGCCGCGGACGATCCGCGTTTATGATCCGATCCAGCAGTTGGCTATCGTGGATGAAGATGTGCTTGATCGGTTCGGCATAGATACCATCGAATTGGGTCGCGGCTTCGCTCAGGATCCATCCGCCTGGGCCGACTGGATTCTTCCCGATGGAACTCCCTGCCAAATGCCCGCCTGGGCTCTTCCTGAGCGGCGAGACGGGGAATGGGTCCTGCGCTCCCGCTCAGGGAGGGTGATCGCGAAAATGCCGGACGGGGCGCTTTACTTCGAGCAGGTTTACTGGCCGTTCGAGAAAGAGGTGGACCGGAATTTCAATCACATTTCCGAAGCCATGAACGAGAGCATGTGGACAACTGTCGCCTCGCCGCCCGGACCACTGGCGGACGGCCCCAATGGTCCCAAGCTCCTCGCGGAGGGCGCTCGAAGGCTTCGTCAATCCACGGACCGCGCGGTCATTGGCCTCTTCGGCGGGAATCTTCTCGAAATCGGACAGATGCTTTTCAGGAATGACCTCTTCCTCATGTTGCTCGCCGAAGAGCGGGATAAGGCGCACGAGTTTCTCGATCGTCTGCTGGAAATACATCTGGCCAACCTCGAGAAGTTTCTGAAGTCCGCAGGTCCGTACATCGACGTGATCCTGTTCGGCGATGACCTGGGAATGCAGGGCGGGCCTCAGATCTCTCCCCGGATGTATTGCGAGTTCTTCAAGCCCCGGCACCAGAAGATGTGGAGGCGGGCGAAGGAACTCGCCGACGTGAAAATCATGCTCCACTGCTGCGGAGGTGTTCACCCGTTGCTCTCCCATCTGATTGATGCGGGGCTCGACGCGATCAATCCCGTGCAAGTTTCGGCGGCCGGAATGGAACTGACGAAATTGAGGCAGGAATTTGCAAATCGGCTGACATTCTGGGGCGGAGGCTGTGACACCCAGACCATTTTGCCCAAGGCCAGCCCCGAAGGGGTGGCACACCACGTCCGGCAGCAAGCCGGGGTTTTCGGCAGGAGAGGCGGCTGGGTGTTCCAGCAGGTCCACAACATCCTGGCCGATGTTCCCCCGGAGAACATCGTAGCCATGTACGAGGCCGTGCAGCAGACCTAAAGTCACCCACCACAGAGACACATTGATCACGGAGATGAAATCTGCACAATCTCTGTGTCTCCGTGGTGTAAAATAACAACGGTTCTGACTTGGAAAGCGCATTCATATCATTGACAGGAGGAATAAAAATGAAGCGGTTTCTAGCAATTGCAGCGGTGCTGGCTCTGGTGTCTTTCATAGTCCTGGGCGTCGCCTTCGCCCAAGCCAAGTTTATGTTGAGAGTGAACGCGGGAGACTCAGCCTCCTATACAGACAAGGCCGGCAATGTCTGGAAAGGCGACAAGGAATACACGAAGGGCGGAGGCTATGGCTTCGTCGGTGGAGACACCGTGGACCGCGGCTCGTCTATGAAGATCGAAGGCACCAATGACCCGAAGATCTATCAGACCGAACGTTACTCCATGGACCGCTTCGTGGCTGAGGTTCCCAACGGTAAGTACACGGTGCGGCTGCATTTCGCAGAGACATATGACGGCATCGACACCGACGGCCCGCGCGTGTTCGACGTGAAGATCCAGGGCGCAGTGGTGTTGAAAGATCTCGATGTGGCTAAAACCGCCGGCAAAGTGCAGAAGGCCCTCATCAAGGAATTCAAGGGTGTCGCTGTCACAAACGGAACACTCGACATCACCTTCGTTGCCAAGCAGCAGAACCCGGAAATCAACGGCATTGAGATCATAGCCGAATAAACGGGCTTCATATCGGATCACCAGGGGAGCGCGGCTCACCGGGTTTTTCTTCCCGGCTAGGGGGATGTTATTTCCTCTGACGGCCGAACAGGGTACCAAAGAGGAAGCGGGGGGGAAGATTTGACTGCCAAATTTCCCGGGGATCGCAGTGTGCGCTCCCCCTTCGACGATGCCGAACTCTATGATGTACTGTTTGGTGACCTCGAATTCGACCGCGGCTTCTATCTTGAACTGGCTCGCGAGGCTCGCGGACCCGTGCTGGAGGTGGCTTGCGGTTCGGGCCGAATCCTGATCCCGTGCCTTCAGGCCGGCGTGGACATCGAGGGGGTTGATCTCTCCCAAGAGATGCTCGATGCCTTGCTTCGCAAAGCTGCCGCACTGGGACTGCAGGCACGAGTTTGCAGGGCCGACATGCGCAACTTCGCGCTGCCCCGCCGCTACGCGCTTATCTTTATCGCATTCAACGGGTTCGTCCACGCCCTCACCACAGAGGACCAGCTGAAGACCCTGCTGATATGTCGTGATCACTTGAGCCCGGGCGGGGTACTCGTGTTCAACATATTCTACCCCGGTCTCGACATTCTGGGCGGAACCGAAGGCGTTCCTGTGCTTGAACATGAAGCGCGCCATCCTGTGACTGGACTGCCGGTGCGAATCTACGACACCCGAAGTCTCAACAGGGTCGAACAGGTCCAGCACTCCAACATTGATATCCAGGAACTCGATGCCGAAGGAAATGTAACAGCTTCGCACCGGTCGGAGGCCTGGATGCGATGGACTTTCAAACCGGAGATGGAGCTGCTCCTCAAGGCTGCCGGTTTTTCGCGCTGGCAGATCTGTGGTGGATTCGACCGGCGGCCGCTTACACGCGAAGACGATCTGATGGTCGTTTTCGCCTGGAAAGAGTGAATTCTTAACCGCAGAGACGCGGAGAACACAGAGAAAAGCAATCTGGATCCAGTTTTTCTCTGTACCCTCTCCGTCTCTGCGGCGAAAAAATCCTTTCCCGGCGGCGTTCACCTGACCTTCATGTCGGGTCAGTTCTGCACCTTCCATGATGCCTCCGAGCAAATCCTCGGCTCCGACTCCACCTTCACAAACTCAGGAAAGACCATGAAAATCGAAGGGAAGAGTCCCTGGGAGTGGTCAGGCGAGGATAACGCCAATCGCAACGAGTACGAGGCGTTCATCGCCAGCGTGAGGAATGGACAACCGCTCGCCGACGGGCAGCACGCTGTGGACGGCACCTTCACGACGATCCTGGGACGGGAAGCGGCTTACAGGCGGCGTGAAGTGCAGTGGAAGAAACTCTGGGAGGAAAATCAGAAACTGGACCGGGTGCCCTATCCAGTAGTGTAACGGAACTCACTGGAGCTAAAAATGACGAATGTAGAATGACGAATGACGAATAAAAAGCGTTGACTATAAGCTATCCCTAACAGCCCTGTCTTTCTGGTCATTCGTCATTCGTCATTCGTCATTCGTCATTCGTCATTCGTCATTCGCCGCGCGCTATCCGCTAAAAGAGGTTGTTATATTTTGACCAGAAATCATCCCCCAGCTTCCAGTAGGCCTCTACAGCCTTATTGGCGATCTCGTGGCAGTACTTGGTGAGGAATGCCTCCGCTTGGGATGGATCGGCTTTATACAGCCGCAAAGCTTGATCTTCGATCTGCTTCTGCTGAGCGAATGCCGATTCTTCGATCGGTTGCCACACCTTTTGGGCATCTTCCTTCATCCCCTGATAGCGGATGTAAGAGAGCTTGCTGGCTCTCCGGAAGGCCCACCATGCGCAGTCCCGCCTGAACGTCGCCCTTCCATCAACCACAAATGACTCGGGCATCTGTGTGATGCCAATGTAGAAGGGCATGTGCGGCGTTGTAGCCGGATTGTCATAGCCCAACCACACCAAGCCACCGATCGGATTCGGCAACCACGAACGGGATTGACTTATCTGGAGATAAGTAGCAGTAGGTGAGCAGATCATGCGCTCCCTTTGAATATGGAACAGTTCCTTCATGTCGTTACTCATGAAGGGATTAGCTACGGGGCTTTTTACAGTCATGCCCTTTTCGTTTACAAAAGTGAGATATCTCGTCATGTCAAAGGGGGTGCCGTCATATGTATCCCGAAAAATAGCAAGGAGGTCCTGTACGGAGACCTTCTTCTCCGGTTTTACAGAGAGCGGGTAGTTTTCGGCATTGGGATCGAGTTTGAGCGAAGGCGCCAGCAAGCTCAAAACCCGCCATTCCCGGCGCCTGCTATACATGCTGCTCCGATTGGCATAGGCGTAACAGAACTCAAATGGTTTTCCACTCTCCGAGTCCCACCAGCCCTTCTCCTGGGCCAGCGAAAATACATTACCGGAGGCCACGTAATAGTCTTTCCTGTTCAGATCGATCTGCCTGATTCGGTTCGCATTGGCGGATACTCCGACCTGATCATCAGGCAGACGCACCGCCGCCCAAACCGCGCCTACCTTTCCCTGCCCCGGACCAAGAATTTCGAAATGCCACACTTCATTCGGATCGGCAAAGGTGAAGCACTCACCCCAGTCGTTGTAGCCATACTGCTTCGTGAGCTGATCCGCAATCCTGATGGCCTCTCTGGCTGTTTTTGCTCTTTCCAGGATCAACCGATACAGCTCGGGAGCATCTATCAATCCCGCTGTACTGCGCAGCTCGCCTTTTCCCCCGGTGGTCGTTTCTCCGATCGCCAGTTGGTACTCATTCATGATCGGGTATGCGGTATTGAGATACTTAAAGGTCTCCTCGACCTGTGGGATCTTTCCAGCCTCGACCCTGTCGGAATCATCCGGGCCCTTTGACTCTTTTGGCTCCAACCAAACGGAGGCCATGTCACCCTTCCTGTGCTTTTGATGCACGACAATGTTCATCCATGTTCTGTCGGAGTTGCTGTCGCAAGAATGGGAAGTCATGGTTGAGCCGTCGACCGATGCGAGTTTCCCAACCAGAATGCTGGTGCAGCCGTCGATTCGAAGCTCATTGTCGCGCGACGAGAACGGGAGACAAGTCGAAATAAACAGAAATAATAGGAAGGCGGATAGTGCGGCGACATAGAGTCGTCCGCGCTTAGTGAGGATCGTCTGTCCCATCTAATTCTCCTATTCAAACGGAACCGTTATTCCGTGTCCTGGCTTTCTCCAGGAAGCACCATTATAGACTCATTTCCCGGCGGGAGGATAAGTGGACGTGCGGGATGCCGCACCCACTCTCGAGCGTCTATTCTACAATCCCCATAGCAATTCACTTGTCCCAACCCGATCGTGCGTTATACTGACCACTGATCGCCGGGATGAGGTGGTTATTCAAAAAAGGTATCTTGGCCATGCAAAGACGTGCATTCTTTGGAGCAGTTTTCTCAGGGCTCGCCGCTGCCGCGAGTGCAAAACCTCAGAGGCCCAGGGTTGGCCACATTCCCATGAGGACTCTCGGAAAAACCGGTGAAAGGCTCACCTGCATTGGAATGGGCGGGGCTCGCTTCCACTTGATCCCATTCGACGAAGGCGTATCGCTGGTGCGGCGCGCCTACAATCTGGGTATCAACTACTTCGACATGGCCCGCAGCTATTGGAGCGGACGAGCCGAAGAAGTCTGCGGAGCCGCGATCCAGTCCTTCCGGAAGAAGATCTTCCTCACCACCAAAACCGGAATGCGGACGCGCAAAGAAGCCGGAGCAGAGCTTGACCTGTCCCTCAAGCTGATGAAGACCGACTACGTTGACCTCTGGCAGATGCACGGCGTCAATATGAAGGAGGACATTGCCAAGATCTTCGCGCCTGGCGGCGCCCTCGAGGCCTTCGAAGCCGCAAAGAAGGCGGGCAAGTGCCGCTTCATCGGCTTTACAGGTCATGCAGATCCGGAATTCAACGTTGAAATGCTTCGCCGTTATGACAAATTCGACACCATGCTAATGCCGCTCCACGTGGCCGACACGGCATACCTGAGTTTCGAAAAAACCGCTTTGCCGGTGGCTGTGGAAAAAGGCATAGGCATGCTGGGCATGAAGATCTTCGGGAATGCCTTTCTGCTGCGGGCATTCAGCGTGCACGATTGCCTGAGCTATACGCTCAGCTTGCCGGTCCATGCGGTGACGCTCGGTTTCTGCACCATCGGCCAGCTCGAGGATGACATTCGCATCGCCCAGCAGTTCAAGCCGTTTTCATTGGATCAGATGACCGCCTTACGAACGCGGGCCCAGAGCAAACAACAGGACATCCCGAACGGACCCGCCCTCGAGTACTGGAAGCGGAGGCCTCCATCCTAGGAGACGGCTTACAGCCGCCCGGCGGAGCGGCTGAAATCGCACACACACCGCCATTGTCTGAATCGCAGACATCAATGATTCAATGGCTCGATGGCTCAATCACTCAATCCAAGGGCTGGGTTGTGCCGGACGAGAAACGGCGCCAAGCCCTCCTCGTCCAGAATCCGCTGGGCTTCTTCCCAATCTACCGCCTTCTGGTGATCCAACGCCCCCACAATTCGAATGATGCTCAGCGCCACTTCTGCCGTTTGCCCCGCCGCGCGCGAGCGCACATAATCCATCGCCTCGATTAGGACTGCGTTCGCTTCGGAGAAGCTTACCGGCTCCATCGACCCGTGAGCAGCGATCCACTCCGGCTGCCTGAGAATGTCGTTCACGTGAGTCATGATCAGGTACGTCGCCCTGCCGATGAGTTTGAGATTGCTCGGACTGACGCTCGTCATGGTGTTACCGATGACCCGTCCAAGGGCCGCCATGATTCCTGTGGAGTGCGCATTTAGAAGCATCTTCAGCCCGATTTGCCTCCTCACGGTCAGCGGATCATCACCTTCCTGGATGATCACCTCAACTACCACATCCTCCTCTTGCAGAAGATCCGCGACGCGGGACGGTGCATCGCGCAGTGACGCATCGCCTACCACCAGGATAGCAAGGCGTGCGCGCCGCTCATGAATCAGGGACGCGAATCTGTGAAAAGGTGAATCCGGTGTCAGTAACTCTTCAAGCTCGTCGTCCAGCAGGACCGCCACACCTAGATCGCCGGGCTGCGGTCCTTTGATCGCGACGTTTGCGCCCGAAAACGAAAAATCGTAGCTGCACTCCTGATCGTTGCCGGCGTTTGCCAGACTGCGCAAGGCCGCTTCCCTCAGGTAGGGATCGGGCACCTGTTGTTCGAACGGCTCGCGATAATGCGAAGCATCCAGCCCTCGGAACGGACGCCCCAGGAAGTTCCGCCACGCCTGTCGCAGATCGGAAGCTTCCGTCCACACCTGGACCCAGCATTGGCGTTCCCTGTCCTGCGCCTTATCGAGCGGATAGAGGCGGAAGGTCGGGCTTCTCTCGGTATTGTCGATAAAAACGGTGATAAGGGCTTTTCTGGCAAAGTACGTTGAGAAGCGGTTGCGGCGATACGTGTCGGCTTCCAGGGCGGTGAATCGTGCTATCGCAGAAACGGCGGCATCCACGGCGGCCTTGACGCCATCATAAGCGTTCAGTCTTTCTGCCAGTGTGTGGTTTCGCGCGTAGCCTAACTCGGCCAGCTCAGTCGGCTTTAGATATCGCCTCAAAATTCTTCCGATCGCTTCTTCCAGCACCACTCCCACGACGAAGGTCTCGATCGTGGTAGCCTGCAATCGTGTCGACCCTGTGATGGCTTGCGGACCGGTTGTCAGGTTGATTTTGGTGATGGCAGGATTGTCGAGAACAGAAGCGCTTCGCGTAAAGGGCCGAAGCACGTCGTCGGGATTGTTGTATACAAAGTACAGATGGCGCCGGGCATCCGTACGCCTGGAATCGTCCAGCTCACCATACTGCTCCAAAGCTGCCAGGATTGTGCCGATGACCGATGAGGTCTCGCCGCCTTCCGTAACACAGACCACGACGTCGCCGCGCTCGATCCTGTGATCGTGGAGTTGGAGCCTCCCGATGAGCAGGAGGTCCTCAAAGCCCTCCAGCGAGCTCACTAGCGCCCGGTCGGCCCCAGTCATCTCGCCTGTCAGGTGCTCTTCGACGTCGGCAGGCAGATGCTTGCTGAGCGTTTCCCAGCAGGGATGCTGCTTCACTTTCCTCCAGAAAGGCCGCCAGAACGAACTCTCCATTTGCTTTGCCAGCCGGCCCGTCGCCCCGCAGCCATAGACGTAGATTCTGTGCCCCTGCTGCGCAGCCGCGGCCACAGCCTGGACCATCTGTTCCAGCATCGACGGGTCCTGAACCAACTCCCTTATCTTTCGCGCAACATCCTGATCGACAGAGAACAGCATCCGGAGACCTGCTACTGTGTTCGATTGGATCGTGAAGCTCAGGTTCCAGGTCTTCGAGTGACGCTGCTCGGTGAGAAGATTGAAGAGGTGGAACTGTCTCTTGTTCTCGACGTAATCGATGGACTGCAGCGAAGGCGTCAGGTCAAGCAGCTTCAATATTTCCGACATGGTGCCCGTGCTCTCTATGTCTCTGCAGTGAAAGTGGTTTATACTCACAGCACAAAACTAAACGAAGGTGGAATTTCGAATGTTAACACTACTCGTTCTTCTGGCAATCCCATTTCAAGGCGCCTCGCAGGGTGCCGAGCCTGTTTTGAGCCGGACCGAAGCGTCGCACTTCGCTGGCCTGGCTCTCCGATGCATCCGGAAGGAATATCCCAACAAGTTGGATCACGTGATGAACAACGCGTCGGAGGTGCGCAGTCCGAAAACGCTCCATCCGGCTTTCTACGGTTGCTTCGACTGGCATTCCTCCGTACATGGACACTGGATGTTGACGCGCCTTCTGCGCGAGTTCCCGGATATACCGGAAGCGGGTGAGATACGCACCGCACTGAACGAGAATCTGTCCGCGGAGAACATACAGGCCGAGACCGCCTACCTGCGTCAGGAGAACCGCCAGTCGTTCGAGCGTACTTACGGTTGGGCCTGGCTGCTGAAACTCGCGGAGGAGCTTTACCTCTGGAAGGATGCGGACGCGCAACGTTGGTATAGGAATCTCAAGCCGCTGGCCGAGGCCCTGGTTGCGAAATATCTGGATTTCCTGCCCAAGCAGACATATCCGATCCGGACCGGCGTCCATCCAAACACCGCTTTCGGGCTCGCCTTCGCCCTGGACTACGCTAAGACGCTCGGCAATGCGAAGCTGGAAAGTTTAATCGCAGAGAGGAGCAAGACCTACTTCTCGACAGACGCCGACTATCCGGCCGCGTGGGAGCCCGGTGGTGAAGACTTCTTTTCTCCCAGCCTCACGGAGGCGGACCTGATGCGGCGCGTGATGAAGCCGGCGGAGTTCGCGGAATGGTTTCACCGGTTCCTTCCAGGCATCAGGCGCGGCGAACCCAGGCCGCTGCTGAATCCGGCGATCGTCACGGACCGTAGCGATCCGAAGCTGGTGCACCTGGACGGCCTCAACCTCAGCCGTGCATGGTGCATGCGGAGCATTGCAGGCGTTCTTCCGCCAGAAGACCCTGCGCGGAGAATACTTGCAGAATCGGCAAACGAGCATGCTCGTGCCGTTGTTGCCCATGTTGCCAGCGGCGATTATATGGGAGAGCACTGGCTCGCTTCGTTCGCTGTGTTCCTGCTTTCCACACCCGCGCCCCGGTAACAAACCAGGCCGCGAATTTTACGAATAAAACCGCCACGAATTACGCGAATTACACGAAATCAAAACAAATCTGAAAAATTTTCTGCCCATGCATAGAACAACGCCGAACAAGGGGCGTGGCTCATTGATTCAAAGGTTTTTCGTGCAATTCGTGTCATTCGTGGCTGCTTCTTGATTCGTGCGATTCGTGGCATCAAGTGACATGCTTGTCATTCACAAAGAACCGAGACATAATCGGGGGCGTTTTGGCGTTACAGGGAACATGTGCCGAAGGATATTTATATGCCGACATACGAATACGTTTGCAAGAAATGCGATAACAAGTTCTCACTTCTCATGAGCGTGAGCGAGCACGACAAGAAGAAAGCACGTTGCCCCAAATGCAAAAGCACCCGGGTCGAGCAGCAATTGCTCTCCTTCTTCGCCGTAACCTCCAAGAAGAGCTGACAAAAAAGTCGCCGGCCCGTGGGGGTTGCCATCAGTCATGAACAGTCCGAGAGGCATGGTGGAGCCTTTTTTCCGGCATCTCTGCGCCTCGACGATGACTTTAAAAATCGCAGTGCAAGGGCACAACGACAGGAAGAACGCGCCTGAGTGGTGAGAGATGACTGACGATCGGAAAATCAAGCTGCGCCGGGAAGTAACTGTCTGGGGCTCGTTCTGCTGGGGATATGCGGATGTTGGCGCAGATGTTTATGTCGCCTTGGGATTAGTTATAGCCGCTGCGCAGGGTGCGACTCCCCTGGCCTTCGCCATCGCGGGAACTGTTTATGTCTTCGTCGGACTGGCGTATACCGAGATGGCTGCGGCGTATCCGATAGCCGGCGGCGGCCAGTACTTCACGCTCCGCGGCATGGGAGACTTCTGGGGCCTACTTACGGGTGCCGCGTTGATGCTGGATTACACGGTAGACATCGCCCTGTTCGCCATGGCATCCGCGGGTTACCTCAACTTCTTCATTCCCGCGGCGCGCGAATTTGCCGTCAACCTTGGACCGTTCACGCAGGTCAATCTCGTGTGGCTCGCCGAGTCCATGGTTTTCATCGCCTTTCTCGTCGTGCTCAACATCAAAGGTATCCGTGAGTCCTCTCTGTTCAACGAGGTTTTGGGTGCTCTGGACATGATGATGGAAAGCTCCATCATCGTCCTGGGCTTCGCATTCGCCTGGCGCCCCGAAATGTTCCTGCACCAGTGGCAGACTCAGTGGCCCGGGGCTAGAGGTTTGCTCTATGGGGTCAGCATCGCTGTGATCTCGTTTGTCGGCCTGGAGTCGATCTCGCAGGCGGCGCAGGAAACTATACGGCCCGCGGCAGTCCTGCCGCGGACCTCACTGGCACTTATTATCATTGTGCTGCTGTTTGCCCTGGCCTTTCCCACCGTGACACTTGGAATCGTTCCGTGGCAGGACATTGCTTCCAGAGAAGGGGATCCCGTGGCGCACCTCGCCAGCCAGTTGCCCTACATTGGCTTCCTCGCGGGTCCGCTTGCCGCAATCCTGGCCGCGACGATCGTGCTCATCTCCGCCAACACGGGGGTCATGGGCTGCAGCCGGCTGGCTTACAGCATGGCGGAATTGGGCCTGATTGGAAGTTGGCTTTCCAAAGTCCACCACAGGTTCCGAACGCCGGTACGGGCTATTGCGGTCTTTTCCGCTGTTTCGGCCGGGGAAGCACTGGTCGGCTTTTTGACAGGCAAGAAGGCGCTGGAGACGATTGCCAACATGTACGCGTTCGGAGCCATGTTGGCCTATTTTCTTAGCAGCATCGCTCTGCTTGCGTTGCGTGTGCAGGAGCCGTACACTCCTCGTCCTTATAAGGTCCCGCTGAACATACGCCGGCGCGGCGTGGAAATTCCCGTGCCGGGAATCTGCGCGGTACTGGGCACCTTCGGAATGCTGGTGATCGTCCTTTGGACGCACCAGTTCGCGCGCATCATGGGCCCTCTCTGGGTACTTGCGTGGGTAGCCTACTACTTTTGGTATCGATACAAGACAGGGCGTCCCCTCATGCGGAGTCTCCCGCACGATTGGGACGCTGAGCAGCTGGAGATTCTGGCGGATACGGGCGAATGGGAGCTCTACGAGAGGTTCAAGATCGAGGTGGAGCGACGCAAAAACCCCAACAACCATGCCACGCCGAAGGAGCAGGCGAAATGATGCCCGGAATCCGCTTCAGGCAGATCACGGCGGCGCTGCTGATGCTGGTGGGTCTGGCGATGCTGGTGCGAGGAATTGACTTCAGCGTCCGGAACGGGGTGGGCTGGCAGGGATTTGTGCAATCAGGAGTGATCGGAGCGCTTGTCTTTGCTTTAGGTCTGGCTCGCTGGCGATTCTTGCGAAAGGGGTAGCTAAAGAATGCTGCATCCTCTGGGCGTAATGATCGCGCTGGGATTCGCGCTGACGCTGGGCGGCACCCTTTTCTGGATGCTGAGGCTGCCCGGCCCTATGGCACAGGAAGTGGCCAGGGCCGTATATTCAGTGGATGCAGCGCGTGTCATCGTCGTGCCTATTCTGGACTTGTTCTACACGGAGCGGGCCGTTGAGCTGGCCTGCCGGCTGGGCAGGCAGCAGAGCGCGATCATCGTCCTCTCCTATGTAGTCGAGGTGCCGCGGCTGCTGACCCTCGACTCACCGCTCCCTGCCGAAGTCAAGGAGCGGGCCGAGCAGGCATTGAAGCATGCGAAAAGCATCGTGGAGCGGCATGGCTTGAAAGCCTCGACCACCACCGTGAACGCTCGCGAAGCCAGCGAAGGAATTGGACACGCGGTGCAGACCTACGGAGGCGACATGGTGGTCCTGGGCATGCGCACCGTCGAGCATCGCGTTCCGGGCATCTTCGCCCGTACCGCCGACGCTCTGATGCGCCGCCCGCCCTGCGAAGTTTTGATTGATAGCGTGCCGGACTGAAAAATGAATTACGAATTACGAATGACGAATGACGAATACTCCGACGGTTTTTTTTATTCATCATTTGTCATTTGTCATTCGTCATTTCTAACCTCAATAGGTACCTGCTTTTTTCTCATACAAGACTCACCAAAAACTCTGCATTCAACGACAAGGTGATAAATTATGCGCGCAGTCATCATGGGTTGCGGACGAGTAGGTTCCACGCTGGCTCTGATGCTGGATGCCGAAGGTCACGAAGTCAGCGTGGTCGATATGGATTCCGGTGCGTTTCGTCGCCTGGGCGAGCGTTTCGGCGGCCGCACCATATCGGGCATCGGGATAAACGCAGACGTTTTACGCGCAGCCGGAATCGAAGGCGCGGATACCTTCATCGCGGTCACAAATGGAGACAACTCCAACATCATGGCTTCGCAGATTGCCAAGGTACGGTTCAAAATTCCTCGGGTGCTGGCGCGGATTTACGATCCGCTCCGCGCGGAGGTGTACCGCGAGGTCGGGATCGAGACGCTGTGCATCACTGTTCTCGGTGCAGGCATCCTCTTCGACCGCCTCTTCAACAGGCCCTACCAGGGCATCGAGGAGTTCTGGAGCCTGACTCATCAGGTGCACAAGCTCTACGCGGCTGATTTGCCGACTCCCGACCAACTGGCCAAGCAGCGCGCCGAAGCCAAGGGCAAGCATCGGAATTACGTGCTCATTGCCGGAGGCGGAAAAGTAGGCTACGAGCTGGGGCGAACCCTCATTCAGAAGGGAGAGGAGGTGCTGGTGCTCGAAAAACGGCCACAGCGCTACCAACTCCTCCACGACGAACTCGGCGAAAACGTGTTTTTCGGCGACGCTTGCGAGATCCGCACCATGGTCCGCGTGGGAATGGAGCGCGCCGACCTCGTCGTCGCGGTCACGGGAGACGACGAGGACAACCTGGTAATCTGCCAGGTGGCGAAGCGCTGGTTCGGTGTTCCACGCGCCATCGGAAGAGTAAACAACCCGCACAACGAAGAGATCTTCCGAGTCCTGGGTGTTGACGAAACCATCAGCGCCACCCGGCTGATGTTCCAACTCATAGAGCAGGAGGTCTCCACCCGCGAACTCGTGCCCCTCTCGCTCCTGCGCAAGGGGGATTTGGAGGTGGTGGAAGTCGAGCTCCCGGCCTCCTCACCGGCGCTCCGGAAACCGGTCAAAAAGCTCAACCTTCCGCATGGCTGCTTGTTGGCGGCTTGCGTTCGCGGGAACTCTTCCCAGGTCGTGACGGGCGAAACGGTATTGCGTGAAAGGGACAGAGTTGTGGCTCTCACTGAGCCAGGCAGCGTTGCCGCATTGCGCCAGGCGCTCCTGGGAGGGTGAGCCGGAACCTTCGTGTTCTTCGTGTCATCGTGTTGTCATTTTAAAAACAACACGCTGACTCCAGTCAAATGCGAAGTGCAAATTGCAGATTTAACAAACAAATCGCAGGTCTGCAATTCGCATTCTGCAATTGTGGGATAAGAATTCTCAGACTCACGATTGGCTCGATTCCTTGGCCAATCTGAAAAACCGAATCCGAGAGCCTGACCGCGGCTTTCCTCCTTTTATGGCCCCGAGGCGCGAACATTCAGGCAAAGAGATCTGCGCATGGCGTGAGCCGATTCGGCGATGGAAACCTTCAGATAGGCCACCTCTTCACGCTCACTCCTGCTGATGGGGCCCTCGGATCCTGGCTCCACCCGGAGTAGGACAAAAACCGGGCCTTCGCCGGAAAGCACATGCGGCAGAGTCTCAGCATAGGATTTTGAGTCATCGAAACGATAAGTGCGCTTGAAACCCGCGCCGCGCGCAAGAGCGACGAAATCCAAGCGGGCGGCTCCGGGAATGGTCTGGTTTCCCGTGATCTCGTAGGTCCAGTTCTCAATGACGAAGAGGAAGTAATTATTCACCCCAGCTTCAACAACGCTGGCAAGGGTGCCAAGAGTCATCAGCATGCTGCCGTCGCCGTTCAGGCAGATCACCTTGCGGAGAGGTTGGGCGATGGCAATCCCCAGTGCGAGGTCGGCCGCATGGCCCATGGCACTGTCGGCCGAAGCAAAATCGAGCTCCGATTGGGAGATCCGGCCCCACGGACGGACGACTCCCATGGTGGTAACCACAACCGCATCGCCTCGGAGCCCGGCCAGGGGTCGCAAGACTTCTTCTTTGGTCAGCATGGCCAATTCTCAGGTCAAATCCCGAGTAATGAGTAGCACAATAGGGCGAGACTTCTCTTCCGCCCTTTGAAAGGCCTCCGAGACCCGCGGCAGGTCTTCATCGCCTTGAAAGAAAACGAATGGCAGCCCCCAGGCCTTGAGGGTTGGCTCAGTTATGAGAGCAGTGGAATCCAGGTCTGGCCGACTGAACAAATCCGCAGTCAGATCCTCCAACGTACCGGCAACTCCCCGGCTCGCCATCCTTGCATATCCACGATAAGTGATCAGGCACACCATAGGAATGCGCATCCGCAGCACTGTCCCACGCAAACTGTCCCCGCTTTCGAGCAGACCGGTGTTCTGAATCAGCACAACGGGAGTCTTCCCACCCATCCACAAGCCGGCCGCCAATGCAAAGGCTTCTCCCTCTCTAGTAATGCGGATCAACCGGATGTCGGGATCACCCCCAAGGAGCTCGAAGAGCCCGGCGGAGGAGTTGTCCGGCAGCCCCACGACATGCGTCACGTGGTGCTTTTTTAATTCCTGCAGAAGAAGCTTCGCCTGAGCCATCAACTCATCGTACATCGGGTTGGCGTATGGCGCGCATGAAAAAGGAAACAGGCGCTCAGCAGGATATGGGCAATCTTCAGGCTCTCGGGGGCCAACAACAGATATTGCGCAATTCGGGTTGATGCCTCCAAACCAAGGAAGCGAGGCCGAAAAATCGGAATGTCCTTTTTCTCACAGAGATCTTGCCAGGCGAAGGGCAAATCCCTATGCTGGTCCCGGATTTATTTCAGGAGAGGATCGCTATGACTACACGCGTAGGACGTCGTTCTTTCCTTCAATCTGTTGCTTTGGGGGCTGGGGTCGCGTCGACCTGGACAGCTCGCAGCTATGCGAACATTCCGGGCGCCAACGAGAAGCTCGTTTTAGGAGTAATCGGATGCGGCGGCATGGCCAATTCGCACATGAGCGCGCTGCTCACAATGAAGGATTCGGATAACGTGGAGATCGGAGCCGTCTGCGATGTCTATCAAAAGCGGCTGGACGCAGCCGCTCAGAAGACGCAGGCAAAGGCCTTCAGCAACTATCACGAACTCCTTTCGCTGAAGAGCGTGGATTACGTTTTGATAGCCACGCCGGAGCACTGGCATCACCGCATGATCCTTGATGCAATCGCCGCCGGCAAACACGTCTACGTGGAGAAGCCGATGACCCACAGTATCCGGCAATCCCAGGAAGTCGTGCGTAAAATGCGCGGTTCCAGGCTTAAGCTTCAGGTGGGCGTCCAGGGCATGTCGGATGAATCTTACGAGGTGGCCAACCGGTACATCAAGGAAGGCGCTCTCGGCAAGGTAGTAATGGCCCAGATCGACTATTCGCGCAATCATGTGGGCGATTTTTGGGCTTACGAGATCGATTCTGACGCCAAGCCCGGCATTAACCTCGATTGGAAAGCCTGGCTAGGTCCCGCTCCGCAGCGCCCCTGGGATCCTCGACGCTACTTCCAATGGCGCCGTTACTGGGACTACTCCGGAGGAATCGCAACCGACCTTTTTATCCATCGGGTTACGCGCATCCTGAAGTCAGTAGGGCTCACCTTCCCTTCAAAGGTCGTCGCAACAGGCGGCAAATGGGAGTTCACCGACAGCGTCGCCGAGATCCCCGACACATTCAACATGCTGTGTGACTATCCGGAAGGGCTCACGGTTGTGCTGATTTCGTCCATGGCAAACGACACCCCTATCGACCATGTGATTCGGGGTCACAAGGCAACCCTGCAGTTCACGCGTGACGGATTCACGATAACGCCACAGGGAATCATGCGGCGCACCAAGACTCCTTCGGGCGAAGTCGAAGTGCAGCCAGTCACATACAAAAAAACCGGCGGCGAGGATGTGCATCTCCATCATCGCAATCTTCATGCCGCCATCCGCAAGGGCGAGGCCCTGCGCTGCGATCACATGCTGGGCTACTACGGCGTGGTCGTGACCATGATGGGAATCGAGTCGTTCCGCACGCAGAAGTATTTGCGCTGGAACGCGCAGAAAGAGCGCGTCGAAAAAGCCTAAACGGAGATATACGATTGCAGATTGACGATTGAAAGCCATGCTGATCGATCGTCAATCTGCAACTGGGTGCAACTGGAAGTGGGAGTCATGCTGAGGACAACACCTATTGAACACGGATTTACCTGGCGCGGCATAGCCGCAATCCAAACGAATGTCACCGCAGAGACGCAAAGAAACACAGAGAAATAACTGGACACAGATGAACACTGATCCACACAGATAATCTGTGTGGATCAGTGTTCATCTGTGTCCCATTATTACTCTGCATTACGCTTCTCCAAAGCCGAACACTCTGGCCCGAATTCCCGGCCGCCGGCGGTGGATGTAATCCCCGACGCGCCGCATCCAATCCAACTCCTCCGAATCCATGGGGCCCTTTTCCAACGCCAATAACGCTTCGCTTAGCTGCTCCGAGTTCGCCGGACCTGTCATGCACACATCGACCTCGTAGCGACTAAGCGCGAAACGGTAGCAGTCACTAGCGCTCGGCTTCTTCTCGCCAGGTCGAATCTTGGCCGGATTCAGCAGGTCGCCCCAACGGGTGGCCGTATATGCAATGGTTCCCGGCCTGATGGGAATCGCAAGGTGGGGAAGGACCTCGACCTCTGCACCGCGGTGCGCAGCGTTGTAACGGAACATGAGGATGTCGAAAACTCCCGCTTGGATATATTGGCGGAACGTGGGCCGACGATGGCACGACACGGCGAGAAGCCGCACCTTTCCGCTATCGCGCAGCCGCTGAGCCGCCTCCAGGATGCGTGCCGACGGAGGATGGTTGAACATGCCGAGCAGGAGAACATCCGCGTGATCCAGGCGAAGGGAACGCAGTGCACGCTCGAGACTCCACGAGATGAGGCCCGCAATTCGAGAGTAGCTCTGGATAACAATGACGAGATCCTCACGATTTCGCCTGGCAAGACGGCGAATCCCTTCGCCAAAGCTCTCCCGGCGAACCGAGCCCCAATAAAAAAGGTTGATTCCCTTCTCGTTGTAAGCTCGTTCGATATCATTCGCCCCGACGCCATAGGAGGCACCGATACCAAGGCGGCTTGCCCGCAAACCCGTTCTTCCCAGCGTCACCCGTTGGTTGAAATCAACTGTTGAAGTGGACATCGGTCTTCCCGTTGTAAGGTAGGAATACAAGAATCATAAGCGAAAAGACAGAGGTCAGGGGTCAGGGGTTGCTACTCCATCGCGACAACTAGTGTTTTAACCAAATTGAGATGTTCTGCGACCATTCTCCGACTCCCGGCCCCGGGTTTTAGAGCCGCCGAACGGTCAATCCGCCGTCCACCAGGATCACCTGCCCTGTTGAGTAAGGCAGATCACCGCGCACCAGCATGGCGACCGCTTTCCCCACATCCTGCGGCGTTCCCCAGCGAGGCTGGAGAAACGCTCCATCCGCGATCATCTTGTCGTACTTCGCCCGGACTCCGGCGGTCATATCCGTCTCGATGACGCCAGGCCTCACTTCATAAACCGGTATGCTGAATTCCGCCAGCCGGATGGCCCAGAGTGATGTGGCCATCGCAAGGCCCGCTTTTGAGATGCAGTACTCGCCGCGATTGGTGGAAGCCACGCTGGCTGAAATGGAACAAATGTTGACGATGCAGCCGGAATAATCCGCTACGGCCCGCTTTTGCTCAATCATCCAATTCGCCACCGCCTGGGTCAGGAAATAAGGACCCTGCAGGTTTATCCGCAACACCCACTCAAAGCTCTCCTCTGTTGCTTCCAGGAGATCCTTCCTTTCCTTCGGAGCCACGCCGGCGTTGTTTACCAACACATGAAGCCGCCCGAAGTGCCCCCGGATTTCCTGGATCAGCCGTTTTCGAGCCTCAGGAACGCTGATGTCGGCCAGGCAGTAAAGCACCTCAGAACCGTGGCTTCGGAGCGTGTCCAGCGTCTTTGCCACGGCTGCTTCCTCCTGGATGTCGCCGATCGCCAAGTCATATCCTTCAAGAGCCAGGCACTTCGCAATTCCCAATCCTATGCCTCGAGCGGCTCCTGTAACCAACGCAACCCTGTTCATAAGACCTCCACCAGATTGTTAATGTAAAATTGCGGATTGAAAAGAGCATTCCTCCTCAAATCCGCAATTCGCAATCCGCAATCCGCAATTTCATGAGAGTTTGAAGCAGGTGAGATAGGGTTCCTGGCGTGCAATCCTTTGAACGTAAAGAGCGGCCTCCCGCGCATGGTAGTCTCCCCACATGCTCGATTCCCCACATGGGATCTTCCTGCCAGGCGGGATGTAATCCCACCCGTTTGGCCGGTGATACACCGAGTGAAGAATGAGTCCCTGATGCTTCTCGGACAAGCTTAGATAGGGTTCCTCGAGCAATGTATTCAAGACGGTCAAGCCCGCTTGCCAGTATTTTCGTCCCTGGGCATCCTGGCCTTTGTTTTGGAGATAGCAGCCAAGACGAAGCAATCCCTGGCAGGCTATGGCTGCAGCAGAGCTGTCTACCGGCTCACGGTCGTTGAAGGGATCCGCCGGTCTTTCCAAGTCGGAATGATCGGGAAGAAGAAGAGGAGCTCCGGTGTCCCAGTATGGAATACCGTCGGCGGCGGTATTCTCGATGTAAAAATCGCACGTCGCTTCGGCTGCCTTCAGCATGAATGCGAGAACATCGTCCTTTCCCCCAATTGCTGCGAGTGCTTCGTCCTTGAGCGATTGAATAAACTCCAGAAGCTCGGAAAAGCCGCACATAGCCCAGGCCAGCCCGCGTGTCCAGGTGGAGAATGGTGAAAAGCCCTGTTGCGAGCTCGGGCACCGGTAGCTGCCGTTGTTGATGTTAAAGATGCTTTCGTGGGCGACGCGGCCGCGGACATCATAGCTGTCACGTCCTTCGCCGTAATAGACCGAATACTTTGCCGTAGCTTTGGCGTGCAGCACGAGTCGCTCCAGAAGCGAAACGGGCCGATCTCCTTCGTCCATAAGGCAGTGTCCCAGCTGATGAGCCGCCGCGAGGATTCGAAGCGTGCGGATCGTGTCGACGAAAAGAGAATGGGGACCGTTAAACGAATAAATAAAGCCAAGCCTGTCACCAATACTTGTCCAGCGCCGCGCCTGCATGGCCCCGGAGCATTTGAGAGCAAGCGCATAAAAGTTTTGCTCCCACTCATTGAAAACGATCTTCCCTTCATCCATTAACCGAAGCAGGTTTCCGTAAGTGCTGATATTATTGAAACCGTGATCATGCACGCCCGCGTGGGTCAGATGCGGTGCCATGCGATCGACTGTGTTTTTTTTGCCCGATTCGAGGAAAATGGGATCGCCGATGGCATCGAACTGCAGGATAGCCGAGCCGAACTGGAATCCTTGCGTCCATTCCGTCCAACCGCGGGAGGTGTAGATCCCCCCAACCGTGAAAACAGGCGACCCCTTGGACGGATCGCAATTGCGGTCGATCGAAAGGATCTTATTGGCAGAAAGGGTCCAGAGCTTCTCAATTTTGGGCAAAAGCTGCCTTGGGCTTAGCGAGTGGTCGATCTTTAGCATGTGGGCGCTCCTTTCGGCGACAAACTATATTGGGTGCCAGCTGGCGCGCAAGCCCGAAATCACTTTACTGCACCACCGAGACGCAGAGAAAAGGCCGGAAATCAGGTTTACCAGGAGATTAAGCGGAGGGGCATGCACGATTGACACTCGCGCCGGCGCTCTGATATCAATCTCACAGCGCCGGAGACGATATGACAGCCCCCAGTCCGCCCAGCCAACCTGCTGAAGACACGCAGGCGTACGAAAAGCTCCAGATCATCGCCCATGAAAAAACACACCAGAAGGTGCTGAAGCTTTTTGCGGCCTTCCCGAACCGCGGTACGCTGCTCGAGATTCCCGCAGGCGAAGGCGCTCTGGCCTGGCAGCTCAAGAAGCTCGGCTACACCGTGACCGCAGGAGATATTGATCCGAAGTTCTTCAAGGTCCGCTCAATTCCCTGCATCCCTATCGATCTGAACCGGAAATTCTCCGTCGAGGATGAACAGTTCGACTTCGTGAGCTGCATCGAAGGCATCGAGCACTTGCAGGATCAGTTCCAGTTCGTGCGCGAGTGCCACCGGGTGCTGAAGCCGGGCGGTCATCTCGTGCTCTCCACGCCGAACATACTGAACCTGGCGTCCAGACTGAAGTTCCTCTTTTCCGGGTTCTACGCCTTGGTTCCGCGACCGATAAACGAGTTCAGCCTGATTCCCGTATTCGACCACATAAATCCGGTAACCTATTATCAACTCCGGTACATGCTCCACACCCAAGGTTTCGAGATCACAACCGTGACGACGGATTTTCTCCGTCGCAGCGCCGCGGCACTGTATTTTTTGAAACCGCTGGTTCAGCTCTACAGCATCCGAACCATGCGAAAAGAAAAAGATCCGCAACAGCGCGAGGCCAATCGTGAGATACGCAGGATCCTTTCCTCCCGGACCATTCTGCTCGGCCGCACGCTTATTCTGGTGGCACGAAAAAAGAGCAACCACTCGATTCGCACGATCCAGGCGTCCGAGGTATAGAAGGCCCCTATTGGAGTAAATTGGATTACTTTGCGGTCTTTGAGGTTTGCAAAACGGACAAGACACTAGTCAATTGCGAAATGCAAATTGCAGACTTATAGGAACAGATCGCAGGTCTTCAATTCGCAATTTGCATTTTGCAGTTATGGGATAAGAATTCTCACACTCACGATGTGTGAATCAAAGTCCGCGAGGAAGCCCCATTGCCTGAAGGGATTTAAACAGAGCCCTTGATGACTTCGCGCAGCTTCGCGCTGAGCGCCGCCGCCTGATAAGGTTTCTCGACGAATCCAGCCAGCTCCTGTCCGGTAAAGCGTCGCGCGATTTCCTGTTCACTGTAGCCGCTCGCCATGATGATCCGCACGTTAGCACGTATCCGGCGCAGTTCGCGGTAAGTCTCCTCGCCGTCCATGCACGGCATCGTCAGGTCCAGCAGGACACAATCAATCTCGTTGGAGCGTTCTTGAAACAGCATGACCGCTTCGCGTCCGTTTGCTGCTGCGAGCACGCGAAAACCACAGCGCTCCAGGATCTCTCTGGTCACGTCGCGGACCGCCTCATCATCATCCACCAGAAGGATGGTGCCGCTGCTTCGCCAGAGCTCCGTTACCGCCTTCGGCTCTGGGCGTACGGTCGCCCCTTTTGAGGCGGGGAATAAAACCCTAAAGGTGGTGCCCTTGCCGGGTTCGCTATCCACCTTTATGACCCCCTGGTGGCTCCGTACAATACCGAGCACCGCCGCCAGGCCCAGGCCCCGCCCGGTAAACTTGGTAGTGAAGAAGGGATCGAAGATTTTTGCCCGGGTCTCAGCGTCCATACCATGTCCGGTATCCGCGACTTCAACATACACGTAGGTCCCGGGAGGGGGCGCTTCGAGCACGTGGCTCTCGCGCAGATAGGATTCGTCACAGTGCACGGCGTCTGTGGAAATTGCAATGATCCCATCCTTATCGCCGATCGCCTCCGAAGCGTTAATGACCAGGTTCATGACCACCTGGCGCATCTGGGCGGGATCGGCGTCGATGGCCGGCAGGTTTTCCGCAAGGAGGCAGCGCAGCATCGCTTTCTTGGAAATGGAGACCTGCAGAAGTTGGGTCAGTTCTTGGACAAGGAGCGAGAGGTTCAGCTTTTCCACCACACATCGGCCCATGCCCGCGTAGGCGAGCATCTGCCTGCAGAGTTCCGCCGCGCGAACAGATGCAGTCTCAATCTCTCTCAGGTCGTCCCGCGCCGGAGACAATGGAGGCAAAGAAAGCAGCGCCAGATTGGCATGGCCGAGAATCGCCGTAAGCAGATTATTGAAGTCATGAGCAATGCCTCCCGCCAGGACGCCGAGGCTTTCCAGTTTCTGCGCTTGCTGCATCTGCGCTTCCAATTTGCGCCGTTCCTCCTCCGCCCTAAGGCGTTCGGTGATGTCGCGAATGGCCGCCACGTGAACCTTACGCCCACGCCACTCAAAAAAGGAGCCTGTGATTTCCACAGGAAAAACCGTCCCATCTTTCTTGCGATGCCAGCGCACAGGAACATATGCGCGTCCTTCGATTGTGACTTGACGGGTTTTGTCTGGCTCCACTGACACGTCGGTGTTCTTCATGCGAAGCCATTCTTCACGGCTATAGCCATACAGAGCTACCGCCGCAGCGTTGGCTTCAAGAATCTGGCCGAATTCATTGTCCACCAGGACAATGGCGTCCGACTCCAGCTCGAATAAGCAACGATACCGTTCTTCGCTCTGGCGCAGCGCTTCCTCCGCCCTCTTGCGCTCGGTGATATCCCGGTCAATCCCTCGATAACCCCGCAGTCTGCCCTCAGCATCCAGGATAGGAATGCCGCTGGTTTCGAGGAGAACCAACCTTCCGTCCTTATGCCGGTTTATGTTCTCAAGGCCGGCGAAGGGCCTCGTCGCAGTCAAAATGGCTGCAAACACAGACAACACGCGACTGGCCTCCTCCGGCGGCATCAGGTCGAATGGCTTTTTCCCAATGATTTCTCGTGGCTCATATCCCAGCAGATCCATGACCTTCGGACTGGCGTAGGTGTAGGTGCCTTGGGAATCTATCTCCCAGATCCAGTCGCTGGTCGTTTCCACGAGCGCTCGGAACCGCGCCTCGCTCTCCCGCAGCGCTTCCTCCGCACGTCTACGTTCGCTGATGTCGCGGTCGGCGCCTTGAAAGCCCAACAACCTGCCCTGTTGGTCGAGAATCGGAACGGCGGTGCTTTCCACGTACCGATAAGTTCCATTCTTGTGACGCCAACGGAGAACGAGCCCGGACCAACCCTCCTTCCTGGCGATTTTTTCCTTCAGCATCTCTTCAACATCGAGCCGATCCTCCGGATGCAAATATTGCAGGCTGTCCTTTCCCTCAAAATCCTGGGGCGAGTAGCCAAGGATAGTCTCCAACGCGGGATTGCAGAAGGTGTGCCTCCCTTCCAGATCTATGGCCCAGATCCATTCATTGGTAGTCGCCACAAAAGCCTGGAACTTTTCCTCCTTTTGCCGCCGGTCTTCCTCGGCTCGCTTCCGCTCGGTGATTTCCTTCAGCGTCCCCACGGCACCGAGCACATTGCCGGTGTTGTCCCTGACAGGAGTTCCAGTGATGAGCCAGGCTCTACCGTCGGGAGTCAGCATTTCGTTTTGTTGACTTTCCCCAGTCGCCATTGCCTTGACCACCGGGCAATCTTCACAAGGCGAGTTCAGCGCATTCCAAACCTGATCCCAGCGCCGGCCAATCAGGCCTTCAAGCGACAGCCCGACCCACTCCGCGGCGGCGCGGTTTGCCCACTTGATCCGCAACTCCCGATCAAGGAAGACAACCAATTCCGAGAGGCTGTTGAGGACGAGGGCCCTTTCCGCCTCAGAAGCCTTCAGACGTTCCTCTGTCTGCCTGCGTCGTACCTCCGCTGTTTCCAGTTCGGCAACACGCTGACGCAAAACAGCCAACTCACTCAGGGGTCCTACAGTGGACATGTCCTGTTTGCTCATATCAACCTTTGGTCCAGTTGGTCTGGCTACAATCTATCATCAAATCCCAAACGCTGTCCCTTCTAAAACCGTCTTTGGGTCTTGGACATGCCTGCAAACATTGAGCCTACAGATTTGTCCGGCTGAGGACTCATGTTCGGTACGTTCCTCGGCGGAATGGTCACGCTCATGACTGCCATGACGAACAGGCCAAAGGGAACCGCGAGATTCCGTTGCAGAGCGGCGTAGGTGCGTGAATCCAATCCGAAGGGCAACCCAGCAAACGGCTTCCAGGCTCCATGGTAGTCCCAGAGGGAAGTGAAAACGATCGAGTAGTAGAGCCAACGGGTCAGGATGAAGATCCAGCCAAACCGGAGGACGCAGAGGAGTGCCCGAGAATTTTCCGCAAACGATTCTGGGAAAAACACGGACTGATAGATCGATTGAAGCGCGTGCCTCACGATGAGATTCCGGGGGGCAGAAATCGATTCAACTCCTACCTCACGACGAGTGTGTCGAATTTAACACACCATGGATGACGAATGACGAGTAACGAATGACGAATAAAAAGCTTGGCTATTTCGTTCGTCATTTGTTCATTCCATCTGCAGCGACGTGTTCGCTTCCTTTTTCATTGGCGGGATTGAACAGGAGGTTCATTGAAACTCTGCAGTGCAGTTGAATTGACAGCTAGAAGAGGTCGGGAACCTTGGTCATATCGACGTCGTCGTCCGTGCTGTGGACCGCCACGGGTCGGCTGGCGATAAAATCACCCGTCACCATGTCCTTGTATCCCATTCCGGGGCCAACCATGGGATAAACGCAGGCATCCTGATCGATCAGGACTTCAAGAAATGCAGGGCCTGCGTAGTCAACGAACGATTTGAGCGTCTCTTTGACCTTCGATTTCTCGGACAGTCGAACGGCAAACTGGAAGCCATCGGCCTCCGCGGCCTTGACGAAATCCTTTGAGTGAAGCGATTTGTCCGTACCCGAGAACCGGTTGCCGAAGTACATCTTCTGCCACTGGCGAACCATGCCGTCACCCAGATTGTTGAGCAGCAGAATCTTAACCGGCAGGTTGTAGGTCGTGACCGTTTCGAGCTCGCCCAGGTTCATCCGCAAACTGCCGTCACCATCGACATCGATCACAAGGCGCTCCGGGCGGGCAACCTGCGCTCCAATCGCAGCAGGAAGGCCGAAGCCCATGGTGCCCATGGATCCCGAGGTTACCCAGGAACGAGGGTGCTTATAGTCGAAGTATTGGGCAGCCCACATCTGGTGTTGGCCGACGCCAGTAGTCACAATCGCCTCACCGCGCGCGATTTGGTTCAAGCATTCGATAATGTAGTAGGGCTGGATTTTCTCGCTCTTCCGGTCGTAGTTGAGCGCGTGTCTCTTTTTAAGCTGCCGCACGTGAGCGAGCCACCTGGAGAAGTCCTTTTTGAAGCTTTTCCGCCCCTGCAGGAGGTCGCTCAGTCCGGTCTTTGCGTCCCCCACATGCGACCAGTTTACCCGTTTGACCTTGCCGATCTCGGCGGCGTCGATGTCCATGTGCGCGACAAGCCGCGCCTTGGGTGCGAACTCCCGCACCTTGCCGGCGACACGGTCGTCAAAGCGGGCTCCGACGGCGATCAGGAAATCGCAATCCTCCACGGCATAGTTGGCGTAGGCCATGCCGTGCATGCCGAGCATGTGGAGCGAGAGGTCATGAGTTGTATCCATCGCGCCAATGCCTAGCAGTGTCGTCACGACGGGGATCTGAAGCGTGGTGGCAAAAGCCCTCAACTGCTCCGCTGCATTGCTGTTAATGATGCCGCCGCCGGCGTATATGAGCGGTCTTTCGCTCTTGCGTAGAAGTTCATAGAACGTGGCACACTTGTCCTCGGAGAGGTGCGACGCCTCCAACTTGTTCAGCCTGGCCTCATACCCGTGGAAGTGCAGGTAACCCTTGCCACGGAATACTCCTTCCCAGTTTTGAATGTCCTTGGGAATATCAATAACCACCGGCCCGGGACGGCCGCTTCGGGCAATTTCGAATGCTGTGCGCACAGTGGCCTCGAGCTCTTCGGGGTTCTCAACCAGGAAGACGTGCTTCGAGCACGGGCTCATGATGTTGAACACTGGGGCTTCCTGAAATGCGTCGGTGCCAATTGCGTGACGGGGAACCTGACCACAGATAAGGACGACTGGAACCGAATCCGCCATGCAATCGCGGATCGGCGTCACGCTGTTCGTTGCTCCGGGACCGGACGTGACCAGAAAAACACCGACCTTCCCACTCGCTCGTGCATATCCGGCCGCCATGAATCCGGCCCCCTGTTCGTTGGCCGGCACGATGAGGCGGATCTGCTTGCCGGGCTCCCGCTCCTGCTCCGCGTTGTAACGGAAGATCGCATCGTATGTGGGAAGGATCGCACCTCCGCTGTATCCAAAGATCGTGTCCACTCCCTGATCTGCCAGAACCTGGATGATCATCTCGGCACCGGTCATTCGTTTGCCGGCCAGCGCGTGCGAGTAAGTCTCCGGTTGTGCTCTCATGTCGCGATCTCCCCTATGAATTGCGGATTGCGCATTGAAAATGCCTATCCTGGATTCCCATGACCGTTCCTACAGGCGGGTCTTGCTACAGCTGCACCACGCCCTGTGAACTCGCAGTTGTTTCAGTGCTGCTCGTAATAAATGTCGGCCATTTTGACAATCCCCAGTTGGCTATGATTATGAGGATACAGCTTCTCTCTTGTTTGCCGACTTCGGCGTCAGCTGGCGGTGGAGCGCGACCTTTCCAGTACGCACCATGTCATCGATTCCATATGGACGCACTACATCCAGAAATGCCTCCACCTTTCCCGTGTCTCCCGTGACCTCGAAAACGTAGTTCTCGGGAGTTGCGGTGACAACACGGGCGCGGAAAATCTCGGCCTCGGTTAGCAGCGTCGTTCTCTTCTCCTCGGGCGCGTGCACGCGGACGAGAATTAACTCTCGTTCCACGCAGTTCTGGTCGGTCAGGTCCACTGCCTCCACAACGTCGATGAGCTTGTTCACCTGTTTGAGTATCTGCTCGACGAGCAGCGGTTCGCAGCGCACCACCATGGTGATCCTGGACAGGCCCTGCTCGGCGATGCCCGCCACGGTCAAGCTCTCGATGTTGTAGCCGCGAGCACTGAAGAGTCCCGCCACCCGGGATAGGACTCCGAAACGGTTTTCCACCAGAATGGAGATCGTCCTCGTAGTCTGAGCGTGTCCAGCCTGCTCAGGCTGGCTTGCATCTTTTATCATTGGATTTCTCTCCATGCGCTGTGCAGCTCATATAACAAAAAAGGCCGTCACCCGGTTCGGGTGACGGCCCCTGGTGTCCCCCAGGTTTTGATGCCATCATCCGAACCGCAAACCGCCGGCAAGGATGCCAATACCGATAATAAGTACGAAGATTACAGGCAGGTTATTATTCCACGTATATCCCAATATTTGTTTCAAGCTCACTTCAGACATAGTGGGTGAAAGCTACCAAGAGAAGCGCCACCTGTCAATAAGATTTAACCCCCGCAAGTATTCGGTTAGTCTCCGGCGGAAACCTGGTCTTTCTTTTCTCGTTTCGTGGAGTGTGTCAGATATTGGGAAAAAAAGCAGGCCACGAATCTCACGGCGTGGCCGGCGGCCACATCCAAACAGGGTGTCAGATTATGACCGCCGGCCACGCCGAGCTGTCAGCCATCAGCTCGCGCATAAGCACGATCTTGTGACATAATAATGAAGTCCTGGGTCAACATATTCGATCCGTTCATTGGGATCGGTATCAGCATAAGCCCTTTGGGCTAGAGCCTATGCGGCCATGACCCAGAAAGAGGGCGCGCTGAAAAACGCTTCGCATCGTCGACGTTGTCGCGCCACTGATAAGCGCAGCAACACTGCTTAGGCGCTTCGAACTCAAGTTGCCTTCCGTGCCAGGTGGGGAAAGGGGATTTTGGTCCCCACCGATAAAACTGTGCTAAAAAAAACAAGAAAATCGAACGTAGTACTACGAATTACACCAATTGCTTCGGTAACGCCCAGCTCGGGAGGACAGGCTCCTGCCCTCCCGAGCATTCGTGAAATTCGTGGCCGTTTTTGATTCGTGCAGTTCGTCGCTGACTTCAGAAGACGTATTCGCGGCCTATCTCGCAGACACTGACGTTTGGACGATTCATCCAGGCAAGCTGCTGGACTACCTGGGCGCGGAACTGGGGCTTAAGATGAACAGCATACACTCGCGGTTCCCGATTCATCTTGCTCAGCTCAATGTCCAGAGCTTGAGGGGTCAGGTGTTTGGAGGCTGCGGCGAGAGCCTCCATCTCGTTGGGGTAGGAAACATCCACGAAGATGGCCTTCAACTGTTCCGTTGCATTGGCAACCTTCCAGATCTCCTCAGTATGATAGGTATCCGAAGTGAAGATGACGGCTGAGTGATCGTCCTCAATCACCACGCCAACCGTAGGAACAACATGGTTCACCGGCACCAGCATCATTCGGAGGTTTTCTGCCTCGAACGGAACCATAGGATCGATCTCCGAGTAGTGAAGGCTCGCGCCGTTACCGTTGAGCAGTTTTATTTGAAGGAAGTCCGGCCAGATCGTGTCGTTGAAGACGTGCTTCCGCAGCCCGCCGAGGATCTTCGCTGTGGAGTACAGCGAAATCGGCTCTTTCAAAAACGGAAATACTTCGGCAATGAAAATGGGGAGTGATGCGATGTGGTCGGTGTGCGTGTGGGTCACGACGACCTTGCGCACCCCGCGTTGACTTTCCAGGTCGAGAGCGAAACCCAGGCTGCCACTGTCCACAGCCAGCGTGTCATTGATCAGGAACGTGGTAAGAGGCTGCAGATGCGACGGATCACTGAGGTTGCTGGGAAGAAGGCGAACTCTCATAGAGAAAGGTTACTAATCTGCTTTCGCGATACCGATTCTCCAGATCGAAGGCAAGCGCTCGAGTGGCCGGCTTTCCGCCGTCTTTCGATTGCGGGCCCCTGCACGCATGCCGGAATCTCTTGAAGTCATTATTGTCGATTTGCCGCAGCGACACTAGCGGAATTGTCAACCACCTGAGTGCGGAATTTTTCCATAACGAACGGATCCACATTCCAATCGTAGGTCTCGCTGCATCCGGCATGGCCCGCGTAGGCCTGGCGCAGCGCTTCCGGATTGAAAGAATGGCTGGACAGCTTGATGCTGCTAACAAACGCGCGATTCAGCAGAGCCTGATTGTCGCCCACCACTATCGAGGAAATATAGGCGTAGATAAAGCGCGCAAATTCCTTCAGATTATTGAGATGCCCCTCCAGCTCCTCTTCCACGGCGTCGATCGAAAGCCCGGTTTTGTAATAGCTCATTTCCGTCCGCTTCAATGAGGTCAAATCCAGGAAATCATTGCCAATCGGCTCCTCGCGTGGCGGCTGCATCTTTTTCCACTGATAATAGTCACTCAGGAATTTCTGAAGATTCCTGTTGATCGGACCAAGCAGAGCAAACTTGCGGAAGAAGAACTTGGCAAAGCGGAGGTTGGTAAACAGGTCGTTTATGAACGGGAACGCATAGAAGGCAAAATACACGGCCAGCTCCCAACCGTACTTGAGCGTGAAGATCTCCTGGTCGCCCAGCACATCGTAGCTGACGCAGTACGACGGCACATAGGCGTCGTAAATCACTTTCATCATCGCCTCATAGATCTCCGCCTTGATCTTTAGCTGGTCCGGATCCGTCTCTAGGATCGCATCAACGATGAAAGTGTTGTGGTAGGCGATGAGATCCGATCCCGGACTGTAAAGAGGATCCGAGAAACGTCCAGACATGCCGCTCATGGCCCACTTCGACGGACTGATGGTCTGCTTGCAGTCGTAGGAAAACTCCGTGAACCTGGCGCCGTCGAGAATCTTGCGTTTCGGCAGGTCTCGCTGGAACAGCGGAAACTCCTCGCAGATCCAGCGGATCATCTTTTCGCCGGTGGAAAACTTCTCATGCGGATAAAGCGCGCTGTCGTACACAATTCCCAGACTGGTCAGGCCCTTGAGAGGAATGATCCAGAACCAGAAACCCTCGCCGCAAAAATGATTGGTTGCGAGCCAAATGGGGAACAGGCCTTGCCTCTGGGCGTCGCGGCGGCGGCGGATCTCCCCCTGGGAAAGATCGGTAAGCTTTTCGATGTTTACGAGCCCCTCCACCCAGCACCACGAGGAGCCGTGTCGGATGGGGCTTTCCATTTTTAGGGATTTCTTCTTCTTGAGGATCTGCGCGCGGCCGGTGGTATCGACGATCCATTCCCCCCAGACCTCTCGCGACTTCCCCTCCGTATGAAAGCTCACGCGGTGCAAACCATTCTCCGACAAGTCCACCTGTAGGGCCGCAATGGGGGCACACAGGGCAACATTCGGATTCCCGAGCGTGAGGGCCAAAAGGTGCTCCTCCAGCTTGTTGCGATTGATTTGATAGGTCGCGACATTCGAGCCCTTGCCGATGTATGAGCGGGAATAATCGAGGAGGTCTGTGTTTGGACGTCCCGCCGTTTTCCAGTGGAAGCGCAAGTTGTACTTTGGATAGTGCTCTCGCAGGAGGTGCTCTTCCAGATCGAGAATGCGCGTGAAGTAATAGCCCGCCACCTGGACCAGGGACTCTCCGACTTTCTGCTTGGCCCCCGGTAGATCCGCCCGGTTATCGAGCAGCAATATCTTCTTGTCGTTGCTGTTGAGCAGGAGCTGCCGGCACAGCGACAGACCAGCGAGACCAGCACCGAGAATGATGACATCGAATTTCTCTTGGGTATTCATGCCAGTTTCCTATCCCGCATATGCTTCCAGGGTTTGAAGCCGTTGTTCTTTCGCCCTTCCAGGGTACACTAGATTGAGTCATTGAGCGATCGGGTCATTGAGCCATTGAAAAAAACAATGTGTGACCCTCTTCCCCTTTAGGGTCTTCGATTCCAGGCTTTTCAATGATCCGATGACTCAATCACCAATGGCTCAATTTGATGACTCAATTCAAAACGACCGCTTGTCCAGATTAAGTGCAATCTGATGAAGGGCCGCCAAACCATCAACATCCTTCGGTAGCTCCGGAAGCGCAAGCAACCTTGGAATCTTATTCGAGAAATCCTGCGAAATACCCTCCCAAATCTGGCTGTGGGCCGTACTCACGCTACGATACCAAGCGACGAGATTCAGAGCAAGGGGGGAAGATCCGGCTTGCAGATCGGCCCTTGCCGCAGGCCAGATGCGGTTCACGATCAGGGTGCCGACGGAGAACTTTCGCTTCTGCAGCTCACCCCAGAAGTACTCCCCATCCCTTCCGGCTTTGAAGGGCGTGGTGACAATAGTGAATGACGTGATTCGCGGGTCACGGAAGAGGGTGCTTGTGCGAGTGGCGCGATCACCATAGCCCTCCGCGATGGTGCGGAAGACCGAATAGAAATCGAGGACTTGACGCACGAGCGTTGCGCCCAGAATCTGCTCAACGCGCGTGTAAAGTTCAAACGACTTGCGGCCGACGCTGGAGAGAGGAGACCGCTCGAACCATTTGTATGTTCTGCCGACCAGCCGAACGGCCGGGATCGAAACGAGATGCGCAAACAGCTCCGGTTTGTCCAGGAATTCGAAAGCGTGCCGGGAGGGAGCCGTGTCGATGAATAGATACTCAAAGCCGTCCCGGATGGCCTGGTCGATGCGCTCAATCGCCATGAGCTCCTGCATTCCCGCGAGGGAAGCAATGAGGATCTGGTAGACAGGATGCTGGAGGACCGTTTCCACCTGGTCCGGGTTTCCATACAACCGAACCGACCGATCCAGCGTGCCTCGTACGTCGAGCAGTCCCGCCCACAGCTCTCCCTTACCGGAGAGACTCTCGATGGGAACTTTTTCCTGCAGAATGCCGGGGTCGAGATTCAGAGCCGTCCTCAGGCGCAGCGCAGGATCAATGGTGAGGACGAGACATCTGCGCCCCTCCAGCGCTGCTTTCAGCGCCGTGGCAGCCGCAACCGACGTCTTTCCCACGCCCCCGGTTCCCAGAAAGATTTGAATATTCACCGGCTTCCTTCTCCCAGACATGTCCCCACTTTCTCGGAAAGATCCATCAGCAACTCGAGGTCCGAGTTCCAACCTGGCTTTCGTTCGACGACGTGCGGCGCAGCTCTGACGGCAGCGCGCAGCCTCCGGAACAGTTCCCGCTCAATGGCATGGCGATCGAGGATGAACCGCACGTCTGCAGCATCTGGATTTTCTTCGAGCATTTGCGAACGCAACTTCTCGTACTCACTCTCGGAGGAGGCCAGCAGCGGAGAGGCGAGGTTGCAGATCACTCCTGACGGCTGTAGCTCCAAATCGGCTACCAGCCGGCCGCACAGTTCTATCGTTTCCTCAACGGCCATCTCTTCGAGGGTGGTAACTGGAAAGAGACTGATGTTTCCGGGATTGGAGAAAAACTCGAGCATATCCCTGCCGACCATGGCAAAGGGTCCCGACAAGTAAGCATCAAAGTTGCGCGACACCTTCAACGTCTGTATGAAGTGGCCGGTCGCCGGCGCATCCCAAACCAACAGGTCGAAATCGCTCGCCATCCCCTCTTTGGGCTGCCTGTTGGCCAGGTGCCGCAGGCGCGAAAGGAAAGCGAGCTCTTTCAGTCCGGGAGCCACCTCGATCAGGCTCTGATAGATGCGGCTGGAAAGAACCGCCTTCGCAAGAAAGGTCGAAGGGATTTGCTGCTTCACCTTGTTGGCGAGCTCCTTGCGCGGATCGATGTGCACGACGAACAGGTTGGCTGCCGCGTGGGGATACTTTTCCTTCAGACCGTGAAGCGAAATCGTGACCGCAAGCTCGGGCAGAGGGTGCGACGTAACCACAACCGTTTTGCGGCCACGATCTGCATTCCACAGGCCAAAAGCCAGGCTAAGCGTGGTCTTACCCACACCCCCTTTGCCGCAGAAGATGATCAGACGGGGACTCGCTGATGAAAGACTCATGGATAGAGCATCGAGCGTCACGCCGCCGAGACACAAAGATCACAGAGAAAATGAATCTCCGTATCCATTGTGCCTCTGTGGCGGAGTTTGAGGGTTGGATAACACTCGCTTGAGATATCGCCTCAGCGAGTTGCCGGTGTCGTCGATCGACTTCTTCGCGACATGGTCGACCACAAAGCTCGGAACCATGACGGCAACCTCGATTCTCATCTCGGCGATGACGATGGTTCCCTTTCCGTCCGGAGAATCCATGAGCCGGTAGGAGCCGGAATAGGATTTGAGGTCCCTTCCGCTGATCATGCGGAAGCTCAGCGCCCGTGTCGGCTGGGCTTCGAAGCGTATCCAGACTTTCACTCTTTTCATCCTATTGATGATGAACTCGGCATCCACGCTGCCGCCCGTACGGGAAATAATGGTCGAATGCTCGCAGCCCGGAAACCACTCCTTGTAGCGCGGGTAGTCCGTAAGGGTGGCAAACACATGTTCGCGAGAAGCTTCGATATGCAGAACAGCTCTGATCATCTGGATTCCCCACCGCCCGAAACCGTGGACATCATTAATCTATCTTGGCGACAAAAATGAAAAGGGCAATGGCCGCTGCTGCGGCTGTCAGCCCGGCCGCAAGCTGCAGAATGCCTCCACGCGAGTTGAGCATCAGCTGCAGCGCCAGCAGAAACACAGCAAGGGCGATTCCCGAGCGGACGAGCGAGGCGGTGCGTCGATTCAGCCTTGCATCCCGCCTTTCGTACTCCTGCCGGTCCACGATCATGGCCATGTCGTTGTCGCGAACTTGCTCCAGAGTCATACCAACCTGGCGTGCAGCGCCGAGGAGAAGCAATCCGGAACTGCTGAGCCATTCCTGACCCTTCTCCAGCGTCACCATGTCTGAGAAGCGTAAGCGAAGGATCCGGCTCACAACAGGCCAGAGAGATTCTGAGATCAAATCCGACTCGGGCGCGACATCTCCATTGTATTGTCCTACGAGGGTCCACTGCCGGTGGAAAAGCTCCAGGAACAACGGCGCGATCATGCGGGTGTTGGCCAGAGCACGCCAGTAGTTTTCCAGGGCAATGACCGACTCGGGAGTGACAACGTTAATCTTCAACTCCGGCTGCAAGCCCGACAACTCGCGCATCAAGTGCTGCTCCCCTGCGTAGGGATCCGTGTTGGATGAAATGCGAGACAGCATGTGCAGCGCCCGCGGGCTGTTGCCGGCCACTGTGCACGCCATGTACTGCAACATCTCATAGTTCCATTCCACTGGCACTGGAGCAAGGGAAGGCACGGAACTGAAACCGAGATGCCCGTCCGGCAGGGCGATATAATTCTCGAGATGTGTTTCCGCATCTATCAGAGATAAAAAGAGAGACTGATCGAGAAGTCCTTCTACCACAAGCTGAAGGCTCTTTTTCGAGGATTCAGGAGGCTGGGAGGTCTCGACGGCGATCGGCGTTCCCTCCATTGCCTCGTAGACCAGACAGCTGGGCGATTGAAGCTCCCCAATCATGCGCGGATAACGGCAAATTGAGCTGGAAGGGCTTTGTTCCAGGTTTATGAGAATCGTGCGCTTCCGTTCAATGTCGCTCTGGAGATGGAGCCATTCGCGAAAGTGGTCCAGAACAATGGGCCGGGATATCCGGCCCTCCACTCCGTCACGGAGAACCCGAATCTCCCGGCTCAGCATGTGCAAAGCCTTGTCGTTCTCAGAGTCACTTCCTCGATGATCGTGAACCTCCACAATCACAGGACGGCCCTGGAAATTGGCAGCATAGACGTCCCATCCAGGTTCCGCCCGTACAAGGCGCACTTCGGAGACACGCCCACCCAATTCCCGCTCCAGGAGAGGCCGGGAGCCCGCTTCTCTTTTAAGACTTATTTTGCTGAGCTGGCGTAAGTGCGGGCTGGGGAGCAGATCCGCTCGTCCGGTAAGGTACTGACCGAACACGGCGAGCAGTCCGCCCCTTTCCTCCAAGGCCATTCGGAACCGGGTTTCGCGCGGCAGTAAGGCAAAGCGCGGATCACCCGTTCGGACGCCGATGAACCGAGGAGAAATCAGCCCGTACTTCTCCCACACCGCCATCCGAAAACCCTTTCTCGGCACCCGCTGCTTGGCCTGCCCGGGTCGCTCCGGGAGAACCGAGGCAAAGGCTTTCAACTTTCCTCCGACGCGTCCTATACGGCCTTCTCGGAGGACTTAGTGGTAGCTTTCTCAACGGCCGAAGCTGCCTTAGAAACCCACTCCGCTGTGGTGTCCGAGGTCTTCTGGATCAAGTCGTTGGTGGCCCGCATCACCTCGCGCGGGTCCATCACAGTCATCCCGTCGAAAGTCCGACTCACCACATCTTCCGACATCTTGGTGATGGACTTGAGAGTGTCCTTTTTCTTATCGTCAATTCGGTTGGTCAGTGCCTCGGTCAGCGAGTTGAGGGCCTGTTCGAACCGGTCCATCGTCTTCGAAAGATCTTCCTCACCTTCGACCATATTCAGCGTGTTCTGCAGCTGCTCCATGCTGAATAAGGTCACGGCAGCCGAGAATTTCATCATTGAAATAATCAAACTTTGCATCGAAAACCTCCTCACGGTTATTTAGAAACTACCTCACCCAAGCATCTGTAGATGAAATACAATAACATAAAAAGTAAGAAAAAATGACGAATGACGAATATCTTGCTGGTGATTTTTATTCGTCATCCGTCATTCGTCATTCGTCATTTTTAACAATAATCAGATGCCGTTCCCTCTTGTTGATATGAAACAAAGAGATCACGCAGCAGTATCAGGACAATACCTCGGCGGCAGGTTTCGGCTCGGACCCGTTCGTAGGAGTTGATTTACCAAACCAATCGGTCATGGCATCCGAGGATTTCTGCCAGAGTTTGTCGGCCATCCGAAGGACGCGACGCGGATCGATCATGTCTACGCTGTCGAAAGACCTGTTCACAGCTTCCTCAGCGATATTCGCAACCGACTTAAGCGTATCTCTCTTGCTTTCGTCTATATTGTCAACCAGCGCTTCGGTCAGAGAATCGAGTGCAATCTCAAATTTGTCCAGCACCTTGAACAGGTCCTGTCCGCCCTGTGTTAGATACGAAACGGTCTGGATCTGCTCGAGACCGTACAGGGTAACAGCTGTCGTAAACCTCACCATGGAAACGATTAGCTTTTGCATTAACCCCCCTTATTATCTTGCCAGACGTCTCAGCAAGTCCACCAACCACACCGTCCACACCCCCCAAAATCCCAGGAGGAAATATCCGGGAATTGACGTTCCGAAGAATGCTCCCCGCCTTTCAGCAAAGGCGAGGATCCCCACCAACACCCATACCACAGTAACAAACAGCGCTCGAATTCTAAGCCCTTCCTGGCGGCTGGGCGCCTCCGCAGAGCGCGTCTGCAGCCTCAGCTGCCTGCGCTCCATCAATTCCATGGCGTGCAGCATCCGTCCCGGGCCGGCCAGAAGCCAACCGGAAACATCCGCCAGGAATGTCAGTGCTGCACCCCGCGACAACATTTTACCCTGTGCTTCACGGGCAATAAAGTCCTCACATAACTTGCGGATCTGAGGAGCCAGATCCAGACCGGGCGCCAGGCGCGAAACCAGGCCGTCGACCAGGAAGAGCGAACGGATGTATTTGATCATCTCCCGGTCGACCAGGACGCCGTAAAAGCGGCAAAGAGTCAGCAGATCGATCATGGCCACCGTCAGGCTGCGGCTGAAGTGGGGCACTCCCCCAATGGCGGGTTCCCGGTACCAGAGCCGGCAACGCCGTTCGAGCTCCTTCCGGAAACCGGGAAGATCAGCCCTTTCCGTAAAAGTGCAGACATTAAGAAAAGCGTTGTAGATCTCTTCAGTCTTGCCGCGCACGTAGGCCAGGTTCAGCTGAATCTGCTTCCTGCGCGCCTCTGGGGTCATGCTGCCCACGATGCCGAAGTCGACATAGCCGACCACGTTGTTTTTCATTATCAGCAGATTCGCCGGGTGCAGGTCTGCGTGAAAGACCCCGAACCGGAAGGCATCGCTCAGGAAATTGTTGATGACGTTTGAGACGAACGTGGGCGGGTCGAAGTCGATACCCTTCAGTTTGGCCAGGCCCCGCTCGTCGTGATTTTCGACCAGCCGCAGGTACTCCATGACGCTATATCCCTCCAAGAAGTCCAGCGTCAGGATGCGCTCAGTCGTAAGTTGCCAGTGGATGCGCGGTACCGCCTCAGAAGGCGTCTGCTTTGCGTTGCGCTCCAGCACTACGGCATAGCTCGCCTCGCGACGATAATCCAGCTCGTCCAGTATCCAATCGTTGAACTCGCGCACGGGATCGCGCATGAAGTAGAGGCTTTTGATCCGGAAGAGAAACGCAAAGCGGACGAAAACATTCAGCAGCATCGTGTCGCGGATGAAGATTTCGCGGATCCCGGGGCGCTGGACTTTTACGGCGACCTTCGTTGAATCATGGAGAAAGGCCATGTGGACTTGGCCGATGGAGGCCGAGGCGAAGGGAGTGTAGTCGAACTCCTTGTAGAGCGCTTCCGGTGGCTGGCCCAATTCGTCAATGAATATCTTCCGGACCTGGTCCGGTGGAAAGGACGGAACCCGATCGAGGAGGTTCAGCAGGGCATCGCAATACTCGCGCGGAAGCGCGTCCACTTGCAGCGACAGGATTTGTCCGAATTTCAGGAAGCTACCGCTCAGGTCCTCCAGCAGAACGCGGAGTCGATCCGGGCCGGGCATGCCTCGGCGCCTGAGCAGGCGCTCCAGGACAAGCTCCGACAGATGCCGGAGACAAATCCATGTGACCTGGAATGCTCTGTGCAGAAAGTGAAATAAGACGGTCATCCGGCGGCATCCAGCGATTTGAGCCGGCGAGCGCTTTTTCCGCCGTCGAAAATATTGCCGAAGAAGATGTGCTTCCGGCGGAGAAGCATCTCGTCGATGTTACGCTGCATTACCTCACACGTGACTCTCGCGAGCTCGTTCACTACCTTGGGATTTTGGGCGTCCGACGGAGAATAACCGTCGACCGGGATCGGTTCCAGATAGCGGATATGCCACTTCGTCGGCAAGGGAATCGGAAGGAGAGGAAATGTTGGAGTAATCGGCAGAAAAGGCCAACCGGCAACACGGACTATGAAAGAGCTGCGAACCTTGGCCAGAATGGGAAAGATCTCGACGTGGCCGATGGTGGCACAGGGAATGATGGGCACGCGGTTTTCAATGGCCATCTTGGCGAAAGCGTTCCGGCTCATCTCGCCCAGCTGATAGGCTCCCTTGTACATCCGGAAAGCGCCGTTAATCCCTTCCGGGAATATGCCGACCAGTTCTCTGCGCTCGAAGAGCTTCCGAGTGTTCGCCTGGCTGGCGACGACGCCTCCCTGCTTGATAAGAAAATCGGACAGGAAGGGAAACTTGAAGAGCGAAGGGATAACAAGGATCCGTATGTGACGCCTCTTCGCCGCCAGGATGAGCGAGCGGTGCACCACGCCGTCGAAGGGCATGAAGCCCCGATGGCTGGCAACCAGCAGAGCCGGCTCCACTGAAGGGATGTTCTCCATGCCTTCGACTTCCGCACGCCAGTAGATGCGCGTCAGAAAGTAGAACCACCAGGACATCTTTTCCAGGTATTCCGGATCGAGGCCGAACTCGTCGTACTCATCTTTGATCTTGTCAGGCCTGCCACGCCCGGTCTGCTTCATGAAATCCTTCAGAGCCTGGGAGCTGGTCTGCTTTGGAGCAAACCCGAGCTCCCGCTTGGCACGTTCGTTTGAAACGGTCCAGTTGTACTTGATCCTTTCCATGGCCTCTCCCGGGGTATCGGTGAGACGCGCCTTCCATAACAGCGAGCGAACAGGTTTCTGCAGGACACCGTTCACGGGAAGCCGGAGAGACACCGAGGCTTTTAAAGCCGCTCTTACCGGCACCGTACCTTGCGGAGACGCGTTGAAAATGCCGGGAGAATCGGAGAGCGCTGCACAGGCCAAAGCCTCCGCTGCATCGGACAGACTCAGGAGTTGCAGTTCCGGATCGTAGCCTGCCATCGGAACTGTCACACGACCCATGATCATTCGGGTGATGAGATCCCCCTCCTCCGGAGCCAGCACGGATGTCAGCCGTACCGCAGCGTGGGAAAAACCATTTTTCGTCGGCGATTTTGCACCGGCGTGATTGAACAGAACGTCCTCGGCTTCGAGCCAGCGCCGGTCCAGCGAGGTTTTGGGGAGCAGGGTGATACGTCCCTCTTCAAGCAAGCCCGGGTTTTTCATGCTAATTCCATAGGCAACTGCGTGGCTGCGCAGTACCACCCGGGTTACACCGGTGTTCCTGGCCCAATCAAGGACCGAGCGCAGGTAGGAGAGATCCGACTCTTTCCTTGCGAGCACACGATTCTCCATTGACGGTGTAAAGGGCATGCAGACCAGCCGAACAGGGTGCTCGTCCGCGAGGCTTTCCAGATTCTGGGACGATTCCAGAAGGGAGACCACCTGTCCCCTTCTGCGCAAGGCTTCCGCGGTCTCATGCGCCAACGCGCTTATGGATCCGACGATAGCGATGCGGGCGGTACTCATGCAGCTCTCCTTGCTCTCTCTTAATTCGGGAAGTTCGGTTTTTTCTTGATCGAGTCAATCTGCTGCGCATGACGCTGCTCGTGGCTTGCCAGCAGTTCCAGAATCCCGTATGCATCCTGATCACCCACCAGCGGGTGCACGATGCGGACGCGCGTCAGATCCCAGTCGGCTACGGGTTGCAACAGGTCCAGCGTCACTTTTCGCGTGTCATCGAGAAGTTGCAGGATCTGGGTTCGTGGCAGCCCGTGCTTCGGCTGCATTCGCGGTCCCGCATCCATTTTTACCAAGGGTACGGCAAAAAGCATGGACTGCACGGGACGAGGCATGCAGTTAACCATTAGCGTGAGGGGAGTCAGGATAAACCTATTGCGCCACAGAAAATCAGGAATGAACCTCGAGCTGAAGGGCACTTCATCCAGGCTCACTTGTAGGGTCGCTTCCCTCGTCTGCTTCGCATTTTTCAACACGGTCTTCAAGTACCCCTGCCAGACGTTTTCTCCAAGCCCAACGTGGTGCGCCACTTGGCCGATGGACCACGCTTGCCCCACAGGCTGAAAATCAAGCTGAGCCTGTTGCAGTCCGTCGATCTTGGCCAGCAGGGTGGCACGCTGGTGTTGAAGCCGGTCAATGGCCCGTGCGAGTCGGTCTTGATTGCTCATTGCTCTATTGTCCTTTGAAGGATTGGGTCCAGGGAGTCATTTCACCCGGGGGTTTAATTAGAATACATCAAGCCACTCGATTAATTGGGTTCTCAAGTTAGATCATCCCGCCATCAACGGGCAGGACTTGTCCGGTGATGTAACCCGAACCCTCCCCTGCCAGGAACGCCACAACCTGTGCCACCTGCTTCGGTGACCCGGGGGATCCCAGAGGAATCTGGGCGAACATGCTTTTGCGCGCCGCCTCCGGCATGTCCGCCAGCATGTCGGTTTCAATGAAACCAGGGGCCACGGCGTTGACCCGAATTTGGAATCGTGCAACTTCCTTGGCGAGCGCTTTGGTGAATCCGATGACGCCGGCCTTGGACGCCGAGTAATTAGTCTGTCCGGCCAGGCCTATCATCCCGCTCACACTCACGATGTTGATGATGACTCCGGAGCTTCGCTTCATCATGCCGAGAAGCACGTTCTTGCTGTAATTGAAGGTTCCACCTAGGTTGGTATCAATCACCTCCTTCCACTTATCGGGATTCATGCGAAAGAGAGCGGAGTCCCGTTTGATGCCTGCATTGTTGACCAGAAGGTCGATCGGCCCGAAGTCCCGCTCAACTTGCGCGACAACTTCTGCGGCCCTTGAAAATTCGCGCACATCGGCCTTGTAGGCTGCAACCACTAAATTCTGCTGCTGCAACTCCGCAACAACGCTGTTTGCAGCCTCCTCGCTGCTGGAATAGGTGAAGCCAACCTTCCAGTTGGCATGGGCCAGCTCTTCGACAATTGCCCGGCCGATGCCCCGGCTTCCGCCGGTCACCAGCGCAACTCTACCGTGATGAGTACCCATTCGCGCTCTCGCAGAGATGCAGTTCTTGGTATAACAGTTAGGATATTTCAATGGTTCAGAAGAATAGAATGATACTGGAAAGGTCACTGGGGCTCTAGTCAAATCTGCTGGCAGGTCAGTGTCCTGAATCTGTTCAACCAGAACTTCGTGCTTCTGGCCGATCCGCTGGCACTCGAGCCGAGTATCCTACGGAGACAGATCTCGGGAAGCATTCGGTTCAATTTGTAGAAAGGAACTCAGTAATCAGCGGCCAGTGGCCAGCAGTATCTTTGATCGTAAAACGACACCCAGAGTCCTGACCACTGATCACTGACCACTGTTTTTGGGGGGGTGTGATACATTAAAGGAGAATTATGAAATGGGGGTATGCACATGACTCCAGTAACTACCGATGTTACGATCCCAGCCTGGGAAAAAAGGAATCCTTGGTGATTCTTGGCGTCTTTGAGCCTTTGCGGTAGCTTTTTATAACCCCACCGCAAAGACGCAAAGGCGCGAAGATTCGCAAAGGCTCGTATGGCTCAGACCGGACCGTTCAGGCGGTCATTCCTGCAGTTAAATGCATAGCCCCATCATGAAATTGTCATTGCAGCCGGCGGAGGGTAGGTTACGGGCATGAGGGATGCAAAATCCAAAAAGAAACTGGTCAAGATTGTCTCAACCGTGCTGGTCCTTATTGCCGGCATCTTGCTCGTGCTGATCCTGGGATTGTTTACACCCTGGCTCTGGCAGCTCGAGAATGCCACCTATGATTTCGTTTTCCGCGTGCGGCCACGCCTCAGCCCGCCAGCTGATATCGCGATCGTCAGCTTGGACGAGAGCTCCATTAAAGAGCTGGGCCCAATGCCCTGGAGTCGCAGGGTCCACGCAGAGCTGCTGAAAAAGCTGAAAGCCGGCGGTGCGAAGATGGCCGTATTCGATGTTCTCTTCGATGCGCCCGGAGTCGACCCGGAAGGGGACTTACTTTTTGCTCAGGCTATAACGCAGTTTGGAAAGGTTATTCTAGGCAGAGATCTGTCCACAACCTCCGATCCGCAGTTCGCTCTTGAACAGCCCATCGAGCCGCTCCCTGCTTTCACCGAGGCGGGTGCCGCAACAGGGTTCGTCTCCACACTTCCTGACGCGGACACGAAGATCCGGAGATCTTCGTGGCTGGTCAAGGAACAGACCACCCTTGCCACTCAGGCATACTCCGAATTAACGGGACAGAAGATCACGCTGCGCAACAACCAGGTTTATGTCGGAGACCACCTCGTCCCAACGGAGTGGGTTACCCAATATCCCGGCTTCATGATCCACTACGTCGGCCCGTCTCACACGATTCCAACGCGGTCCATATACCAGGTACTTGACGGGACGATTCCGCCCGGTTTCGTCAAGGACAAGATTGTCTTCGTAGGGGCGGACCTGGCCGCGGAAAACAAGACGGGCGGTCCCGGCGTGGACCGTTTTCCCACGCCAGTAGACGAAGACACGCTCATGCCAGGGGTGGAAATCCACGCCAATGCCCTTAACACCATACTCTCAGGCGCATTCATCCGCACTGCGGGTCCTGGAGAGATCTGGCTTCTGCTATTCATCTTTGGAATTCTGACGAGCATTTACTGCGGCGCACTCAAGCCTGTCGCCGCCGGAGTCGCAACTTTCGTCACCATTCTCGTTGCCGGAGTTGCGGTTTACCTGATTTTTGCCAACTACAATTACTGGCTCCCCTCGGTGAGTCCAACCTTCCTGATCGTGTTCGTCTACACCGGTAACACGATGGTCCAATATCGCCTGGCTTATCGCGAGCGGGCCCAGATCCAGAGCGCGTTTAAGCACTACGTCTCAGCTGAGGTTCTGGGCGAGTTGATGAAGAATCCCGAAAACCTGGGTTTAGGCGGCCGTGAGGTCGAAGCAACGGTTTTGTTCACAGATATCGCGGGTTTCTCGAAGATCTCAGAAAAGATCACGCCCACGGAACTCACTCAGATGCTCAACCACTACTTCGAGCTGCTGGCATCGGTGATCATGAAGGAAAAGGGCATGGTCAACAAGTTCATCGGCGATGCCGTCATGGCCATCTGGGGGGTGCCGCTCGACAATCCGGATCACGCCATCCAGGCTTGTCGCGCTTCACTGCAGATGCACCGGGCAATGCTGTCGATGGATCCCGTGAAGTGCCGAATCGGCCTTAACACTGGCAAGATGATCGCAGGCAACATGGGATCCAAGGAACGGTTCGAATACACCGTCATCGGAGATGCCGTAAACCTGGCGTCGCGCCTCGAAGGTGTCAACAAGCCATACCACACGGACATCATGATTTCCGAGATGACGGAAGAGAAAGTGCGCGGCCATTTCCTGCTGCGAGAGGTGGACAGCATTCGCGTGGTAGGTAAGTTGAAGCCGGTCCGCATTTACCAGTTACTGGATACGATTGTGAACGAAGGCACTCCCGAACACGACCGCTGGAAGCAGATGATCGATTCCTTCATGCCTAGCTTGGAGGCCTACCGGGGAAGAACCTGGGAGAAGGCAACGCAGCTCTTTGAGACTCACGTTAAGATTTTCCCGGAAGATCCAGTCGGGAAAATCTATCTGGATAGATGTCGAGCCTTCACGGCCGCTCCGCCGGTGGCCGACTGGGACGGCGTCTATCAAATGGAGACGAAGTAACCAATCGCTCTGGCGATCGCACGGCATGCTTCCCCGGCCGAGCCCATGCGAACACCTCTAACCATAGCATTCCTACGATGCAGCCGCAGCTGACGCCAAGGCCAGCCGCCGGACCGACGATTGCGTTCGCGGGGAAGCTGCTTTGGGGGCAGAAAGAGAATAACAGAGCCGGCCAGCCAATTGACCGAGAGTATTGGGGGCGTATTTTCCCAGAACGCGACTTCGGGAGAGTAATAATCGAGGCAAGGCCCATCAGAGGGAGTGACGAGGAGCTGCTTTCTTGCAGGACAGTTGGGGTGAGGCAGGGGATCGGAGGTTTCTGATTCGCACGCGGCTTTCAACGTCCACCTGGGAGAGCTGGAGGCTACAGGCTTCGGAGACCCGGAGACCATGCCGGAACATCGGCAGCAAAAGGCAGCGGTCGGGAACCTCGTGACGACGGCCGCGGGTGGCGGCGATTAGTTTGTCCACTTCCATCTGCGTTAAGTGTTTCCGCTCGCTCATCGTTTTGTCCAATGTTCGGGGCGGGGACGTGCTGAAAACCCGCGCCAATCAAGGGCAGGGTAGCACGACATTGGACAAAATGGCGCATTTTGTCCAATGTTCCCGGAAGGTAAGTGGCGGATAAGGTTTGTTATCGACAGCTAATTCAAACTCGGTCCATGTCGCGGAGCAGGTTCTGCACTTCATCCTTCCTGCGCTGTAAGTCTGTGACCCGCTGCACCTCGTGCATGCGCCAGATTGAATACTCGAGCGCAACAAACACTGCCGTAACCAGCAAGATGCTCCAAGGCTGCGGAATGAAGTGGCTGACGATGGGGTAAACCGCCAGTGAAAAACCAAGCAAGAGCGGGATTGCGTACCAGTATTTGACACCCTTTGAGAACCGGATTCTTTGGTCGAAGAACCGCAGCAGTTGCGTTTGATACTCCCGGACGCTCAAGTCCATTTGTCGCAAGGCACTAGCTCTACGCTGGTTTACCCAAGTGACCACCGCGCCCGCGACTAGGGTTACGGTCACGATCGAAAAACCAAGCTGCATCAGCAATACCGGCCGCGACTTCCACATTGCAAGGGCTGTAAGCGGTGCGAACGAGAGGGCGATCATATAGCTGGTCAAGTCTTCTCCTCGGAGGAAGTCTTGCAGCGAGCGTCGTTTTTCCTGCACGAGTTTCAGCATCATCGAGTAGTCCTCCGCGGTTGGTCTCATGTTGTTCTTGCGCCAGATATTCTGCAGGTCCTCGGGTTGGTCCTGAGGTGGGGTCATTCACGAACCTCCTTCCCGCGAAGTGCCAGGGCCAGTTTCCGCCTTAGTCGGCTCAGGCGGACCCCAACGTTGTCCACCGTTAAACCTGTCACTTCCGCTATCTCCCGTGCTGAAAGACCTTCAAGGTAAAGAACCACTACATTTCGGTCGGCTGGGCTCAATTGCTGAACAGCCTCAAGCAACGCACGGTGCTGAAGATCTTCCTCAATGGCGGGATCGCAACGAAGCGTTTCCATGGGCTGCTCTGACCACTGCTGCCGTCGCTGCTTGGCCGAGTATGTGAGCGCGACATTATGGGCAATGCGGTAGACCCACGTCCGTTCACTCGCATCCGCTCGAAAACTTGGCAACGCAGTCCAGATCGCCAAGGCAATGTCCTGGAACAGGTCTTCCTGCCGTGTGGCATCTCGCACATATGCGCTGCACAGTCGCCGAAAAGGCCGACCATAGGTCTCAAAGATTCGTAAGAAGTCGGACTCGAAACTGCTTTGCCGATCGCTGACCATAACCCTCAAGAAAGGTAGTCTCGGTAAAGGGTGAAAACCTTACACGATCATTTAGGAGTCGGGCCAGCCCAAAGCGAGCCTTCTCCAATGAAAGGACGTGACTACAGAATGCCGGGGACGCGCACGTGGGGGCGGGCGGCGGCCGTCGTTCGCTTCATTGGACAGAACGCGACTTGAACGCGACTTCGGAGGAGTGAGGCTGCATCGCGATCCAGGTGAGTTGTCAAGGCAGGACTCGTGCTTTACATTTGCGCTGTTTCCCGCCTTAATAGAGGGGAATCGGCGATAATTGGAGCGAGCCCTAATGTTAAAGAAAACGGCACGGCGATTTCTGTCGGTCCGATCAGGTTCCGCCGCAGCGTGGACGTCAACCGCTTTCATATTATTCTCCGTCCTATTCTCCGTCGCGGCTGTCTTGAGTTGCGCGTCTTTTGCGGCGGATCAAATGATCAAAACGGCAGTGGTCTCGACTACGCTTGAGTCTACCTCATTCCGGCGGTGGTCGCAGGACCTTGGCTACCGGGAAACCCAACTCTATCCGCTGACTCTTGGCGCCTCAGGCTGTCCCTTCGTAGAAGTGGATGTTTGCGGTATCAAACTCCCCCTGATGCTCGATTCAGGAACCGCCAGAGGCTTCGTGATTACGAACCAAGCCCCTTCGATTCGGCATCGCGTTGAGGAACGCATCGAGGAACTCAATGCCGACGGCAGCCACCGTGGCGAATCGTTTCGCATTCGCGTCGAAACGGTCTCCGTCCTCAGGGAAGTCTTCAAGGATGTCGTGGGAAGCCTGTCCGATTGGCAAATGTTCTCCTCCGAACCGTTCAATGGAACCGTGGGGCTCGACTTCTTCCTGGATCGGCGCCTGACTTTGGATTACCGATCACGGAGAGTCGGCGTGACCGCCTCACCTCTCCCGGAGAAACTCGACCGCAAGCGTTATCTTTCCGTCGATCTCGTCGAGCCTCCGAAATCGCAGGGCCACATTCTGTATGCACGAGCCAGAGTGAACGGGCGTGAGGCGATCGTCTATTTCGATACAGGCTACAGCGTGTCCTTCATCGACCCCGCCTTTGCTGAAGGCCTCGTTCGTGTCGAACGGCCTGGAAAATTCAAGGCTTTCCGTGAGCAAGTTCCGATGGAACTGGGCGGGCACACATTCATTCTCGATGACCTCCGCGAATCCCAGGTCCGTCGCGGAACCGGCTTTGACTTGCCCGTCGCACTGGCGCTCGGCAGCGACGTTCTGTCCCACTTCATAGTGACGATCGACATCCGCGTCAAGAAGCTCATCCTCGCGGTGGCTGAGTAGCTGCTTTAGGCATCTCCTTGAGGCACGAAGTGGCTCATACCTCGTCCGGACCCTTCTGAGGTGGGGTATTCCTCCAGAAACTGGCACGCTGTCCGGAAACTTCGTCCGGCGACGTGTGGCGGCGGCCACCTTACGCCAGCGCACAATTCCCAGATCGCGACTTCGGGCCCGCAACGTAGACACGAGGCTCGCACAGCAGTATCTGTAACTGCCGCCAACTGTGCCACTGCTTGCAGCCAACCAGAAGAACGCGGGCAAAAGGAGCTTGGCTTGTCGTAGGATGGCACCAGGTCAGACGCTGAACGGGGGATTTATCTCCTCCGCCGCCCTTCCCGGCTGTAAAACTGTACCGAGCGTCTTCCGAGCTGTTATGCCGCGAGCGGGAAGACGACGATCTTTCCGGGAGTGTTGACAGAACACCCCAAGCGTATAGTCGGAATAAGCTGCAGTTTTGCATTGCAGCCTGCCCCTGATGCCCGCCAACTTCCAAGTTGTAGGTCTCATATTAGCTGCGCCCGTCTGTTCTGGGGATCTCATGACGGATGATCCAGAACAGGTACACCGCGGCCATGATTAGCAGGATTCCGTCAAAGGCGTTAATAAGATATCGCCCATCCTGCCTCGCAGGTACTGTAACGCGCCCATTGGCAATCCCGCTCGCAGGCTTATTGAAGAGATAACCTTCGAACCCTCCGGGCTGCCAGAGGAACTTGATATGAAGATAACCTTCACGGGTTTATTCTTCGTTCTCTACTGCATCCACCGCTGTCTCATTTTTCCCAGCGTGATTGTAGTCCTGCGGAAGCATCGCCCCGGCAAGCCTTCCGCTCCGAGAGGAAGAACCTATGCGCTATTCCTCATCGAGAGCGCGAGCTTTGCGGGATTCGCGCTCTTCGTCGCGTTCTTGAACCGGATTTCTGTTTTCGGCTCCATCCACCCCGACCTCAAGGTTATCATCCTGGCATCCGCATTTCTGACCTTGAATCTGAGCCTTGATCCGCTGATGTAGAAGTACATGTCGGCAGCAAGGAAAAAACGAATAAGCAACTTCCTGCCGCACACACCAAAAGAACGATTATCGTGGGTGCTTGTCTCTGCGGTCTCTGGTGTCGGTGAGGAGATCGTCTTCCGAGCCGCCTTATTCGCGATCCTTTATCAAATGACCGGAGATTATTGGGTTGCTGGAGCGATTTCGGCACTGTTTTTTGCCCTCTCCCACCTTACGCACGGCCTGATTAGTACCGTGATCCGCTTCTTCGTAGCGCTCGGGCTTCAGTGGTTGGTCCAAATCTCCAGTGGGCTCTACGCCGCCATCGCTGTGCATTTCATCCACAACCTTCTTAATGGCTTCGTCTATGGTGCCTTGGGAAGAAATCTGTCGGAGAGTAGTTTGCCAGCAAGCGTGGCGGCAAAGGACACCGGGGCAGCCGGCGCAGCGCAGCAATCCGATGGTAACCTGAGCTTGGCGGCATCACCAGGTGAAGCGGCTGATCCTGCCGATTATTGAGCCAGGCCTCGGGTTTCGGTTTCGACCCATAACCGCCAGTCCAGGCTGCTCCTGGTTGCCGGGCAGACAACCATCCGCTCGCACTGGCCGAGGCTTTAGTGCAACCCTTGGACCCGGGTACGAAGTCGCCTTCCTGACGTGATCGGGTAGCGCGCGGGCAATTGGCGTCGGGCGGGAAGGCAGGCCGAGAATACGATTCGGCTGGCAGCACGCATTAGGGCACGGGCACGATGAAGCTCATTCCTGTGCTCCACGGGCCATAGCCTGAGGGATTCCATGTCTGGATCCACCACTGGGCTGCACCCGATGCCAATGTCACAGAGGGAGTCACGGAACAAGTGCCTGTACCTGAGGCGCAGCCCGCCAGCGCTGCCGTGTACCAAGTTGCGATTTTGGTTCCTGTGCCATCATTCACCCAAAGGTAATACCAGGTGGCATTGGGGACAGCATTCCAAATGTAGGTGGGACTCCTCGTGGATATTGTGCCCGAAGGAGAGACGAGCGTCGCTGCCCCTGGCAAGTTTCCTGATACCGTGAACGACATTCCGTTGCTCCACGGACCGTAACCCACGTCGTTCCACGTCTGGATCCACCACTGGGCTGCACCCGATGCCAATGTCACGGAGGGAGTCACGGAACAAGCGCCTGTACCTGAGGCGCAGCCGGCCTGGGCCGCCGTATACCACTGCTGGATCTTAGGCGAGGCGCTCGCATCGTTAACCCAGAGGTAATACCAGGTAGATCCCAACACCGCGTTCCACGTGTAGGCAGGAGTCGAAGTGGTGATGCTGCCGCTGGGCGAAATCAGTGTGGCCGCAGGCGGAAGGCTAGCGCTCACAGTAAACGCCATCCCGGTGCTCCAGGGGCCGTAGCCTGCGCTGTTCCACGTCTGAACCCACCACTGCGCCGCACCCAGACTGAGCGTGACCGTCGGCGTCACCGAACACTGCCCGGTCCCCGAGCCACACCCGGACTGCGCCGCCGTATACCATTGCTTTATTTTCGCCGAGCTGCTTGAGTCTTCTACCCAGAGGTAATAGTAGGTAGCTGAAGCAACCGCATCCCACGTATAAGTGGGCGTTGCGGTTGAAATATTTCCCGAGGGCGAGACCAGTGTGGCTGTGGATGGCGGAATGGATAAATTGAAAATCACGCCATCTCCGCCGGGGCCATCATACTGGGCCATTCCGTAAAGTCCGGTCACCGACAGTGTGAGGGATCCCAGAGGGTAAGATCCGTCTGCGGCGCCGCCGACAAAGCTATGCAGAAGCTGGAAGCTGCTGCCATCCGTGTTGATCTGGAAAATCGTGCCAAGGTTGTTGTGGCCTCCCTCATAGGCCATCCCGTAAAGCGTGGGCCCCGAGAGAATCAGCGATCCCTGAGGGCCACTCCCATCGCTTGTACCACTCGTGAACCTATATAGAACCTTGTACCCGGTGCCGTCGGTGTGGATGCAAAAAATCGTACCACCGGCGCTGGAACCTCCCCCGGGGGTCATTCCGTAAAGTGTGGTCCCAGAAACGGTAAGGGAGCCGGTAGGGCCAGCCCCGTCATCCTCTGTGCCGGGAAGGTTGAAGCGGTACAGAATCTGATATCCGGTGCCGTCTGTATTAATGCAAAAAATCGTGCCGGAGTTATAGAAGCCTCCTCCCGCATAGGTCATTCCGTAAAGTTTGTTCCCCGAGAGAATCAGCGATCCATAAGGACTATCACCATCGCTTCCGCCTGCGAAGAAGTGCAGGATGCGATATCCAGTGCCGTCCGTGTTGATGCTAAAAATCGTGCCGTTGTCGTCAACGCCTCCATAAGGGGTCATCCCGTAAAGGGTTGCCCCAGAGAGTGTAAGGGAGCCGCCAGGCGCACGCCCATCGCTTGAACCGCCCGAGAAGTTTTTCAGGACTTGGTATCCGCTGCCGTCTGTATTGATTCGGAAAATCTCTCCGTCATCAAGATGTCCATCGCTACCTCCAAATCTGGTCATCCCGTAGAGTGTGGACCCCGAGAGAGTGAGCGAGCCTTCAGGGCCAGCTCCATCAGGCGGATTGCCTATCTGACTTTGAAAAGAGTGCAGGAGTCTGAAGTCGGTGCCGTTGGTGTTGATCGCGAAGATCGTGCCGCTGTAATCTGGGCCGTTGCCTCCGCCCGCTGTCATCCCGTAAAGTACGGACCCCGAAAGAGTGAGGGAGTCATACGGGTGACTCCCATCGTTATGAGCGCCGGTGAAGCCGTGCAGGATCGAATATGCGGATGCACCAAAGGAGTTTCCAATCGTTGCAACCATGAAGATGCTGCTTAAGACGCCAACGATAAACCCTGACAAATGCTTTTCTCCAATCATGACATGCCCCCTGCGTAACTGGCCCCTGCTGCGACCAGACATTTACTAAGAATTCCTGTAAATAGATCTAAAATTCGATTTGGGAAGCATCTGCATCCACTGCCGGGCGCCCCAAGCTTATCAACATTATTAGTCTCACCTGCCGTTTAGTTTCCACGGATGCATAAGGGAGGTGCACTCTGATGAGGCATTGCCCTTGTGCTCGTCTTGAGATCGATAATGTAGATTCCGTTAACCTAAGTGGCAGCAAGTGTCGTGTGAGGATCTGCCCAGCAGAGCAGCCGTGATGAGTATCTTTGTTGGTACGAGAGATTGGAGGCGGAATGCTTACCGGAACAAAATGCCAAAAAGTGCGCGATATTTAGCCTGAGATCACAATCCCATACATTTCACTTTTAGCACCGCACAGAAGTGAACGTCAATGGAATAATGTGCGAGGAGAATAATGTGGAGAATTACAGCTATGTGGGTGCTATCGAGAGAGGCCAAAGGAATCCGACGCTAGGCGTCTGCGCAAGAAAAATTTCCCGTCTTGCATGCAGCTGGGTTGTAGAACAATTACCGGGGGCTTGCCACTGGCCCGTCCGTCAGGCTCCCCCGCCCAGTACCTTGTAGAGTGTCACTAGATTGCCTAGACGCGCGAGGCGAACACCGACCAGTTGCTGTTGAGCGGCATAAAGCGACCGTTGGGCAACGAGAACGCTCAGGTAACTGTCAATCCCTCCCTTGTATCGTGCCTCAGAAAGGCGATAGGTTTCCTCCAGCGAATTCACCAGGGATTGCAGCGCGTTCTGTTGGGCCACCAGAGTAGTCCGCAGGGTCAGAGCATCACTGACTTCCCTGAAGGCTGCCTGTATCGCCTTCTCATACTCGGCGACGGCCATGTCCCGGTCCACCTCCGCCGCTTTGAAGCCGGCCTGCCTGGCGCCGTAGTCGAAAATCGGCAGTGCAGCCTGCGGAGCGAGGTTCCAGGTTCCGGCAGCGGGCTTGAAGAGGTTTGTCAGGTCGCTGCTGATGATCCCGGCGGCGGCGGTCAGTGAGATACGGGGGAAGAACGCTGCGCGAGCGGCCCCGATGTTGGCATAGGCGGCTTTCAGTTGGTGCTCAGCCGCGAGAATGTCAGGCCGGCGGAGCAGCACGTCGGAGGGCAATCCGGCAGCGACATCCTTCAAGGCCCTGACTTGGCCTAGGTCGTCGGGGAGCATTCCGGGCGTGACCGGCGTGCCGACGAGCAGATTGAGAGCGTTTTCGTCCAGGGCCACCTGGCCGGAGTACCTGGCAATATCCACCCGTGCCGCGTCCACCTGGGTTTGAGCCTGACGAAGGTCCAGGTCGGAGGCCATGCCGACCTGACTGGTGCGCAGGATTAACTGGTAAGAAGCCTGCTGGGCATCGAGGGTCACCTGCGCAAGCCTCAGATTCTCGCGATCGGCGGCCAATGCCAGGTAGGTGCCGGCGACGGAGGCCACCAGCGAAATCTGAGTGGCGGAACGGGCCTGTTCCGTCGCCAAGTACTGCTCCAGGGCTAGACTCTTCAAGCTGCGGATACGCCCGAAAAGATCCAGCTCCCAGGAGGCCGTGCCCAGGCCCACGGTGAATTGCGCTACCGTTTCGGCATGATCCTTGCCCGACATGTTTTTGGGCACCCGATAGGCGTCGGCGCTGGCTGAGGCGGCGATGATGGGGTATTGTTCGGCGCGCTGGATCCGATACAAAGCCTGAACCTTTTCGATGTTGAGTGTGGCCACCCGGAGATCGCGATTATTCGCGAGACACAGTTCAATCACAGATTGGAGCCGCTGATCGGTGAAGAATTCCTGCCATTTAATGTCAACAGCCGCGGGCGTGCCTGGCGCAGGCGCCGGACCGGCGGAACTTTCCGGCCAGGCGGAAGGTACCGGCAATGCGGGACGGCTGTACTGGGCCTTACGCGGACACCCGCACAGGAAAATGGACATTGCCAAGAGAGGAATGAGCTTACGCATTTTGCGGCCCCTCCATTCGCATTTCGGTGTCTGAGGTAATCGGACCGGGCTGCCCCCCCGACTTCTTGCGGCCGAAAACCTGGGTTACCAGAACGAAGAACAACGGGATGAAGAAAATGGCCAGGAAGGTGGCCGTGGCCATTCCTCCCAGGACGCTCGTGCCGATAGCCATTTGCGCCCCCGCTCCCGCGCTTGAGGCAATCACGAGCGGCAGAACCCCGAAGCCGAAAGCCAGCGATGTCATTACGATAGGACGAAGCCTGAGCCTCGCCCCTTCGATGGTGGCCTCGATCAGGCCGGCCCCTTGTTCCACGCGGATCTTCGCGAATTGCACGATCAGGATCGCGTTCTTGGTGGTCAGTCCCAAAACAGTCAGAAGACCGATTTGAAAGTAGACGTCATTGGCCAATCCCCGCCAGGAAGAAGCCAGCACGCCGCCGATCGTTCCGAGCGGCAAAGCGAGCAGGATGGAGATGGGAATCGACCAACTCTCGTACAGGGCTGCCAACACCAGGAAAATCGCGAGGATGGAAAAGGCATACAGGAGCCCCGTCTGAGCCTGGCTCAACCGCTCCTGGTAGGAGATGCCGGTCCAGTCGTAGCCGATGCCGCGAGGCAGTCTCATGGCGATCTCCTCCATGGCTTGCATGGCTTCGCCGGTGCTTCTGCCTGCCGCTGCTTCGCCCTGGAAGTTCAGGGCGGGAAAACCGTTGTAACGCTCAAGTCGCGGGGAGGCGTATGTCCAGCGCCCCGACGCAAGGGCGGAGACAGGAACCATGCCGCCCGCGGTATTCCGAACATAGAGACGGTTGAGATCTTCCGGCAGCATCCGGTAGGGGGCGTCCGCCTGCACATAAACACGATGAACTCTCCCCCCCTGTATGAAGTCGTTGACATAAGCGCTGCCGAAAGCCGTTGAGATCGAACTTTGAATCGCCGGTACCCGTACGCCGAGGGTACCGGCCTTCGCCCAATCGATATCCACCTTGTGCTCGGCCTGGTCCGGCATCCCGTTCGGCCGGACGGCGGTCAGCCGCGGGTCGCGCATGGCCTGCCCCATGAGCTGGAGACGGGCCTCCATGAGTTTCTCGTGGCCGAGGCTGCCGCGGTCCTGCAGCATGAAGTCAAATCCCTTTGCGGTGCCGAGCTCCGTGACGGCGGGAGGCGGAAAGGCGTAGACCGTCGCTTCCCGAATGCCGGCGAGAACCGGCATCGCTTTTCCCACGATGCCCTTTACGCGCAGGTCGGGCCTGTTGCGCAGGTCCCAGTCTCGAAGTTTGATATAGGCAAATCCCTGGTTCTGTGCCTGGCCTGCAAAGCCAAAACCAGCGATGGTCAAGCAGGATTCCACCGCCTCCTTCTGATCCACCAGAAAGTGGTTCCGCACCTTCAGCATTACCGCTTCAGTCTGCTCAAGCGTCGAACCGGCGGGCAGTTGCACCATTGCCATGAGCACGCCCTGATCCTCGTCCGGCAGATAGGCTGTAGGCATCCTCGAGAACAGATAGCCCAACGCCGCCACGATCAGGACAAAAACGGCGATGTAACGGAGCTTGGCCCCGAGCATGTGTCCAACCACCGACGTGTACTTGCCTCGGAGGCGGATGAACAAGTGGTCGAACCATAGGAAAAACGGCCGGAGGAGACGGAAGCCGGTTTCCGCTGCTTCGTGCCCCTTGCCCATCGGCCTGAGAAGAGAGGCGCAGAGCACCGGGGTCAGGATCAAAGCCACCAGGACCGAGAGAAGCATGGAGGAGATGATCGTGATGGAAAACTGGCGGTAGATGATGCCGGTCGAGCCCCCGAAAAACATCATGGGGCCGAAGACCGCCGAAAGAACGAGCCCGATACCCACCAGGGCGCTGGTGATCTGGTCCATGGATTTCCGGGTGGCTTCCAGCGGCGACAGCCCCTCTTCGGACATAATGCGCTCCACGTTTTCCACCACGACGATGGCATCATCCACGAGGAGGCCGATTGCCAGGACCATGGCAAACATGGTCAGCATGTTGATGGAATAGCCGAACAGCCCGAGAACGCCGAAAGTCCCCAAGATCACGACCGGCACGGCAATCGTGGGGATGAGGGTGGCGCGCATGTTTCCAAGGAAGAGAAACATAACCAGGAAGACGAGAATGATCGCCTCAATGAGGGTCTTGACGACCTCGTTGATGGCTACCCGCACGAAGGGAGTCGTGTCGAAGGGGTAAACAGCCGACATGCCGGGCGGAAAGTAGCGGGACAGCTCCTCCATCTTGGCTTTCACGCCGGCGGCGGTGTCAAGCGCGTTGGCCCCGGCCTCCTGCCGGATCGCAAGACCGGCTGTGGGGTGTCCGTTATATTTGATCCTGACGTTGTCGAATTCGGTTCCCAGTTCCGTGCGCGCCACATCCCTCACTCGCACGATGGATCCGTCGGGATTATTGCGCAGGGGGATGGCGCCGAACTCCTCCGGGGTCTTCAGAAGCGTTTGGACGATAATGGAAGCGTTGAGCCGCTGGCCCGGCACTGCAGGCATCCCGCCGAACTGGCCGGCCGACACCTGTACGTTGTAGGCCCTCACCGCCGCGATCACGTCGTCCGAGGTCATGCTGTAATTCGTGAGTTTGTTCGGGTCCAGCCAGATCCGCATCGCATACCCGGCGCCGAACATCTCCGCCTCGCCCACGCCGGGCACACGGGCCAGCGAATATTGAATTTGCGAGAACATGTAATCGGACAGGTCATTCTGATCGAGGCTGTCATCCAGGGAAGTGAGCCCGATGATCATCAGATAGTTACGGGTCGACTTGCTGACCCTGAGACCCTGGCGCTGGACTACCTCCGGCAACACCGGCATGGCAAGCTGTAGCTTGTTCTGCACCTTGGCCCAGGCGAGATCGGGATCGGTGCCCGGGGCAAAGGTTAGCTCGATCTGGGCCATGCCTGCCGAATCAGACGTGGAGTGGATGTACAGCATCTTGTCCAGTCCGGTCATCTGTTGTTCGATGATCTGCACCACGCTGTCTTCCACTGTCTTGGCCGATCCGCCAGGGTAAACACCTCTGATGGAGATGGACGGCGGAGCGATCGGGGGGTACTGCGAGATTGGGAGATTGTAGATTGCCAGGCCGCCGGCCAGCATCATCCCAATAGCGACGACCCACGCAAAAACCGGACGGTTCAAAAAGAATCTAGCCATTGCGCCCTCCCCTACTTTGCCTGCGCCGTGGGTTGGCTGTCGCCGGTTATAGGTGTCTTCGCGGCCGGTCCGGCGAAAGGGACAGCGCGGACAGAAGCACCGGGGCGGATCCGCTCAGTCCCCTCGACGATAACACGATCCCCGGGGCTTAATCCTTTGGTGACGAGCCATCTGTCCCCCATGGCGCGGTCCAACTCGAGGGTGCGCTGCACTACCTTGTTGTTGCCATCCACAACCAAGGCGATCGGGTTCCCCTTCGGATCGCGGGATACCCCCTGCTGGGGAACGAGAAGAGCCTGCTCTTTCACTCCTTCCTCTACGACAGCCCGCACGAACATGCCCGGAAGAAGGACTTGCTTGGGATTGGCGAAAACCATCCGCAGCGTGACCGAGCCCGTGGTCGGGTCGACCGTAACATCACGAAATTGCAGCGTACCTTGCCGCGCGTAGGGCGTCCCGTCTTCGAGCAGCAGACTGACCTTCGTTTGGCTCCCGCCCCCACTCTTGAGATTTCCGCTTTCCAGACTCCTTCTGAGGCGCAGCAGATCCGCGTTAGCCTGGGCCACATCCACATAGATGGGATCCAGTTGTTGAATGACCGCAAGGGGCGTGGGCTGATACGCGGTCACCATCGCGCCGACCGTGATGTTGGATTTGCCGATGCGTCCAGAGATAGGCGCCTTGATCGGGGTGTAGGACAGATTGATGCGGGCGCTTTCCACGGCGGCCCTGCTTACCTCCACCGCCGTCCGGTTTGACTCTACGGCCGTCTTTCGTACCAGCAGGTTAGCCTCCGCTTCCCGCAGACCCGCAGCCGCATCATCGTAATTCTGCTGCCCGACCGCACGGATGGCGGCGAGCTCCTTAAGGCGCTCCGCACGTGACCGGATCGCCGGCACGTTAGCCTCAGCCATGACAACGTTCGCCTCAGCCGTGGCGACGTTCGCCTGAGCAGTGACCAGCGCCGCTTTGGCCTGATCGTACGCAGCCTGGTATGGGGCGGGATCGATCTGATACAGAAGGTCGCCCTCCCTGACATAGGCGCCTTCCTGAAACAGGCGCTTCTGCAGCAGGCCGCTCACCTGCGGACGGATTTCAGCGACGAGGTACGCGCTTATCCGGCCGGGCAGCTCCGTTGTCAGCACCACTCGTTCGGGTTGGAGTGTTACGGTGGCAACCTGGGCTGGACCCGTCGGGGGAGGAGCCGTTTGCGATTTGCAGCCAGATGAAAGTAATCCCGCGATAACGAGCCCTGTGGCGACAAAGCATTTACACCAATTTCTGAACTGCATATCACAACTCCTTAAGATGACCGGTCGGCACGTCAAAGGCTGCTCCTAGTGCAAGCTCCATGCCACATAAATCAGAGAGCCCGGACGATCAGAGGCGTTGCGCATCATACCTCAAGATCTATACGTGAGACAACGAGTGTCCAACCCCCTGTCACGGCTACGGCAAAGTCAGGGGAAAGACTGGAACCCCTGTGGGGGGTCGGACATTCATTTGTCCTGGTCTGCGCGCAACTGCGAACGAAATCGCCAAAACGCCATTTCAGAGGCACTTTTCAAACA
>Ga0315279_10000755_pt1 | contig 59523 bp, 41 predicted proteins | sample YL17G06_20_MG_FD_203694 | JGI IMG/M metagenome (GOLD analysis project Ga0315279, IMG submission 203694) | Sediment microbial communities from Yellowstone Lake, YNP, Wyoming, USA - YL17G06_20 | ecosystem: Environmental > Aquatic > Freshwater > Lake > Sediment | place: USA: Wyoming | collected...
CAAATCTAATTATTTTGTCATTATTATTAATAATAATACTATTTATATTAACTTCGTTTATTTTTTGTAAGGAAAACAAAAAAAGAGATGCAGGAATACTTTTATTTCCGATGTTAACCCTCCCCTTTGTAACCCATTTTTCACAGCAAACTGAATTAATATTTTTATATTACCCTTATTTAAAAGGATTTTTTGGTATATTTTTTCCTATAACAATAATTTTTTATTATCTCAATGTAAAGTTTAATTTACTAAGAAAAACCAATAAAGATATAAGTATATTATTATTCTCTTTTTCCTTTGTCGCATATATTATTATATTTAAAGATAACAGAAACATTTATTATCCAATATTTTTATTATTATCCTATATTTTATTAATTATAATATTGATTTTGGGATTGACAAGGAAATTCGATATGATTTTTGGACCAATAAATAAAAAATGAGATCTAAAACGGTTTATTGTTTATTGTGTTTAAAATTAATCATTATTTTCGATGGTTACTTATTATGTAGTTGTCAAAAAAATTATACTCCCGAACAGAAAAAATGGGTATTAGCCACCACGGCTTTGGTTTTTGAAGTAAATAAAGAACGGCATGATATACTTGCAGGAGTAGAAGCCATCCCAAAAAATATTGATGCCGATAAAAAAGCTTTGAATGAATGGTGGGGTATTAATTCCCGCGAAGATCTATTAAATAGCTTAATGTGGATAGAGGAATCCGGTCACCGTAAAAGTTTCGAAGAAATGGCTCACTATATATCTTCCATAAATGAAAAACAATTTAAAGAAATGATTGAGAAAATGGATATTAGCAAAAGAAATAAATGGGAAACAGTTAGCCGGTATTGGTTTTCTGTGGGTAAGAAGAGTCTAATTGGCTGGGATTATTGCCGATATATTGCGCTTTGTCGTTGGGGTTATCTTGCTGGCTATCTTTCTGAAAAAGAAACCTGGGTAAAAATAATACCTATCGCTAGGATGCTCCAAAAAACCTTTGATTCATGGAGTGATTTAGGAGACAATTATATAATTGGCCGTACATTTTGGTCGTATGAACAAATGGAGGGAAATAAATATTTGTATTATAAAGCATATAATAAACTTATACAAGATGCAGATAGTCCATGGAAAAAGATACCTTGGAATTTAAAATTATAATTATTTTTTTTCATTTCCTTTGAAAATACTGCATATAAAGCATCAAAGACAATATAACTTTTCTGCAGGCATATGATATCATCTTGAAACAACTCGCTAATTCCTAAAATAATTCTTTCCAAACCGATGGTTTCTTCCATCCTCTTTTTGCCGATTATATTAATTTCAGCATCTTTTACGAGACCAGCGATTCTGAGAAGGGCCGGATCGTTTAGATTGTATTTTTGAAGAATTGCATCGTAGGTAGTTAAACCGTTCTTGCGGCTGAATTCAACTTCGGGGAGATCGAATGGAATCGCTTTGGGAAGTATGCTGTCCGTCGGCACAATAAGGAAAACCGCATCCCTGTCAACGAACTTTTTTATGAGCCAGCATGAAGCGCATTTGTCTACTTCAATACCAGACCGAGTATAATAAGTGGCAGCCTCGGTCATGCCGTTGGTTAAAAGGATTATCAGGATCAGATATTTAATCATTTAGCAAGCGGAATCAATGCCGGAGGATTTAAAGCTTTTACTCTGACACAGGTTGAAATTGTAATATTATTCTTTGAATTCGCATAAAGCGTGGTTCCGTTCGATTCGAGCTTAATTAACCACTGTCCTTCCTTGAAAACACTATCAACAACCCGCCATTGCGACATCCTATTTTTAATAACGACGATATCGTTGGGACGATACGCATACATGTTTCCATTTTGTACCGATTGTTGTCGAGATATAGGTGAGTTGGATAAAGGATGGGTTAGAAATGAACGATAACCCAAGAATTCAGCGGTAAAAAGATCGGCGGGATGAAAAAAAACGTCTTCCCGGTCACCAGCCTGCTGAACTTTTCCATTCCGGATGATAAAGACTTTATCGGCAAGGGAGAAAGCGTCCTCCTGATCATGGGTGACATAGACAACAGTGAGCCGCCTTGAGCGTAGCAGGGCCTTGAATTCTCCGGTCAAATCCTCCCGGAGCGTCCTTTCCAGGTTAGAAAACGGTTCGTCAAGAAGTAAGATTTGGGGATCGGCCGCGAGTGCCCGGCTGATCGCGATGCGCTGACGTTCGCCGCCGGACAGCGCCATCGGGTATTTGTCGGCCTTGCCGCTCAAATGCACCAGATCCAGGAGTTCGAGGGCTTTTTTCCGCTTGTCAGACTTCGGAATTCCGTTCATTACATAGATCAGATTCTCAATATTCGTCATATGGGGCCAAAGCGCCAGATTCTGAAATACCATCCCAATCCTTCTTTTACGCGGGGGAAGCGAAGAATTGGATTGACATACGATCACTCCATCAAACGAGACGGTTCCAATGTCCGGTTTTTCCAGTCCGGCGATTAACCTGAGAGCCGTCGTTTTACCTGAGCCCGAAGGACCAAGCAAAACGGATACGGTACTATCCGGAAAGTCAGCCGTAAAATCATCGAGTGCTGAGATTCTGCCGTAGCGTTTATTTACCTTGTTAAATTTGATGGTGGGCATATTTTAGTATTAGTGACATGCCAGCGAATAGAGCGGTTGAAACCACGATGATCACCAGGCACAGGGAAGCGACGACATTGTCGGCGCCGTAGTGCATCAGGTTGAATATTTTAAGGGGTATTGTCGCGGTTCCGGGAGCGATGAGCAGGGCTGTTGAATCGAGTTCACCAAGACAGAACGCAAACACCAGCAGTCCGACCAGGAAAACGCCGTTACTAATTAAGGGATATGTAATCCTAAGTAGGACCGATTTCTCATTTTTTACGCACCATCCGCTTTCCAACAGGGAAAGATGAATTTTTTTCATATAGAAAGCGATCCCCACCGTTGCGACCGGCAGGAATTTTAAAAGGTAGCTGATGACCAAGATTGCCGGTGTTTTGTAAATGACCGACAACCATGGACGATTCATGATTGTGATCAAACCAATTGCCGATAAAGTTCCAGGCAACACCAGGGGTATCAAAAGATGCGAGTAATTCTCCAATCGGATCAGGAGAGTACTAACAACGATAGCGATGGAAATAATCAGAACGGAACCGACAAGGGAGAAAGTGAATGAATTGATAAGCTCACGGCTGCTCAGCATAATGGCTTTTGGTATTGCACGCAAAGCCTGTGTTTTTACAAAAAGGCCGATGCAGGGCAAAAAAACCGACAGTAATAAAATCAAGAAAATCACGGTTAATGGGATGAAAGATAACCGAAGGTGAATTTTATGAGAATGGACGTTTTCGGATATACAGGATTTAGGAATTCGGGTTGAAAGAATGCCGAGTAGAACGATCATAGCAAAGAGTACCGCCATGGAAGGGAGGGAAGCAATGAAAACCTGGCTGAAGTCACCAAAAGCCTCGAAATATGAGAAGATTTCAACGGTATATACTTTCAATCCCAGCAGAGCGGGGATATTGAAGTTGGTGAATGAAAGAATGAAAACCAGGAGTAATCCGAGGAGTAACGGATTGAATGATAACGGGAAAATCACGGATTTAAATACATTTGCCGGGGATTTATGCAAGGTCGCCGCTTCCTCCAGACTCGGATCGTAGAAACTCATGGAAAAAGCCAATAGCAACATAATAACAGGGAAATAGCTGGTCCCTAGAATAAAGGCGGCACCGGTAAGGTTGAAAATATTGATATTCCAATGGAACAACCGACAGAGAAAACCTTGCCGGCCGGTCAGCGTAATCCAGCCGATGGCCTTGATATACGGCGGGATCAACATCGGCAGGACGGCACAGGCGGTCAAGATTTTCCCGAAAGGAAGGTCGGTTTTCATCAACCAGAATGAATAGGGGATGGCAAGTAGTGCGGCGATCAACGTGGCGAGGAGGGCGAGTGTTAATGCGTTGAATAAAAGGTGAAAAGAGCCTCGCGTGAAGAAGGTTAGGGAAAAGGACTTCAATCCCAGCAACAGGGGAATGGCCGGAGCGAGGCAGGCGGCAAGAAAAACAGTGGTAACGAGTGTTTCCTTTCGGCTTATTTTAGGAATAATTCGTTAACCTCCTTCGAAGTTTTTTCGATTAGGGACGCGCATTTCTGGTAATCGATTTTCATGATTTTAAGGTTCGCCGGTACGATGTCAGGTAATTCCAGACCCGGCCTTAAGGGAATTTGCTTGGAAATGGACTTGCTTAATTCCTTTTCAACTTTTTCAGAGAGCAGATAGTCAATCAGTTTTTTCCCCGCATCGGGATGCGGGCAGTTTTTTATCAAGCCGACGGTATTGGGTATAAAGAAAGTTCCCAGGGAATCCTGATCCGGAAAAACTATGGCGATCGGTTTTTTATCCTCAAGGGCCATGTTTCCGTCATCCGAATCGGTTAACCCGATTTTCAGTTCTCCATCCGCGACCAGGTTTTTAACGAGCGCATTCCCGTCCACAATCTTAACCCCATTCGCCTTGAGTCGGGTCAGGAATTCCCGGGTCTTTTTATCGCCCAGAACCAAATACAAGGCAGCGGTATGCGAGGAGGCGGTACCGAAGAGCGGGTTGGCGATTGCAATTTCGTCTTTCCATTCGGGATTTAAAAGGTCGAATATCGACTTGGGAGCATTCTCCTTTTTTACCAGTTTGGTATTATAAATGATCACCCGGGTCCGGGCGGCGAATCCCGTCCAGTAACCGTCCGGATCCTTGAATTCGACGGGAATATTGCCGGCCTCGACGGATTGATAAGGTGTTAAAATACCCTTCTCTTTTAAAGCAATCGTGCGCAGAAACTCATTATTCCAAAAAACATCGCACTGGGGGTTGTTCTTTTCAGCGATCAGTTTGTTAGCCAGGCCGACTGTTTTTGCCGCTTCCGCATCGTAAAGGGCATTCACTTTTATGCCCGTTTCCTTTTCAAAATTCTTAAATATCGGTTCCGCCATCGCGGATAGTGTTACCGGCAGCCTGACTACCGCGGATTCGTTCCTAACCGTGATAGACGGTAATTCCCAGTTCGGCGCGATCCAGGTCGACAGTATCGGGGATAACCGGACCAACCCGTTCGTGCTATATGCCCGGTCAAACACGCCGGCCGGGTATTCCATAACCATGAGCGTGGCCCTGGCCTCTGGCATATATCGGGATACCATCAGCTTCAACATATTTGTCGGCCGACGCGATTATTTGGTATGGGACCCGGATCCCAACCATTCGAGTGGCTTTATCATCCACCAAAAGTTGAACAACCTCAATTTTCTGGGAAATTATCGGCAGACCAGCCCAGTGGAATACCTGAATCTGTACAAAACCGTTTTTATTACGTTGGGCGTTTATCCCAATAATCAGATCATCTACGATACCTGTGCCATAGTTCCGGAGATCCTGCATTACGTAGTCGCCGGCGGCAAATTATACATGGAAGGTGGCAATGTCTGGTTTCATGATACGGCGTACGGTGGGTATAATTTTTGTCCGCTCTTCAACATCCAGCCGGTGGCCGACAATAGTGGTGCGTGCTCGGGACTCATCGGATACAACAATACTTTTACCCGGGGAATGAGTTTCAAATATACTGGTGAGAATTCATCCCTGGACCGAATCGCGGCCTCGGGCAGTGGTGTTCTGATCTTTAAGAATCGATCGAGCACCGCTACCCTAGGCGTGGCCGCAAATCACCGGACAGTCGGCATATCGTTCGAATTCGGGGGATTGGTCGACAGCGTTGCGTCATCTACGAAATTAATCCTTGCCGATTCGATAATGCGTTATTTCGGAACTACACCTTCGGGCGGAATAAACAAAACCGAAGCTGTCGTTCGCTCGTCGGACGCCTTCGGACTCAAGCTTTGTCCCAACCCCTTCCGTAATAAACTCGATATTCGTTATTACTTTGGATTGGATCAGGATATAAAAAGTGTGCGAATAAAAATATACGATATCACAGGAAGACTTATAAAGGAAATACCTTCATCTCTCAAAAAATCCCAATTCAATGTTGTATGGCGCGGAGATGATATGGTTGGCCGGAAAGTACCTACTGGGATTTATTTTATATGTTTGGAAGCTGGTGAAGATATTATCAATAAAAAAATAATTTTATTAAAATAATAATATTTTCGTTTTATAGTATAATACGCCAAATCCAAAAATGAGTTCTAGATGATTCACCTTAAATTGATTCAAAACGGACGGCTTATCCGATCAGTTGGTTTTTAGAAGCCAATGACTGTTGTCCACCCGAATTCATCGGAAATATGAACTCGTATCAGCGAAAGTATAATCACAATAATTATTAGCTACTTGGTCATTGTTCTATTTCAGCGACCACCGGATAAATTTTAGTCGGAAAAACAAACGGGGCCGAGTTAAACCCGGCCCCGAGGTTTTTTGGACCTAAGTTAAACCAACTTGGTCCACTTTTGGTCCATTTTGGGGCAAGACATGACGTAATCGGGTGGAATACCCGACAATGGCAAGAGTGCGTAGAAACGTCATTTGGCGAGGATCTGATTGAAATGTCGAAATTATTTACTTTTATAAAAATAGCCGATTCGGCTCCGTAGTCCTTCGCTCTATCCAGTTGAGCTACGGGCACAAAGAAGGGTTCCACCCCCCTTTTCTCCAAAAGTTCTGCGATACTTTTGGAGGCCTCGAAACCCCCTGCAACCGAAGATCTCGTTAATTTTATTACTCAGTCTCTGCCGCGGACTTACCGATAACCACCGGAATATCAATTAGGTGGTTAAATCTATCGATATGTGCCAAGGCACTTGAAACGGCAGGGATTAGGAATTAGAAACAGCTAAGACCTATTCCCTGAACGCAGGTTTATTATATCGATATTTCGGGATTAGTCAATTGAGATAATAAAATTCGCCATTAATGTAGAATGTAGAGATTCAACCCCAAAGCTTTCACATCCCTTGTTGTGCGTTAAGGTATCTCTATTCAGGATTAAACGGGGGTAGTAAGAAAACCTCCCTACTTAATAAAAGCCGGTAATTATCAGCTACCAGCTTTTGTGCCAGATTTGTGCTAAACCATTGACACTTAAGCCTAATTGTTTATAATTACTATATAGTAAAAGGAGGAGGAAAACATGAAACGCATAATGTGGATTATCGTCCTTGCGGTACTGACAGCCGGAACGGTGTCTGCCAATTTCCTGGACGAATTCAATAGCCCTGTGCTTGATCCGGGATGGCGGATTCAGTGGGAGGACCCTGCCCATTGGAGCCTCACCGCCCGTCCGGGGTTCCTGCAGATCCTCACCAAATACTGCCAAAATGATACGATGTGGAATATCTTCTATCATGTGGAAGCGATCTCCGGAAATTTCGAGGTGAGCGCCAAGATCATCGCCCGTCCCGTTCTACAGGGTCAGTGCACCTTCCTCCTTGCGGATAATGACTCTTTGGCCCAGCGGAGACCTCGGGTCATCGCGGGATTTGGCAACATTGCGGGTTTTGGTGAGGGTGTGTTAGGGTGGATCGACTCTAGTATAGTGCTCATTCAATATATCGACACCCTGGTTTATCTCAGGATCAGAACGAACGGGGACACCGTGTTTGCCGAATACAGCCTAAATAACTCCAATTGGATGACTATAAACTCGGCCTGGAGTCCTCCCTTTAATGAACACCAACTGTCCGGGGTGGACGCGATTATTTACCCACCGTTCGGCGGGACTCCCCAGACGCCGGAAATTAACGCCGATTTCGACTGGTTCCATCTGGTTGCACTGACCGGAGTGGAAGAAAAAACAGTAGATAGTAGACAGAAAGTAGTATGTAGACTGATACCCAAATCCAATCCGTTCATTTCCTATGCCCGGATCCCCGGTCACGAACGAGAAAGCTTTGCCGTATATGATGCCCAAGGTCGGAAGGTTGGGATATTCAGCGGAGATCGTCTCGCAGACGGTCTCGCGCCCGGGGTATATTTTGTCCGGGGCTTAGACGCCTCTTCCGCAGCCGCAAGGATCGTGAAAGTCAAGTGATGAGAGGATAAACTCAGGCTCTATGTAGCGATAATAGAAAAAGGGGAGCAGCAATAAAACCGCTCCCCTTTTTCTATTTATGCCAACTTTGTGCCAAACCCTATTGTAGTAGACGGTATTTCCCTAAAACGGAATATCGATATTTCAGGGTTAGTCAATTGAGATAATTGATTTTTGGGATTTTTCCCCGATGTAATTCATTGACAACAATCGATGTATAAGTCAAGGCATCGGAGACCGATTGTCATGTTGACTTTTGCCTTATTTTCCATTGACTGCCATAAATATTATCATACACTATAATGAAAGTTTAAGCCTGTCTTAATATTTCTATAGGAGAAAGGCAAGGTGAACGAGTGAGGAACACAGACTACGTGATTCGCATCACAACTAAACATGGCCGGACATGGAGCTACCTCAAAGAGGACGACGGCTGGACACAAACCGGACCGACTGGTCGAATTCATCGGCTCAGCGCAGAGCAACTTTTATCGCACCTCTTGCCGCCGCTCGCGGCCGACCAGCCGGGCCTCAGCGTCAGGGTGGAACGGAGGTCGGACCAAGCAGCCGCGGGGTTCACCCGGCAGTCTAACCGGAAGGGTGAAGTAAGGAATTTACGAAAAAGAAAGGTCAAATAACCGCATCCCCGGCCTTGATTTACCCCGGATAAGGAATATAATATATAAATGATATCCAACATTAAAATCGTAAATAAGTTCGAGAACCGGCTCATTGCCGGAGAAAAAGTTAATATCAAGCGCAATTACCGGATATTCGAAGCATTGTATAAGGAGGCGGTCGCGCTGGGCGTTTTTCCCCTTATAGATCCGTTGGAAGGCCTTGACGCGAAGGCCAAATTCGTAAGAAAATTAAACCGTGTTTCAAAAACTGCTTAAAAAAGTCGCTCGACAGCTAAACCAGAATAAAATCCCATACATGGTCATTGGCGGACAGGCCGTGCTCTATTACGGCGAACCGCGACTTACCAAGGATATCGACATTACGCTCGGTATCACCGTTGAAGAGATCACTCAAGTGTTCAAGATCATTAAATCGCTAAAATTGAGAATAATTACGAAACAACCCCTGGCATTCGCCCGCCGGACCATGATCCTGCCCGTTCAGGACAAATCAACCGGAATACGGATTGATTTTATTTTTTCTTTTTCAACTTACGAAAGACAGGCGATCGGGAACGCGAAAACGATGAAGATCGGCGGAGTCGCGGTTAAAATCGCGTCATTGGAGGATTTGGTCGTCCATAAAATAATCGCCGGCCGCACCCGTGATATCGACGACGTGAAATCGATAATATTGAAGAACCGCAAGTATAATAAACAGTACATCATCCGGTGGTTGAAAGAGTTTGATCGGTCTATCAATGGCCGCTATACGGCGCAGTTTTTAAAAATCCAAAAAGAAATTTCATTAACATAGATACCCTGTTTTATAAATCATTGACTTTGTTTGTTATCATAATATAATTTACCAGTATTTATTAACCATGGAGGAGGTAACCATGAAACGAATAATGTGGACACTGATCCTGGCAATCTTGATCGCCGAACCGGCGTACGCCGATTTTACCGACGAATTCAACAGCCCCGTGCTCGATCCGGGATGGCGGATCATCAACGAAGACACGAATTACTGGAGCCTCACGGACCGTCCTGGATTCCTGCGGATCGAGACCCAATTCTTCATGACCGTGCCGGTGAACTTTTTTGCGCACGTCGAAGTGATCACCGGAAATTTCTCGGTCACGTCCAAGCTTGTCTGTCATCCGGATTCCGCCGGCCAGGTGGCCCTGATCTACGCCGACTACGATACTCTGGGGCAAACGCCCTGGGCGATCGTCGGCTGCGGCAACTATCTCGGTTATGGCACCGTAGTTTTAACGATGTTGGGCGACTCGATCAGCGGCGCCTTTTATCTGGACACGCTGGTTTATCTGCGGATCCGGGCAAATGAAGACACCGTGTTCGGTGAATACAGCCCGGACAACCAAAACTGGACGGTCATAAGGTCGGCTTGGAACCCTCTGTTCAATGAACACCAGTGGTCCGGAGTTATGGCGGTCAATCAAGCGGATCTGGGCGCGACGCCCCAGACCCCTCCGATGAACGCCGATTATGACTGGTTTCACTTGGTCGCGCTGAGCGGAGTGGAAGAAAAAACAGTAGATAGTAGACAGAAAGTAGTATGTAGACTGATACCCAAACCCAATCCGTTCATTTCCTATGCCCGGATCCCCGGCCGCGAACGGGAAAGATTCGCAGTATATGATGCCCAGGGACGGAAGGTTGGGATATACACCGGCGATCGCATCGCAGACGGGCTCGCGCCCGGAGTATATTTCGTCCGGGGTTTAGACGTTGCTTCCGCAGCCGCAAGGATCGTAAAGGTAAGGTAAATTCGCCCGTCCAATAGTTAACTTTACGCCTGTCTGGAAGTTAACTTTTGAATAAGGTAAAACCGGTCTATAACTATCATGCCCGGCGCTGCCTTGACTTGCCCGCCGGGTTCGCTATACTATAAATCCTAATATGACCGCCAGCGGAATCGAAGAACGCCGCCTGATCACGATCCTCTTCGCCGACCTTTCCGGCTTCACCGCCCTATCCTCGACGCTCGACCCCGAGGACGTGCGGGACGTCGCCAGCACCAGTTTTGAGTTCCTGAACAAACCCATCGTCAAGGAAGGCGGTACGATCCATAAGTACGAAGGTGACCTGGTCATCGCCCTGTTCGGTCTTCCGGTCAGCCACGAGGACGATCCGGAACGGGCGGTCCGGTCAGGGCTCGAAATGATGCTGCTGCTGCCCGACATTAACGCGGCGGTTTCCGCGAAATTGAAGAGAAAGACCGACCTCGGCCTGCACGTCGGCATCAATTCCGGGACCGTAGTCGTCGGCGAGATCGGCTCCCGGGAAAAGCGTGAATACACGATCATGGGCGACGCGGTCAACCTCACATCCCGGCTCAAAGATGTCGCTCAGAAAGGCGAGATCATCGTCTCCGATCCGGTTTTCCGCGCGTCCCGATACCTGTTCGAATATGAAGCCCGACCCGCGGTCGCGGTCAAGGGGATCGCGGAACCAGTCCGGATCTTCCGTCCCCAGCAGTTGAAGGAACATCCCGAACCCAAGCGGGGCATCAAGGGGATCACCTCACCGACGGTCGGCCGCGAAAAAGAGATGGCGATCCTGAAAGACCAGGTAGGCCGGCTGAGCCAGGGACGGGGCGGCGTTTGCTTTGTCCTGGGCGGCGCCGGGCTTGGTAAATCGCGGCTACTTGAAGAATTGAAGAGATATATCGAAAACGACCGATTACCGGTCACGATCCTCGAAGGCAGATGCCTTTCATACGGAGAGAGCATCACCTATTGGCCCCTCCTCTTGATCCTGGAAAGCCTGTTCGGGGTGACCGAAAACGACACCCGGAAAATATTTCAGGAAAAATTGGTTAAAAAAGCCAAGGAAATTTTCCCGGAAACCTGGCACGAGCACATTCCGTACCTGGGATATTTGTTTTCCATTCGGTTCTCGGACGAATCCGACGAGAAAGTAAAATACCTCGATGCCCAGGAGCTCAAAGTTCAGATCCGCTTGACGATCAAAAAAATGCTCGAAGCACTCGCCCACGCCCGGCCATTGCTCCTCGTGATTGACGATTATCACTGGATCGACCGGGAAACTCTGGAACTCCTGGAATTCCTCTTCGTCCCGCCCGTCCCCGGAGCGGCCGGTGCCGCTTTTCCACCCATCCTGCTCATGGCTCTGTCCCGGATCGAGAAGGACGTGCCGCACTATTGGACCCGGGAGGCGCTGAAAAAAGCCCGGGCAGAAGATTACCGGGAGATCACCCTCATGCCCCTGCCCGACGACGTTACGTCGCAGATGCTCTACAACCTTCTCAATATCCCCGGTTTCACCGAAGGATTCAAGGATAAGATCCAGATCAAGGCCGAGGGCAACCCTTTCTACATCGAAGAGATCGTCCGCGCCCTGATCGATTCCGGCGTCCTGATCTTAGAGTCCGGAGTCTGGCACCTCACCGCCGACGTCAAGACCCTGCCGGTCCCGAACACGGTCCAGGCCGTGATCCTATCCCGGCTCGACAAGCTGGAGCACGACGTCCGCGACGTCCTCCAGATGGCGGCAGTCGTCGGCCGGAATTTTTACGCGCCGGTCCTCGAGCAGCTCTGCGGTCTCGACAGCCTGATGCTGTCCGTCGTCCTCGCGACCCTCGAGGATTACGAATACATAACGGAAAGCAAAAAAGAACCGGACAACGAATATGCGTTCCGGCACCCGCTCCTGCAAGAGGTGGCTTACGGCAGCCTTCTGATCAAGCGGCGCCGGGAACTGCACCGCAAGGTCGGCGACTTGATCGAGCGGCTCTACCCGGACCGCCGGGACGAATTCACCGAGGTCTTGGCATACCAGTACGCCAACAGCGACGATGAGGATAAAGCCCGCGAATGGCTCTTAAAGGCCGGGTGCAAAGCCAAGGACCGCTATGCGAACGAAGAGGCGATGAGATATTTTCAGAAGGTCATCGAGCTAAACTCACCGGAAGGGGCGGTTAGCGCGGCCGAGATGGCGGTCGTCTTTGAGGCGCTCGGCGATATCGCCTGCGTCAAAGGCGAGAACGATGCCGCGCTTAAATATTACGACGAAATCTACCGGCTGGCCCAGGGTGACAAGATTACCGCGGCCCACGCCTTGATCCGAAGCGCGGAAATCCATAACATTAGGGCCGAATACCGCCGGGCCCTGGAACTGCTCGAGCGCGCCAGCCAGGACCTGACCGGCGGCACGGCCCGGGAAATGGCCGAACAGGCCGTGATCAGCGTCAAGAGATCCGACCTCTACAGCGCATTGGGCGACGTCAAACGGGCGATCCGCGAGGCTGAGCAGGCGCTGGAGAGTGTTGACCGCCTGGAAGCCCAGGGCAAAGTCGAGCCGAAGGCGATCGACCGGATCCGGAACGACGCCCTCAACAAACTGGGCTGGATCTACCGCGAACAGGGTGATTACGACCGCGCCCTCGACTATTACCGGAAAGCGCAGCGGATCGCCGAAGCCGCGGGCGATAAAGGGTGGATCGCCCGGAGCTACAATAACCTCGGAGTCGTGCTCAAAGACAAGAACGATTATTCCCAGGCGATCGACTTTTTTGAGAAATGCTTAAAAGTCGCCCAGGAGATCGGCCTGAAAGGGATGGTCGGCGCGGTCAACCTCAACCTGGGTACGGTTTACTGCGATATCGGAGAGTATGACCGGACGATCGAACTCTACCAGAATTACCTGGCAATCGCCCAGGAGATCGGGGACAAGCACGGTGCCGGCATGGCGTACAACAACCTGGGGATCGTGTACAAAGACCGGGGCGACTACGACCGGGCGATCGAATGCTATACGACCTACCTCCGGATCGCCGAGGAGATCGGCAGCAAGAGCGGCATCGGCGTCGCGAGTAGCAACATGGGGATCGCCTACAACGCGCTCGGCGAATACGAAAAGGCAATCGCGCTCTTTGAGCGGCACCGGATAATATCCGAGGAAATCGGCAGCCGGATCGGGCAGGCGGCGGCCCACGCCAACCTCGGCAGCGCTTATCAGTATCAGGGTAATTACGAAAAAGCCCTGAGCGCGTTCGAGCGGAGCCTGGAGATCAGCCGGGCAGTCGGCGAGAAGCAGGGGATCGGCCTGCTCAACACGTGCCTGGCTGGCCTTTACTTTGAGACGGGCAAGCTGGCTCAGGCCGAGGAATATTACCGGGAAGCGGAGCGGATCGGACGAGCGATCGGCGACAAGACGATGCTGATCGAAATTTTAAACGGGTTCGCCCAGCTAAGGCAGGCGAAATCGGTCGCGAAGACGGCCTCGGATCCGGACGCCCTGGCTTACGCGCGGGAAGCCCTGAAATTTTCCAAGGACTTGAAGACCCAGACCGGCATCGCGTCCAGTCACTTGACCCTGGGCAAACTGTACGCGGCCGCGGGGGATCAAGAAAAAGCCGGGGAATATTTTCGGGAATCGATCAAGACCTTGAACGAGCTCCGGGAAAAGCGGACGCTCGCCGATGCTTATTTTGAATACGCGAAAATGTTAAAGGCCGCTGCGGAAAAAGGATCCGCCGCGGTGGACGAAGCCGGAGCGATCGGCCGGAAAGCCCGCCAGATCTACGCCGAATTAAAGCTCGATCACAAGATCAAGGAAATAGATCAGTTCGGATTGTAAAACTAAAAAGCCTTTCTTAAACTCTATATTCCCCGTCCTACCCATTCCTTATCCTATCCGATCTTCTTCGCGCAGGCGTAGGCGGCGCCGATCGCGCCCGGAATGCCGCCGATCTGTCCGGACCAGCACGATCCGATGAGGAGGTTTTTAACCGGCGTGTCGATCTTCGTGCTCATGACGTTTTTGTAGAACCGTTTATCCGGTTTCCAGCTCCAGGCTGAGGTCGCGCCGTCCGTGTTGCCCGTGTAGCGCTCGTAGGTGAGAGGCGTGGCCGCGTCCTCGAACTCGATCGCGGCGTTAAGGCCGGGAATGACAAACTCGGCCTTGGCGATCAGGGTCTTTTTCACCTGCTCTTTCAGGCCGCGGTATTTATCCTTATCGCCCTTACCCCAGTTATCCAGCCAGCGATACGGGGTGGTCGTCTGGATCATGAGCGAGGATTTTCCGGTCGGCGCGAGGTCTGGATCATGAAGGGACGGCGAGTAAAGCCCGAGGGAAGTTTTTTCGAAGAATTTTTCGTCCCGGGACATTTGGATGTCGGTGCCCGGTCGATCGTCGTGAAAACTGACATGAGGGACCTTGAGATATTTTCGCAGCTGGTCGTTCGATATTTTCAAGCCCAGGTAGACCGTGAAAACACCATCGGAGACCGCGGCATTCTCGATCTTCTCCCGGACCGGAGCCGGCAGGAGCGAGGGATCGTCGAGGAGGTTTAAAAAAGTTTTCTTATAATCGCAGGCCGAGATCACGTAGTCCGAGTCATAGTTCTTACCCTGGCAAACGACGCCGACCGCGGCTGCGTTTTGGGTCCGGATCTTCTCAACCGCGGCGTTAAGCATCAGGTCGCCGCCCAAGTCGCGGAAATTTGCGGCCAGGGCGTCGGCCCAAGACTGCATGCCGCCGGTTACGGTCCAGTAATCGCCGAGGAAGGAGAGATAGGCGCCGGGGATGATCGACGCCGACATGTCCGGGTAGCCGATATTCTTGAAGAACAGATAAAGCTTTGAGTCTTTGGGAAAAAATCGGGCGGTGAAATCCCGGATCGTCATTTTATCGTATTTTCCGTAAAGGCTCATGAAACTCAGCAACCGGAAAGGGTAGAGCGGGTAATCGATGAAGGTCTTGGGTTTCATGACCGCCATCATCAGGTTGATCATCCGGTCGACTTCCCCGAAATATTTTTTGAGCTTATCATTATCCGAAGGGAATGAATCAAAAATCAATTTTTTCAGGTCGGCGTAGGTCTCGCACACGCCATCTAGGTCCCGGGACTTAAACGCCGTCTTCTGCCGGGCGAAACGGACCTTGTCATAGACGCCGATATCCTTCATCGCCTTGAAGACCATGTCCGATGATTCAAAGGAAAGCGTGCCGCTTTCAAAATAAAATCCTTTTTTCCGGAACCCCGCCGTGTAACCGCCCGGCGTGGAATGTGCCTCGAAGATGGTGACTTTATGACCCTTGCGGGCCAGTAGATTTCCCGCACAAAGACCGCCCATGCCCGCTCCGATGATCGCGATTCGGCTCATGAATTCTCCTTTTTTTAAAGTCTACCAATTAATGTCGGCTTGTCAATAACAGCCGACCGCGTTAATTTAATATTTTATCCGGAGTAACCCCCTTGATTTTAAAGGTGTTTTAATTAAAGTATGTTGCTAAATATGAATTCCAAAAAAACCCTTCTGCTCATTGGGGTCGCGGCGCTCGTCGTGATCCTCATCCTTTTCGGCGACCGCATGTTCAATAAGGTTGGTACACCCGTACCCACGGCTGCCGACCCGAGCGCGATCGACGTCACCCAGGATCCGGTCCAGGATAACGATATTTCCGAACCGGCGGTGTTCGTGAATTTCAAGGACGCCATTATCAAGATCCAGCCGGCCGCGGCCTACCGCATATCCGGCCTGGTCATGGGCAAGCACGTCTATCCCGGTTCGACGTTCGGCTGCGCCGAGTCCGGAACCTGGGGCGACCGGATCTCGCCCTACGATTTTCTGATAGCCTGGGGCGACGTCACGAAGCCCGAGAACCGGAAGCACATCAAGTTCAGCCAGGAAGTCCGTTGGTATCATTACCACTATGACGCGGATTCACCGCTGCGCGAGGACTATATCAGCAAGCATTCCTCGAACAACCACTTCATTCCGGCGAACCAGAATATCCGGTTCGCGGCCGATATGTTGAAGGGCGGCGAAACGGTGACCCTCGAAGGCTTCCTGGTGAACGTATCCGGCACATACCGTGACGGGGAAATTTGGTGGAACACAAGCCTGACCCGGGAAGACACGGGCGCCGGTTCCTGTGAAGTTTTTTACGTAATCCGGTTAAAGATCGGCTCCAATATCTACGAGTAAGACGTTTTCGCACCATTTATATCCCGTTAGAGACTCCAAAGGATTATTGCTTACGCTTTAAAAAAACAGGCGGTAGTTCAAAAGTCATTCTGTCTCTAACGGGATTATAAAATATCAATATTGACAATCTTGGCGTATTTTATTATAATTCAACATTGTGAACCGATTTTTCAAGATTAAGCCGTCACCGGTGGTTTTTTTCATCGGCGCGGTTTTATTACCGACCCTCCTGATCGGTCAGGCGCAGGTCGTGGCCGTTACACCTCTCCAGAACGCTCTCAATGTCGCGTCGAACACGAACCTCACGGCGACCTTTAACGGCGGCATGAACGCCGGATCCTTCAACGACACCACATTCATCGCGTTGGGCAGTTTGTCCGGTTTGCACTTGGGCGCGATCAATTATAATCCCGCGACCCGGACCGTGACGCTTGACCCCGGCCGGGATTTCATGACAGGTGAGGTCGTGACCGTGATTCTGACCCGCGCGGTCATTGATTCCCTGGGCAACCCGCTGGCCGGTTATGCCTGGAATTTCACGGTCGCCAGCCGGTCCGGCACGGCGATGCTCCTGGCGCCCGTATACTACCCGGTCGGCACCGGACCCAACGGCCTCTTCGCCGGTTTCGTGAACAACGACACGATCCTGGACCTGGTCGCCACGAACCTGGCCGCCCAGAATTTTTCCGTGCTCATCGGCAATGGCGACGGCACCTTTTTACCGGCCGTTAATTACGCGACCGGGGTAGAACCGACCGCGGTTTGCCTCGGCGACCTGGACCGCGACGGAGACAACGACTGCGTCGTGGCCTGCGCGGCCAACAATAAAATTTTCGTCTATCTTAATAACGGCAGCGGCGTTATGGTCCCGGCCAGTCAATGCACCACTGGAACTTATCCAGTCGGCGTCGGCCTTTCCGATTTCAACCGGGACGGCAGGATGGATGTCGTGACCGTCAACCGGGCGGCCAATAACATTTCCGTTTTCTTCGGCATCGGCAACGGCACATTTAACCCGCAGGGTAACTACCCGGTCGGCGGCTCGCCGAGCAGTGTCGCGCCTGCGGACTTAGATCAGGACGGCGATATCGACCTGCTCGTCAGCCTGCGCAGTAACAATAAGTTAAAGATCATGATCAACAACGGCGACGGTACTTTCGCAACCGGTCAGCAATATACGGCCGGCAGCAAGCCGGCCCAGGTCTTCGCGGGACCGCTCAACGCCTCCGACCGCTTCATCGATGCCGCCACGGCCAACAACAACGCCGCCAATGTTTCGGTCCTGCCGGGCATTGGCGACGGAACCTTTGGGACAGTCACCTCGTTCCCGAGCCTGGCCGCTCCGTCCGGCATAACCGCCGCGGACTTGGATTTTGACGGGGACCTCGATCTCTGCGTCAGCAATACCGCCGCGGATACGGTCACGGTTCTCCTCAACAACGGCAGCGCCGCATTTGACACGCTCCGCAAGTTCCCCGCCGGCGACAGCCTTGCGCAAATTTGCGCGGGTGATTTCAACGGCGACGGCGCGATCGATGTCGCGGTCATATGCACCGGCACGAACCAGGTGGCCGTGCTGATCAACTCGTCGGACACGATCCCGCCCGGCCCGCCCCAGAACCTGACCGCGAACGGCGCCAACCCTTCGCCCTGGACCGCCAATCCGATATTCAGCCTCAACTGGATCAATCCGGCCGAGCCGAGCGGCATCAAGCGGTCACTCTACAAGCTTTCCAGCCCACCGACCGCGAATTTTGACACGACCGGCACCCTAAGCGCTATTCCGCCGGATTCGGTCCAGGCCACGGTTTTGGGCGGGCAGGCTCTTTATCTTTGGCTGGAAGACAACATCGGCAACCTCGATTATCACAACTACGCCACGGTCAGCTTACGCTACGATTCGATCCCGCCCGCGGGCAGCGTTGCTTCCTCGCCCGCCTACAGCAATGTCCTGTCGTTCGACGTGAGCTGGACCGCCGGTTCGGATGCGGGCGGTTCGGGCCTGACCGGCCGGTACGATATCCGGGTGCGGGACGGCGGCAACCCCTGGAGCAACTGGCTGAACGACTATGCGGGCTTGTCCGCAACCTATAACGGTGTCGACGGACACCAGTATTATTTTGAAGCCGCGAGCCGCGATTCGGCGGGGAATATTGAAATTTTCACCGGCGCTCCCGAGTGCAGCACGATCGTCGATACGGTCCGGCCTTATGTCACCTCGACCATACCCGCGGCCGGCGATACCGGGGTCGCGCTTAACTCCAATATCACCGTCACATTTTCCGAACCGATGGACTCGGCGACGATCGTGAACGCCAATTTTTCCATCATCGGGACCCAGAGCGGCAGTCACGTTTTCAATATCAGCTACGATCCCAATGATTACCTGGCGATCCTCGATCCGGACACAAACTTCACCCCTGAGGAAACGGTCACGGTCACGGTGCGGCAGCCGGTGAGTGACCGGGCCGGCAACCAGATGGCCTTAGACCGGATCTGGACTTTCCGGATCGGGACCCTGGTCGATACCATGGGACCGGTCACGTCCTCGGGTAACGTCCTTCCCAACCCATGCGAGCCGATCGCCAACCTTGCACTTTCCGCTTACGTCTCCGACGCGGGCCAGGGCGACCATATCATAAACGCGGCCGAGTTCTTCACGGACAGCGTGGCCGCAAGCGGTACCGGCACGGCCCTGGCGCCGGCCGATACCTTCTGGAACGAGATCAGCGAAGACGTTGTCGGAGCGCACGACAACCAGCCTTTGATCTGGGCGGTCGGCGACACCCATAAGATATTCATTCACGGCCGCGACGCGCCCGGGAACTGGGGTAATTTTGATACGGTTCGGGTCGCCGTTATTCCGGACGACGATACGCTGGGCCCGGATTTCTCCGGTTTCAATCCGGTTAGTTGGCCGGACACGGCTAACTTTTTCATCGAGTGTCAAATTACCGATCCATCGGGCGTCTATGACGATTCGACCGGATCTTCCGGCCAGGGCGTTTACCTCCGGTGGGATAACGACGGCGAGATCGTAATCGACGCTCATGAAATCACCATGTCGCTCTCATTTGGATCCTATTACCGATCCGATTCCATGATACCGGTCCAGTCCGCGGGCGCGAATTTCGTTTACGAAGTGTACGCCTTTGACGACGATTATGATACCCAGCATCCGGGCGATCGGAAAAAAGCCGGGAGCGGTCTGCAGAATATTGCGATCCTCGACGTCCGGGGTCCGCAGGCTCTGAACACCGCCGCCTTACCCAACCCGACGCAGGGCGCGCTCGCGCTCGCCCTGACGGCCGTGATCTCGGATTCATTGCGGGGCGATTCGCCGATTCGCAGCGCGGAGTATTTTATCGACGCGCCGGGGATCGACAGCACGGGATACGCGCTGCGGGCAACGGACGGCGTCTTTGATCAGATCCGGGAGGCAGTTACCGATACGTTGGATATTTCTTCTTGGCCTTACGGCACATTCCGCTGGCTTTTTGTCCACGGTCGGGATTCGGTCGGCAACTGGGGCGGTTTCGATTCGGTGCAGGTCTCCGTGACACCGCCGGACGATACTATTCCACCTTATATTACAGCGACCTCGCCGGACAGCGGGGAGACCGGCGTCGCGTTGAACCGGAACGTCTACCTCACGTTCAGCGAACCGATGAGCCCCGCTTCGTTCGACTCCTCCAAGATCCATATCCTTGGGAGCGTCCATCCGTTATACCGCTACGGATTCGCTTACGATACGCTGACCTGTACCGCGGCCCTGAACCCGGATTCATTATTCGCGGCGCAGGAAACGGTCCAGGTCGACGTTTCCAGCGCCCTGACCGACACCGCCGGCAACTCAATGCTCGATCCCTATTTTTTCTATTTCGTCACCGGTCTTCAGTCCGATACCACCGGTCCGCGGATTATGGTCTGGGCCGCCTATCCGGATACGACCCTGGGCGCGCGCAATTGCCTGGTTACGGCTACGATCTCGGACAGCGCGACCGGTCAGTCCGTGATCCGGGCTGCGGAGATCTTCGTCGATTCCATTGGTCCGGCCGGCACTGGTTATCCCATGTCGCCGACCGACAGCGTCTGGGACGAGATCGTCGAATCCGCTTATCGCCGCCATGATATCCGGAATTTATCTTTGGGCATGCACTGGATCTATCTCCGCGGCCGGGATGACGCCGGGAACTGGGGTGGGCTGGATTCGCTGTCGATCCTGGTTACGCCCGACGACGATACATTGGGCCCGACCTTCGCGGATTTTCGTCCGGACTCGACACCGGACACAAGCGGTTTTTATATTTATTGCACCATCACTGATCCGTCGGGCGTCTACGACGATTCGACCGGGGCGGCCGGACAGGGTGTATATTTGGTCTGGAACGTTACCGGGTTCCGTCTTTCCGAGGACATGGAGATGCTCATGTCGCGGACCGCCGGGGATACTTTCCGGACCGATTACAAGGTTCCCCAGCAGTCCGATTCCGCCTATTTCAGCTATGAAGTGTTCGCTTATGACAACGACTTTGACTTCGTCGAGCCCGAGGACCGGTCTCAGAGCCGCAGCGGCCCGCGCACGATCGCGATCTACGACGCGCGCGGACCGGCAACGTCTTACATCCAGGTCTCGCCGCCCAACCCGCCCGCGGGAATAACGCGGGTCGTGGTTTACGCGTCAGTTTCCGACAGCCTGACCGGCCGGTCGCCGATCAGCGCCGCCGAGACTTTTCTTGATTCCACCGGCTTACCCGGCGCGGGCTTTGCCATGCACCCCTTGGACGGCGCCTTTGACGAGGTCCAGGAAGGGGTCTTCGATACCATCCCGGTCAGCGGCTGGCTGGCCGGTCAGACCCATAAATTTTACGTGCGCGGCCGCGACGCCCATGCCAACTGGGGCAGATTCGATTCGATCTCGATTTATGTGTCGCCGTATATCGACACGATCCCGCCCGGTATCGCCGCAACCGTGCCCGCCCAGGGGGACACCGGCGTTGCACGCAATACCTGGATCTACGTCACCTTCACGGAACGGGTCGACCCCACGACCGTGACCAGCGACAAGATCCTGATCGAAGGCGATAGCGGCGGCGTCTATACCTTCTGGATGTCCTACAATTCCCTGGACAGCACGTTGAGCATCAACCCTTATAATAATTTCGCGCCGCAGGAATCGGTGACGGTATGGATCTCCTCCGGGATCAAGGACCTGGCCGGTAACATGATGCCCAACGGTTATTCATGGTGGTTCCGCACCGGCGCCACGCTCGATACGCTGCCCCCGATAGTGACCAACCTGAATGTAACCCCGGATACTATCTTCCCCGATAGTTTTATCCTGCTCACGGCCTACTTGACCGATAACCAGTCTGTGGACACCGCCGAGTACTTCATCGACACGATCGGCGTTCCGGGCACCGGCCGGCCGGCACGGGCCGTAGGCGGTTTCGGACCGCCCGCGGTCAGCGTTTTTGATACGATATTCGGCGACAGCCTCAATGCCGGCCGGCACGCGGTATATCTCCACGGCCAGGACGGTTCGGGCAACTGGGGGAAATGCGATTCGGTGCGCTTCTGGGTAGCCGTTCGGGATACGGTCGGACCAACCTTTACCATATCGTTCGATCCCAATCCCGCGAATATCGGCGATTCGGTTCGGATCACGGCCATCGCCAGCGAAATATTGCATCCTAATTCCGCGGTGGTCTGCACGGTCTGGACTTCGGACAGCGTCCCGTACTGCTTGAAGCGGGACACGATCAAGACCGATACGTTTGCGATGTCCGTTTCGACGGTCGGGTTCGCGAACGGCGATTGCCAGGCCGTGGTTCACGGCCGTGACCTGGAATCAAACAGCGGGTCGGCCCACGCGGCATTCCATGTCGGACCGGCCGGCGAATTTCTGCCTCCGGAAATGGTCTATGCCTGGCCCAATCCCGGCCGGGGTAATGAGGTCAACTTCCATTTCTATATCAACCAGAACGCCCGGGTCAAAGTCGAGGTGTTCAACCTTACCGGCCGGAGGATCGCCGTGATCGAGGGCCGGGGCGAAGGTGGCCGGCCGCCCCACCTCGTATCTTCCAACGCGCTGGTCTGGAATATCGCCGCGATCGCCAGCGACGTCTATCTATTCCGATTAAGCGCGGAAAGCGATGTCCCCGGGACCAAGGGATCGGTCTTGAAAAAATTTGCCATTGTCAAATGACGGAACGAGAATGAAAAGATATTATCGAATCGGCGGCGCTTTGATCTTCCTCTTTACCGCGATCCGCGCGGCCGGGGAGTCCGGCACTTCAAGCGCGAATTTCCTCAACCTGGGAACCGATGCCCGGACTATCGCCCTAGGCGGTGCCGGGACGTCCTGGGCCCGCGGCACATCGGCCCTCCACTGGAACCCGAGCGGCCTGGCCGGTTGGGAAGGAACCGAGGCCGCGTTCACGCACGCCGAGCATTTCCAGTCGATCCGATACGAAAATCTGGGCTGGGCCAAGGGCCGCGGCAGCCTCGGCTACGGATTCGCGCTCAAGGGCCTTTACCTTTCGGACCTCGAGGAACGGACCGGGCCGGCGGAAGACCCCCTGGCCACGTTCGGCGCGTATTTCCTGACGCCCAGCCTGACGATCGCTAAAACCCTGGCCCGCGGCTTGGCCGGCGGCGCGACCCTTAAACTGGTTTACCAGGGGATCGGTGCGGACCACGCGGTGGCGGTCGCCGCCGACGTCGGCGCCGGTTATTTGGCCGCGAACGGGTTAAGCGTCGGCGCCGTCCTCGACAATGTCGGGACCAAGGTCCGGTTCGTGAACGAATCTTATTCCTTACCGGTCCGCTTCCGGGGCGGGTTGGGTTTTGCGCCGCCCGGCAGCCGGGTACGGTTCGCGGCTGACTTCGGAGATATCTTCAACGAGGGCTGGGAAGTCGACCTGGGCGTCGAAGCCGCCGTCACCGAAAGATTCTTCATCCGGACCGGATACGCGAGCGCAGTGCACGAAAACGGCGGTTTGTCCGGTTTCAACGCCGGGCTCGGCCTGGTCGTCGGCGACCTGGACATCGATTACGCCTTCCAGGCGTTCGGCGTGCTCGGCCTCAGCCACCATTTTTCCCTGACCTATAACTTCGGGCGGATCCGCAAGACCCTGAGCGCCGAGGAACGCAAGATCCTCGAGGAGCTGGAACGCCGGTCCCGGCTGACCGCGCAAACTTTCTACCAGCAGGGATTGAACCGGGAACGCCAGGGGAATTTTGAGGACGCCCTGCGGAACTACGACATCGCCCTGGTCTGGGATCCGGGCAACAGCGACGCCTTGAAGGCGTCGGAGGCCGCGAAACGGGCGCTTAAAGAACAGCTGGTCGCCGAGCGCGTGTCCCAGGGGATCGCGGATTTCAAAAGCGGCAATTATTTCGAAGCGGCGGCCGAATTCGGCACCGCCCTGGAAAACGACCCGTCGAGCGAGCTGGCCAAGGGATGGCTCAAGGCGGCGACCGAAGCCCTGGTGAAAACGCAGGCTGATAAAATAAAACTGGAGCAGGACCAGAAAAACCGGCTAACCGGGTTCCTCCAGACCGGCCTGGGTTATTATACCCGTCAGGAATACGACCGGGCCATCGTCGAATGGAATAAGGCCCTGACCATCAGCGCGGGCAACAAGGAAGCTCTCGATTATATCGCCCGAGCCCGGGACAAGATCCGGACGCGGGTGGATGAGTGGCTGGGGAACGCCGACAACTACGCGGTCCAGGAGGACTGGCTCCGGGCGCTCGGCGAAATCAACCGGGTCCTGAACGTCGATCCCCAGAACGCGACCGCGCTGGCGAAGAAAGACGAGGTCAGGAAGAAAGCCCGTTTCGTATCCGCCGACCGTACCCGCAGTGGAATATCGTTATACAAGGAGGGAAAATACGGTCCGGCCGAAACCGAATTCAAGCTGGCCTTGAGTTATGACGAGACCAACATTACCGCCCAGGAATACCTGGCGAAGATAACCGGCCAGAAAAAGACCCCCGCGCTCGAGGACGTGAACGATCTCTATATGAAGGGCGTGAACGCGTATACCGAAGAAAAGTACCAGCTGGCGCTTTTTTACTGGAAACGGGTGCTGGAGATCGATCCCGCCAACGTCAACGCCAAACGCAACATGACGCGCGCCGAGGAAAAACTCAAAGTATATAAAAAATAAGTCCCATTAGAGATTTCCGAAATCAATGGTTCAGGGAAATCGAAAAGCAAGCGGTACGAATATGAATTGGGTCTCTAACGGGATAAAAAGTGATCAGACCCGCTGGACGATGACGAAGGTTATGTCGTCGGATTGCGGTTCGTTGCCGGTGAAGGTTTCAATCTCCCCTTTTAATGCATTCTTGAACTTGTCCGGGGCCGATGCCCCCTGCTCGCGGATCAGCTTTTCCAGCCGTTCCTCGCTGAACTGCCGGTGTTCCCGGTCCATCGCCTCGGTCACGCCGTCCGTGTAAAGGATCAACGTCGAGCCGGGTTTGAACTCCCGGCTCTCTTGCTTGAGCCGCTGTCCAAACTCAGTGGCGGTCAAAAGGTTGATACCCAGGGGCGGACCGTCCGGCTTGAGTTTTTCCAGGCGCCGGGTGATCCGGTTGTAGAGGTAGATCGGGTTGTGCCCCGCGGAGCAGTAGGTTATGGTGTTCGCCTTCCGGTCGCACACGGCGTAGAACAGGGTTATGAACATCCCTTCCGGAATGTCGGCGACCAGCGAATCGTTGAGCACGGTCATGGTTTTGTGCGGATACGGGGTTTTCGTGGCGACGATCTTCAGCAGGCTCCGGGTCATCGCCATGACCAGGGATCCAGCGACGCCTTTACCCGAAACGTCGGCGATGACGACGCCGAAGCGGTTTTCGTCCACGCGGATGAAATCGTAAAAGTCTCCGCCCACCTCCATGGCCGCTAGGTAATAAGCGTCGATCGCGAATCCCGGAAAATCCGGCACCTGCCGGGGAAGAAGCGCCTGCTGGATCTCCCGGGCGATCTGCATTTCTTTGCGCATCCGTTCTTTTTCGATGAGCTCGGCCCGGGCGACCTGCAATTTTTCCGCCATGGTCTTCACCGCCTGGGCGATCCGGCCGATCTCGTCCTGCCGGACGGTCACGATCGGGCGTTCCAGATCGCCGTTGCCGATCGCTTCGATATCCATGGTGATATCGCCCAACGAACCGATGATGAGGGAAACCAGCGTCAGGACGCCGGCCAAGCCCAAGCCCAGGATCACCAGGGTGACGAGCGCCATACCCCGGCTGGCCTGGGCCGCGGCCTCCCGGATCGCCTGTTGGGAAACCGCGATGTGCGCCTCGCCGATCTTGGCGGTACCAACCCGGACCGGCATGGCGATTTCAAAAACTTCCATGCCGCCCGGCATCCGGTAAGGTTGGGTGAGGAAGGTGTCGGCGCCGAGCGCTCGGAGGCCGCGCGGAACGCGGTATTGGGTGTTGACCATGTCGCCTTCGGTGTGCGCCCAGATCTTCGCGGTGGTATCAATGACGAAGCAGTAGACCACGCCCGCGTTCTCCTTCTTCGTATCGTAAACAAGCTTCGCCAGGGCGAGGTCGTCGTTCATGACCAGGAATTCCTCGGCACCGTTCACGAGGTTCTGGCTTAGGGCCCGGCCCCGCAGTTTGATCTCCCGGGCCAAAACCCCCCGCTCGTGGGCGGTGAAGTAACCGTAGACCACGGTCATGACGACGAGGATAAAGGCGGCCAGCCAGAGGGAGAATTTTGTTTTCAAGCCGAAGCCGCCGAACCGGGGCTCAGGGTCAGTCAAGATGGGGGGACGGCGTGGGGGGGGGCGGATCATTTGAGGATCGCCCGTAAAAAAAGCATAAAGCCCTTCGCTTCGTGCTCGGATAGTTCCAGGTTCTTGCTGGCATGGCTGTATTCGGGATTGAGCTCCAGGGCTTTCTTGAACTGCTGAATGGCGGCGTTGAAAAGGGCGCGCATTTTGATCAGATAAGCCTTGCCCAAGGCGTTCCGCAGGTCCGGGAAATGAGGGAATTCCTCGGCCCGGTTGTGCAGGCGGTCGATGTATTCGTCGATCGTCATGGGGGTGCCCTTGAGCTCGCCGTATTGGGAAAAAATTTCAAAATCGGAAACGAATTCGTGGACGTCGATCTGCCGGAGGCTTTTCTTCAAATCCTGCAATTTTTCCAGGGCCGGTTTGTAGTTTTCGTTCTCCAGAAGCTGAAAGGCGTCCCGGAAGACCGGGTTCTGGAAGCGGCTGTCAAGCATGAGCGCGTATTTCAGGTTCATGATCGCCGACATGATGTTTTTTTCATCCGGTTTTTCCTGGTTGACAACCTTTTCCTTCAGGATCAGGAGACCGAGGTTGAAATATGCTTCCGCGTAATCTTTATTGAGGTTGATCGCTTTTTCGAGTTCCTTGAGGGCGTCGTCGTACATGCCCTTTTCCAAATAGGCGAGCCCGAGGTCGAGGTAATAATCGGGGTTGTTGGGCGCCAGGTACAAAGCCCGGGTGAACTGGGCGACCGCTTTGTCGATATTGCCCATTTTGCGGTAGAGCTGGCCCAGGTTCCGGTGCGCGTTGGTCAGGGTGTGGTCGAGATTTATGGCCTCCTCAAAGGATTTCTTAGCCTCATCGAAAAATCCCCGTTTCAGGAAAAGCTCCCCCATTTTATTGTACGATTCGGCGTGCATGCGCTGGTGGACTTCCTCGGCGAGGTTCAAAAGCTGGGAAACCTCGTCGAGGTGGATATTATGCTTGGAATGGACGAGCGTGATCAGCGATTTTTCGCGGATCTTGGGGTCGTAGGATGCCTCGGTCATGTCGAGCAGCTTGCCCGACTTGAAAATTTGCGACACGACCCGGGAGTGCCTCGATTCGGCGTAAGTTTCGACATGATAAATGTCGCTGCCGCTCTTCAGGGCGCTGTCGAGACCGTACGGTTTGTTCATGACTTGGCCCGGTGGGCTTTCTTCTCCTGCTGCCAGGCGTAGTAGAGCCGTTTTTCGCGGGTGCTCAGGCCGAGACGCCGGAGCAAGCCGTAGATCGTGAACCGACCCAGTTTTTCAAAACCATATTCCTTGCTTAACAGCCGTTCTTTTATCTGGCGGGAATTGAGCAGCGGGTTGTCGGCGATGATCGCCCGGACGGCGTCTTCGATGTTCTTCTTTTTGGGCCGCTCCACCGGCGCTGGTTCGGCCTTGACCTTGGGCTCTTCGCGCTTTTTTTCCTTGACCGGAATTTGGGGCTCGGCGACGGGCGCCGTCGGTATCTCGCCGAAGTTCTTAAGGCTCTCCTCGATGTTCGGAAAATACTTGATGACCTTGTCCAGTTCCAGAAGTTGATATATCGAGTATACTTCCTTGATCATTTTCGTAAAGATAATATCGCCGCCTTTTTCCCGGTGTTCCTTGATCCGGGCCAGGATGACGCCCCAGCCCGCAGAAGAAACGTACTCGACCCCGCTGAAGTTCAGGATAAAGCGGTCGATATCCCGGCCCAGGGAGAGCAACTCGTCCTTTAGATAGGCCGCGGTTGTAGAATCGATGTAACCGTCCAGGGTCAGGATCGCCACGGACTTTTGCTTGCCCATGACGCGGACGGCAATACTAAGTTCGACCGTTTCTTTCATGGAATTTTACCATCCTTAGTTCGTTATATTTTTTGCGCCGTATATATTGGACTTCGTCCATCAGTCGTTCGATCAGCGACATGCCGAGGCCGCCTTCTTTCTGCGCCTTGATGATCTCTCCGGGCGAGGAGCGCCGCGCCGTCCGGGGTAAGAAAGACTTGCCGCAATCCTTGACGGAAAGCGTGAACCGCTCGCCGTCGTCGTCGATCTGGATCTTGATAAAACCGGACCGGTCGCGGTAGGAATGCCGAACGATGTTCGAACAGACTTCGTCCAGGGCGGCTTTGATGAAGTAGATATCCTCGCCGCGGAAACCCAGCTGTCCGCAGACGCGAGCGATGAAATCCCTCGTTTCCGATTGGGGATAAAACTTATTATGTAAGGTCAGTTCCAGTTTTGTTGTATTCATTATTTTTCGCAGGCGGGATTACCCCAGCCTATGACGAATTATAGTTATATTACCCGGGATGTCAACAGCATAATGACCGCCTGTATTAACCTTAAATTAAGGATGTCAATAACATAATTACCGCCGCCGCGCCCGCCACGCGGACTTGACACGGCCGGAATTATATGATATGATAAAATAACCGTTGCGGATTGCGCGGGGAAAAGAGCATGAAAAAAAAAGACACCGAACAAGAGATCAAGGACCTGCGGGCCCGCGTCACCGAACTGGAGGCGCTGGAACTAAAGGTCCAGCGGGCGGAAAAGGGGCTGGATGAAAATACCCGCCTGTATCACACCCTGGTTGAATCCCTGCAGGAGGGCCTGATCGTCCTCGACCCGGACGAAAATATAATTTTTGCCAACCCCTACTTTTGCGACCTGGTCGGATACCCGCGCGATCACCTGATCGGCCTTAACCTTCGAGAATTGGTCCGGCCGGAGGATTATTCCCGGATCCGCAAGGAAACATCCCGCCGCCGGCAAGGTGAGACGAGCCGCTACGAAATGACGATCCGGCGCCAAGACGGCGAGCTGCGCCACCTGGTGGTCGCGACCGCGTCCTGGCTCAACGACCAGGGCGAGTTTCAGGGTTCGTTCGAAGGGATTTTGGACATCACGGAGCAAAAGCTCGCCGAGGATAAACTCCGGGCCAGCGAGGAAAAATACCGCGCCGTGATGGAGCAGAGCGCGGACCCCATTCTGATCGTCGACCTCCAGACCAAGCAGGTGCTGGAGGCCAACTCGGCGGTCCGAAACATGCTCGGATATTCGCCCGAGGAGATGGCCGTGCTCAACCTTTTCGATGTCACCGAAGGGATTTCCATGGACGTCGGCAAGGAGATCGACGAGATCCTTAAAAATAAACGCGTTTTCGAAGGCGAACGGCAGTACCACCGGAAAGACGGGAGTCCGATATTGATCTGGATGAACGCGAGCGTCATCACCTACCGGGGCCAGAAGGCGCTGTGCATCGTCGCGCGGGACATAACCGAACGCCGGCGGATCCAGGATGAATTGAAGAAAAGCGTGCACACCCTGAAGAAGACCCTGGAGGGCGTGACCAATACGATCTCGGCGATCATCAAGACGAAAGACCCTTATACCGCGGACCACCAATTGCGCGTCAGCAAGCTGGCCTGCGCGATCGCCGAAGAAATGGGCCTGAGCGACGAACGGATTGAAGGCCTGCGGACCGCGGCGTTGATGCACGACCTGGGCAAGATCTACCTGCCCGCGGAACTGCTGGCCAAACCCGATCACCTGAGCGAAATGGAAATGAAACTTTTCAGGAATCATCCCCGGGACGGTTACGACATACTTAAGAAGATCACGTTCCCCTGGCCGGTCGCCCAGATCGTCCTCCAGCATCACGAGCGGATCGACGGTTCGGGTTATCCCCTGGGAATATCCGGGTCCGAGATCATAACCGAGGCGCGGATCCTGGGCGTGGCCGACGTCGTCGAGGCGATGGTCTATTACCGGCCGTACCGGCCCGCGCGGGGAGTGGCCGAGGCCCTTAAAGAGATCGCCATGTTCAAAGGTTCGCTTTACGACGCGGAGGCGGTCAAGGTTTGTGTCCGGTTGTTTAATCAAAAAGGCTTCAAATTTGACAACTAGCAGCTCCTTTTAAGTCCGTCACGACGTTCCTCATTTGAAAGGTAATATTATTACCCTTGACAAATCTTACGTTTATAATATACTTAAGTATAGGGGTTCGGAAGGTCTCTTTTGTTACTTTTTTTATACACTTTTCATGTATGATCTTATATTCGGATCCGATTTGTGAAAGGAGGATAAATGATTCTAAGAAGGATTGTATTACTCGCGGTGGCAACCACGGTAATCGCCGCGCCGATGCTTTGGGGCTTCGGCGAGCGGCTCTGGTTGACCACCAACGACGTCCAGAGCAACTACGGCATGACCTACAACCCGACCAATAACCGCGTTTATTTTTGCAAGGTCTATACCCGCTACATTTATATCATCGGCTCGGACAGTCTATGCACTTCGTACGGCACGATCCCGACGCCCAACAACGACAGCGCCTGCGTCGACCTGAAATATTGCGGTTACGACAACACCTTCTGGGTATTGAGTCAATTGAGCAAGCGCATCTACAAGGTCAACACCTCGGGTTCGGTGCTGCGGACGATCAGCATCCCGGTCGTCGATTACGCGACCGGCCTGGCCTGGGACGCGACCAATCGCCAACTGTACGTCGCCGACCGCCGTTCGACCGGCGGCGCGCAGGCGTATATCTACGTGTTCGATACCCTGGGCAATCAGATCCGGCAGATGAACCACCCGGGCACGGCATGGTTCGGACCGCGGGGCCTAGCGTACCAACCCGCGGCTGGCGGTAACCCGGCGACCCTGCTCAACGTCTACACCTTTTTCAATTCGTCGAGCCTGCTGGACAGCTCGGGCGTTTTCGCGCTCAATCCCCAAACCTGTGCGATCATGAATTTCTTCCGCTGCGTGCCCAACGACAGCATGAACATCCGGGGTATTGATGTCGACCCCCGGAACGGTTCGTACTGGATCAACCTGTTCCAATACGGGACTTGAAGTACTTGCCCTGCGGCGATCTCCAAATTCGCCGGCTTCTACGGTGTAGAAGTTGAAGAAACAGGCAGCAACCAAGTCGCGAACGTTCTGGGCCTCACCATCAATCCCAATCCGTTTCCGCGGACGGTGACGCTGGCTTACAATTTGAGCCGGTCGTCCCGGGTCGAATGCGTGATCTTTGACGCGTCCGGCCGCCGGATCCGGGATCTGTACGCCGGATCCCAAAAATCGGGCAGCCAATCCCTGACCTGGGACCGGAAGGACGATCAAGGTCGTTCCGTCAATGCCGGCGTTTATTTCGCGCGTTTGACTGCCGACAACGCGGCGACCCAGGCGAAGCTGATCGTTCTGGAATAAGACAAGCAAAACGCATATCGTCGACGCGGGGTGGATGACAGCCACCCCGCGTTCCGTTTATTTAAAGATTAAACCGATTAAGTGAGTGTTGACCCCGTTAGAGACCCACCGTGTCATTGGTGTTTGTGGGGTATCAGTCAGCATGAGCAAAAATATTATTCAGTCTCTAACGGGGTTGACAATGCCGGGATTTTTAATAAGCTCATTTTATCCCGTTAGAGAAAACCACCGACTTTAACTGGTGGTTATTCTCGAATAAAGCGGACGGGGGTTTAATACCGCTATCCGCGCATTCCCGTTAGATTTCGCAGTTCTCTAACGGGATTTATTGCGGTTCGCGAAAATAAAGGAGCGAACATGAACATCAAGTGGTTCCGATTTTTCGGATTGTTAATAATCTCTGCGTTAATATTGTTCAACACCGGATGCGGCGGCGGCTGACCGGGCTCCCGCACAAGGTCCTTGTGCGCGGACAAGCCGGTCCTCGGAACTGCCGGCCGTTAAACATCCCGGCCTGAATCGTAAAAGGATCGTCGATCATCGATCCCGCGGATAATAATAAGTCCTCTTTTTCACCCTATATTTTCTGGTCGGTCGCATTCCTGATCGCGGCCCTGCCCCGCGTCATCCGCCTGCTGTATCCCTATGCCTGGTTCGAGGATGCTGCCAACATCTATCACGGGTTCGCCCTGCAGGCGGGACAGCGTCCGTTCCTCGATATCCTGACCGTGCACCCGCCCGCGTTCGAGGGTTTCTTGAGCCTCCTTTACCGAATTTTCGGCGTTACCTACCTCGTTCCGGAAATTTTCAGCGCGCTCATCATGACCGCCACGGCGCTGCTGGTCTGCGATACGACCCGCCGCCTTCTAGACCCGGTCGCGGCATGGTTCACGACCGCGGTCTTCAGCGGCGCGTCCCTGCTCGCTAGATACCATATCTACGAGCGCGAGGTTTACACCGCGGCCCTGGCGGTCCTGGTCGCCTGGCTGCTGGTCGCGCGCAAAGAACGCAGTTGGCTTTTTGCGCTGATCGGAGCCTTATGCGGCGCGGGTTTCGCGGTTAAATTCTCCGGCGCATTCCTGCCCGCGGCCGTGGTTATTTATCTGCTCGCGGAGAAAAAATGGCGGCCCGCCCTGACCGTCGCCATATGTTTCCTGGCGGTCGGCGCTGGTGTTTGGGCATTTTATTTCTTGAAATACGGCAAGCCGGCGTTTTACCAGCTGATCCTTTTCCATTTCGTGAAAGGCGTCAACGTTTCCCTGTTCACGCGCTTCCGCGAGACGTTCATCCTCGACTTGAACTATCTATTGCCCCTGGGCACGGCGGGTGTCATCCTGATGGCGGGGCGGCGCCCGCGGGGAGTCCTTTTTCTTTATTTTATCCTTTTTGCCGAGATCGTCATATTTTTCCTTTTCTTCAGCTCAACGCTCTGGGCTCATAACATGATCGACCTGATGCCGTCCCTGGCGGTTGGCGCGGGCTACGCCTTCTGGCGGGTGAAGGGGATGATCGCAAGCCGGCGTTGGCCGGTCGGTTCGGCGGTTTTGATCGCCGTCCTCGGCGCGGTCTTTGTGTTCCTGGGATCGTTCGATTTCAAGCATAACTACCAGGGCTGGGGGTACATGCCTCGCCGGCAGGTGGCGGATGTCGCCCGGTTGATACGGGTTCAGACACCGGAGAATATGCCGGTCTACGCGCCCCAGTACCTGGCCAACGAAGCGCGGCGCCTGCGCATCGTGGATTACGAAGAACTGCTCGGCCCTTACCGCTGGATGCTCCAGACGCTGGCGAGCGGCGGCATCCGGGGCTTGAGCAAAAGCCGCGAATTCGGCACCTGGCTGGAAGCGGTGGGGAAGACCGCATATTTATGGAGACCGGATGTCGACCAGGCACTCGCCCAGAGATCGGTTTCGGCCGCGGTCTGGGACTCGGATTTCCCGGAATGGAATATCAATTACGAGATCGACGTTATCCGTGAGCAGCGCTCGGGATTTATGGCCCGGGCCGGTTACGTGGTCATCTACGATCGCGATCCTTACACGGTCTGGCTCAACCCGCTTTATCTTGACAATTGAAATGACTTACGTAGTATTCTCCCGGAGGTAAACATGTGCGGACGTTTTGTTCTGCGGTGCACGGTCGACGAGGTCAAGGAAGAATTCGATATCGGCGACATCCAGTGGTCGTTCGAGCCGAGCTATAACATCGCGCCCGGTCAGGAAGTATTAGCGGTCCAAAACGGCGGGCCGAAGCGCCTGGCAAAGATGCGCTGGGGTTTGATCCCGTCCTGGGCCAAGGACCCGGCCATTGGCTACCGGATGATCAATGCCCGGGTCGAGACCCTGGCTCAAAAACCGAGTTTCGCCCGGTCCCTCAAGGACCGGCGCTGTCTCATTGTCGCCAGCGGTTTCTACGAATGGCGGGTGCGCGACGGCAAGAAATATCCGGTCTACGTGCGCCTGCGTACGGACCGGCCGTTCGGGTTCGCCGGTTTGTACGATGTCTGGCGGCCGGCCGATGGCGACCCCGTAACGACCTGTACCATCATCACGACCTTACCCAACGAACTGCTGGCGCCGATCCATAACCGCATGCCCGTGATCATCCGGCGCGAAGACCGGGTCGAATGGCTGGATAGCGCGGTCCATGAACCGCCGCGCCTGTTGTCGCTTTTAAAATCATTCCCGGCCCCGGAGATGGAAGCCTTTGACGTTTCGGTCCGGGTCAATTCGCCCAAATACAATAAACCGGATTGCATTGAGCCCGTCCACGGAACCGGATAGCCGAGGCGCGGAGGGGATACGGTGAGCCGGAGAAACGGCGAGACAAAATTCATTTGTCATTGCGAGCGAAGCGTGGCAATCTCTTTGTTATTCTTCGAGCGAACGAAGTGGGTCGAGAAGTGACACAAAGGCACTGCTAACAGATCATGAATAAAGATTTTGTTAAGATCGCGCTTACGATCATCGTTCTAGTCCTCATCTATCTGGCCGCGGCGCTGTACCGGGTCCGCGCCGATACCAACCCCGAATTTTACGAGGCCCGAAATCCGACCGCGTTCTACTGGACCGAAAACGCCGTGCAGTACCATTACGCGGAGCTCGTCAGTCAGGGCCGGGATATTCCTGTTTTCGATCCCAAGCTTCAGGCGCCGGAAGGCGTTAAGGTCTTCGAGAACCTCACGATCCTCATGGAGTATCCCTGCGGTGTGCTTTACCGGTGGTCGGGCCTGGAGTCGCGCGCGGTCCGGTTCCACACTTTCACCATTTATTTCATGGCTTTTTTCGCGGGGCTCACGGTCTTCGCTCTTTACGGCTGCGGCCGAGCCCTGGGCTTCAGCCGTCCGTACGCGCTCCTGGCCGCCGCTCTCGCCTCGTTTTCCTACGTCAGCATCGGCCGTTCGATCCAGGGTTTCCTGAACGAGGATTTCAGCCTGCCTTTATTTTTCCTGGGGCTCGCTTTTTTCCTTAAAGCCCTGGGCACTCGCAAGGATCTGGTCCGGGACAAGCTCCTGGCCGGGTTATTCTTCGGCCTGAGCCTGGCCAGCTGGCATTTCGCGCGATTCCTCTACCTGGGACTCATCGCCTGTGCTTGCATAAACCTTTGGTGTTTCGCCCGGGATCCCTTAGACCGGCGCCGCCAAACGGATATTTTATTATGGCTAACGGTTTTTCCGCTGCTCGCCAGCCTGGTCGTGCCCGTGCTCCGCGTCCGCGGATTTTTTATCGCGCCGGCTTTTGTCCTGGCCTGGGGCGCGGCATTAGGAAACCGGCTTTTCCCGGATGCCGAAGACCGGCCGGCGGTCCTATCCAGCCGAGGTTGGCGGCAGATCGGCCTCGCCCTGGTCCTCGTCGCGGTGAGCGTCGCGATCTCCCGGTTAATGAAGCTCGAAGCGGATTATACCCATGTCTGGTCCTTGATGTGGAACAAGCTGAAATTTTTTGGCGTCAAACCGGTCTTGCCGGGACAGCTCGATTTTCCGGCCCGCGCTTTGTGGATCGAGGCTTTTAACAGCCCATCGCCGAAAACATTTTTCTTGGAATTTTTTCCCCTTATCGCCGTCGCGGGGCTGGGCGCGGTTTACGGGCTGAAGAAAAAAATTGGCCGACCCGGAACCCGTTTGATCCTGGTCCTGGCCGCGATGTTTTTTATCGCCTACCTTGGTATCGAGCGGATGGGCCTGGTCGCGAATTTCTTTGTTGCGCTCCTGGCCGCGGGACTGGGATTGGATCTGGGCCATGAACGGCCTCAGCCGAAGCGGATCGCCGGAGCCCTGATCCTGGCCGTTATTCTAATATTTAATTTTTACCAGGGTTTTCGGATCCACGAAACGACCGGTTATTCCCAGACCCTGAGGGACGTTTTCGGACCGGACCCGCCGGGTCTACCCAATTGGCGGATCAATAACCTGGACCTGGTGAATTTCGTCCGCCAGGAACACCCTCAAACCACGCGCATCCTGGCACGCTACAGCGTCGGCCCGCTGCTCTTCGCCTACGCGGGGCAGGCGATCGCGCTGCAGCCGAAATTCGAAGTCCGGGGCAGCCGGGAACGGGTCGCCGAGTATTATCGGGGGATCTATGGGTCCGAGGATGATCTTTACTCCCTGTGCCGCAGGTGGCGGATCGACTTTTTTCTTTACGACTTGCGGATCCTGCTCGACGCCGGCCGGGATTCGGACCGCTGGGTCGCGGACCGGCTCGAGATCGGCAAGAACCGCGCGGCATTCCTTCTTCATTTCGCGCCGGAAAGCCTGCGTCATTTTGAACTCGTTTACCAGAACAGTAATTATCGTTTGTACCGCGTCCTGGATCCGGACGAATCGCCCAAGCCGCGCAGTTTTCCGCCTTCCGCGGTGTATGACCTGAAAGAATACGGCGGTCAGGTGACTGACGACCGGCCCTTTGACGACCAGTGGAGCATGGCTCTTGGGGACCGGATCCGGCGGGCTTTCCGGTTGATCGAACGCGGCCAGAATCTGCTTACATCCGACCCGGTGTCCACCCGGCGCATGGTTGTCGAGGCCCGCGAGCTATATCCGAACCTTATCGGCGAAGCGACGGTTCTGGGCACGGCCGAGGTGTTGACCGGTCAAGCCAAGGAGGGCCTCTTACTCTGCCGCCAGGAAGTCGCGGATAATCCGTATTTCGCGCTGGCCAGATACAACCTGGCCTACGCGCTGATCCGTAACGATGAATACGGAGCGGCCCGGGCCGAGCTCGACCAATGCCTGCTTTTGGATCCGGATTTCGAACCGGCGCGGGAAATGCGGCACGAGCTCGACACGCCGGATTGACCCTCTTCCGGGATCGAAGGAATTATTCCCCGAGGATTTTTAGGAAGACGTCGACGATCGACTCGTCCAGCTGCGTACCCCGGATCCGTTTTAATTCCCGGGCCGCGTCTTGCCGGCTGCGACTTTTACGGTGGACGCGCTCGGAAGTGATCGCGTCGTAGGTGTCGGCCACGGCGATGATCCGGGCGAGGAGCGGGATCTCATGTTTGGTCAAACCCTTGGGATAGCCCTTGCCGTCCACCCGTTCATGGTGGTAGTAGACGATGTCCAGCATGTCCTCGAATTCGCTGACCGTGGAAAGGATCTGCCGGCCGATGACCGGATGGCGGTAAATATGCTCGAGCTCGTGGGCGCTGAGTGCGGATTTCTTGTTGAGGATGCCGTCCGGGATCGCGATCTTCCCGATATCGTGCAGGAGGCAGGCGTTTTTCAGAAGCTCGAGGTCGCGCTTGGGCAGCTTGAGCGCGCGGGCGATCTGAAGCGCGTAATCCATGACCCGGAGGGAATGACCGGCGGTATATGAGTCCTTGGTGTCCAGGGTTTTGGCGACAAGCTGGATGAATTCCATAAGGCTCTGGTTGGTCTTGAGGAGGAGGGAACGGGCCGTGGCCCGGGATCGATCCAGCGAGGAAAACAACCAGTTGTACTGCACCAGGATGATCCAGGCGAAGGAAAAGGAAAGGGCGCCAAGGCCGATGAAGAACGGTTCAGGTAAGCCGCTGATCAATGTCCGCCGAGCCGTGACTTCCCAAAAGGTCACAACGCCCGCGAGCAGGGTAACCAGGATGCCGGCCAAGACCGCGTAATAATTCGCCGGTTTACCCAGGTTGCGCCGGCCATAAAGCGTGATCCGGACCAAAAAGTGGATCCCGATCAGCCCGACCAGACCGATGGCAAAGAGGTAGAGGACGCCGTACGCGCCTTCCATAAATCCCTGCCGGTATTCAGCTTGGTTTCGGATGATCAGGTTCGTGAAGAGCGTGACCCCGTAAAGGGCGAGAGTCAAAAGACCCAAACCCAGGCGGAAGGAGTTCCTTATTTTCTCCCGGGTGAAATAAAGAGTGAAAAACGGTATCAAATAAATGAACGCGAACAGACCGAGGGCCTGGAGCCGGTTGACCAACACCGCCCAGTCCGCCGGGACTCCGTATTCAAGAATGAACTGTTCGATCTGGATCAGTCCGCAGACCAGGAAAAAAAACGCGGCAAAATAAAAATGAGGATTCCGGTTCCGCCAATAAACCTGGATCATGCCCACAAAGAGGATTACATTTAAAATGGCCAATACCATTAAAATTACGAGGCTGTACATAAGACAATATACGAATCAAACCGTAATTTGTCAAGATGGGTAAAACCTGATAATATCAAAATCCAAATTTCAAATTACAAATGAAATCCTAATGACAAATGCCCAAAATTTAATCTGCCCCCCTCCCTTACCCTCCCCCTCAAGGGGGGATTGAGGTGGGGGTGATCATTTGGTCCGCCACGCCGCATGGCGGATTGAGCTCGACTTATCATTTTACATTTAACATTTGACATTCGCCATATCCCATCAACCTACGGAATGATAATGGCTGGTTGACAAGAAGCGGATTTCCCTTATAATTTTTACGTGACACGATTCGAGGATAAATGAAAAGATATCACCTGCGGCGCCGCGACAAGATGATCCGAACTCAAAAGGAGATCCGGCAGATCATTCGGACCCAGAAATACCTGACATTGGCCTTGTGCCGTGGCCGGGAACCGTACCTCGTGTCCCTCAATTACGGCTACGATCCGAAAAACAACTGCTTTTATTTCCACTGCGGCCGGGCCGGTAAGAAGATCGATTTTCTGAAAACCAATCCCGTGGTCTGGGGCCAGATCATCGACGACCGCGGTTACCAACCGGGCCAGTGCGATCACGATTACCGCACGGTTCAGTTCCGGGGCCGGGTCAGCCTACTCAAAGACGATCAGGCCATGCGCCGGGCGATGAACCTGATGATCGGACAGCTGGAACCGGATCCCGGGCCCGTGAGAAGATCGCTGCAAAAGGGATCGCCGTTCAAGAACGCGTTGATCGGCCGGATCCGGGTGCAGTATTTTACCGGGAAAAAATATATCAAGGGTAAATGACGGCGTCCCTTGACATCAAAATTATTTTTATTATATTATAAGGATAACCTCTTAAGGAGGAACAAATGATCAAGAGAATCGTGTTTTTTCTTTTTTTATCTCTCGTTTTTCTTACCGCCATGCCGCCGCATAATCCCGGTTCAGGACCCGCCACTTGCATCGTGGGCAAACCCCTGGACCAACCAAAGGACTTAAGTCGCCGGGCGAGCATCGAAATCTGCGTGATCTTGGTCCAGTTCACGGATAACCGCGCGGATACGATCCGCCGCCGTTCGGCCCGTTTCGACAGCATGTTCTTTTCGACGGGGATATACACGGGCCAGCCCTACCGCCAGGGCAGTCTCAACGACTTTTTCCGCGAAAACTCCTATCAGGTGACCAACGTCGCGGGCGGGATCTGCGGCAATAAATGGAACCTGTCCAGCCATCCCTACAGCTATTACTATGACGGGAACTACATGTTGAGCACGGGTTACCAGCTGGCGAGCAACGCGGTCGCCCTGGTCGACGCGACGGTGAACTTCCACCAGTACGACCTCAATAACGACGGTCACATCGACGGCGTCATGGTGGTCCACGCCGGTCCGGGCGGCGAGGATACGGGCAACATCAACCAGTGTTGGTCCCACGCCATCCCCAGTTTCAATTACACGACCGGCGACGGGGTGATCATCGACGGCGCGACCAACGTGCCCGAGGTCAACCTCGTCACGCCCGCGCTGGACACGACCCTCTGCTGCATCGCCGTCATGTGCCACGAGCTCGGCCATGTCGTGGGCCTGCCCGACCTCTACGACGGTTCGCGCAACACCTGGGGCACCGGCTACTGGAGCCTCATGGGCTACGGCGCCTGGGGCGCCGGCGGCAACACGCCCTGGAGCCCGTCCCACGCCGACGCCTGGTGCAAGCGGCTGGTCGGCTGGCAGACTCTGACCGCGATCACGGCCAACGCTTTCGGCCTCCGGATCCTCGATAACGAAACCCACAGCGCCGGGTACCGGGTCTGGCGCAACGGCCTCGTGGGCGACACGTTTTTCGTTCTCGAGAACCGCCAGAACAAGGGTTTTGACACGCCCCTGCCCGGTCACGGACTGCTCATCTGGCACATCGATCCGCGCTACGGCTCCTACGACAACGTCGTCGACCTGGAAGAAGCCGACGGCGAGGAAGATCTCGAGCACGGCTGGGGAATCCGGCCGGATCCGCATTATTACCACGATACCCTGGGCGACTCGGGCGATCCCTATCCGGGCGCGCACACGGTCCGGCTCTTCGACAACAGCACTTTTCCGAACAGCAAGAACAACTACGGCGCCGCGACCAACGTGACCGTCCGCAATATCATCGAACGCGGGGACACGGTCATCTGCGACGTTCTGATCAATTCGGTCGGCGCGGACGAACAGGCGGACTCCCGGCGGTCAGCGGTCCGGGTCGAGCCGAATCCGTTCCGGACGACAACCAACATCCGCATAGTGTCCCCTGGAGGGGATCCGGAGCGTTCTTCCCGAACTTCCGGACAAAGCGCAAAGAGCATAGAGTTAAAGATATACGACGCGGCGGGTAAACTTGTCAAATCTTTCGCCCTACGCAATACGCCGTACGCTCTATGCTGGGATGGTAACGATGATTCCGGAACACCGCTTCCCGCCGGGATTTACATTCTTCAGGGTTGTGCCGACGGGCAGAAATTTTTACAAAAAATCTCCAAACTCAGGTAAGGAGGAACGATGCTTAAAAAATTGCTGGGTTATCTGGTCATTCTACCCCTGGCTTTAAGCGCGGGCGTGATCACGAAGACCGTAACTTTTTCCCCGAACGATTTTGTCTTTACCAAGATTGCTGAATTCGATCTCGTAACCCTGCCCGGCCAGTTCTCGACCGCGGAAAAAGGCGATCCCCAGTTGCCCGTCTATAACCTGTCCGTACTCTTGCCGCCGACGGCCGAGATCACCGGCGTCGAGGTCGTTTCCTCCTCAATCACGGATCTGCCCGGGACTTACATCCCTTACCCGGTCCAGGCGATCCGGCCCCTGTCGAAAAAAGAACTTGTGCCGTTCGTCGCTCCCAACGCTTTAGTCTACGGATCGGACCAACCCTATCCGCGGGAGATCGCGCGGACCGTTGCAAGCGGCTGCCTGGCCGGTTATCGGGTGGCCGGAGTGCTGCTCTGTCCCCTGCAGTATTTGCCGGCGGATAAAAGGTTGCGGCTCTATACCCGGTTGACCCTGAATATCAGTTATGAGGAAGGCCGTCACGATGCGGTGACCCTGACCCCGTCCCAGAACGAACTATTCCAGCGGGAAGTCGCGAACCTGGTCGGCAATCCCGAAGCGCTCCCGTCCTGGGCTCCGCCTAAGCGGGAGAGCCGGGCCGGAGAAGTGGATTACGTGATCATCACCTCGAGCGGCCTCGTGAACGCCTGGAGCCCGCTCAAGACCTGGAAGATCAAGAAGGGCGTCGTCACGGAGATCGTGAGCACAGATACGATCAACGCCCGGTACACGGGCCGGGACCTCCAGGAGAAGATCCGGAATTTCATTAAGGATTGGTGGCAGTCGAAAGGTCTTAAGTACGTGCTCCTCGGCGGCGACGACTTCATCGTGCCCGACCGGAAGACCCGCCTGGTCGTCGAGGAGAGCACGATCACGGGAGATATTCCGACCGATATGTACTACGCGGACCTGCAGTGGTCATGGGACGGCAACCATAACAATTATTTCGGCGAGCTCGGCGACACCGTCGATCTGCTCCACGACCTATTCGTCGGCCGCGCGCCGGTCGACAACGCGACGAACCTGGCCGTTTTCATCCGCAAGGACACGGTTTTCGAGAAACGGCCGGACACGACCTACATGCGAACCCTGCTCCTGCCGTCGGAGATGCTCTTCCCTCCGTACCACGGCAAAGTCTGCAACAACATCATCGCCGGCTATTATCCGACCAGCGGCTGGCAGAAATCGAAGCTCGAGGACCCGGGCATGAACGCCACGCGCGATTCCCTGAACCGGGGCTACCAGCTGTGCCACGTGTCGGACCACGGCGCTCCGAGCACCCTCGGTGTCCTGGACATGTCCCAGATACCCTCCTTGACCAACGTCAACAAGCTCAACGTGATGAACGGCATCAACTGCGACGTGGGTAGTTTCGACGGCCAGGACTGCATCGCCGAGAGCCTGGTGAATTACCCGGGCGGCGGTTGCATCGCGACATTGATGAACTCGCGCTACGGTCTCGGTTACCCGCCCGCGCTCGGACCATCCGAGATCCTCGACGTCGACATTTTCAAGAGTCTTATTACCTACGGTATCGCGGAGGTGGGGGGCATGCACGCCCGGGCCAAGAATTGCTCGCGCAACCTGGCCATGTCCCAGCCGGCCAACCGCTGGGTGATCTTCGAGAACACCCTGTTCGGCGATCCGAACACGGCGCTCTTCACCGTCAAACCCCTGCGTCTAGTAGTGACCCACGCGGCGTCGATACCGGCGAGCCCCCAGACATTCCGGGTGACCGTGAACGCCGGCGGCGCGCCGCTCAAAGACGCGCTGGTCTGCGGCCAGAAGGGGGTCGAGACCTATGCCTTAGGCCGGACCAATTCCAACGGCTGGGTCGACCTTCTGGTCAGCCCGACCACCACCGGCACGATGAGCGTGACCGTCACCGCCCGGAACTGCCTGCCTTACGAAGGCACGTGTTCCGTGACTTCGGGGACGCCGCGGCCTTGCATCGTCTTTAAGAGCGACCGGATCTCGGACGCCGGAGGCGGTAATAATAACGGGAAACTCGATCCGGGCGAAACCGCGGACCTGGTCGTGACCCTGAGGAACGCCGGCACCGCCGCGGCCACGAACGTCTTGGCCCGGCTGCGCGCGGGCGGTAGTTACATTACCTTCCTCGATTCGACCGCCACGTACGGTACTATTAACGCCGGCGACACGGCGGTCGGCGATGTTTTCCGGATCCAGGTTGCGGCCAACACGCCGCCCGGCACCGAGGTGGAGTTCGTCGCCTCGACCAGCGCCACCGAAGGGGCGTGGGAACCTTTCTTCAAGGAAACGGTCGGCGTCGCGCCTGAACCCCGGCTGGTCTGGGCCGACCACGACACCGGTACCTGCGTGCTGAGCGTTACGACCTTCGGCGGATTTGGCACCACCTATCCGTACGGGGAAGGTTCGGGCTTCAAATATTCCAAAATCGCTTCCTACGGCTGTCTTTATTACGGCAGCATGGCCTGCGGCACGGATGCGAATTACATCGTCGACCGTTTCTACGGGATCCCGGCCGCGTCCGTTATCAACCAGGACTTCCGCGTCTTCGATACGCTCCGGACGGTCCTGCCGCCACGCCTGGCCCAGGAAGAATATGAGGCGGTTTACAACGATTCCAACCACGCGGCGCCCAAGGGCCTGAAGGTGATCCAGTGGTCGCTGATGAATTCCCAAGCGGCGTACGACGACTGGGTGATCGTCTGCTTCGACTACTACAACCTGGGATCCAGCGCGATCAGCAATTTTAATTCCGGCATGCTTTTCGATTTTGACATCTACAACGCCGTGAACAACATCGTCCGTTCGGACACGGTGCGCCGTTTCACCTACATGATGCAGTCCACCTCCTCGATGTTCCCGACCGCCGGTATCCGGATCCTCCAGCCGAAGACTTTCCGGAACCTTTCTGCGATCGACAACGCGCTGTACGTGGAACCGGCCAACATGATGACCGAAGCGGTCAAGGACAGCTTCCTGGCCGGCCGGATCCGGCTGCGCAACAGCACGCGCACCGACAACTGGTCGGTCTGCGTTTCCACCGGTCCGTTCAACATTCCCGTGGGCAACCGGGTACGCGTCGTTTACGCGATCGTCGGCGGCAACGATTCCACGACCGCCAAGGTGAATTCGGACAGCGCCCAGTCGTGGTGGGACCGGATGACGATCGGCGTCAGCGAGGCCGATGGATACCAGCCCGAGACCCGGCCGCGGTTCTTCGTGCACCCCAACCCGGTGACGGGTTCGGTCCGGATCGGGTATAACGTGCCGATTCGGGAGCAAGCATTGATCCGGATTTACGACGTGGCCGGTTCCCTGAAGGCCGAGCTTTACGCGGGCGAGATCCAGGGTAAGGGAGCGATCACCTGGCAGCCGGATAAAGTTCCCGCCGGTATTTATTTCGTGAAGGTCGAGATGGCCGGCTCCGACGTCATCGAAAAATTCGTTTACCTTAAATAAATTAAAATCCCCCTTGATCCCCCTTTCACAAAGGGGGAGAGAGGGGGATTTTTATACGCTTTTCGCTTTACGCTCTACGCATTACGCCATGCGCTTTTATCTTTTTCTTTCGCTTTACGCAATACGCAATACGCCTTACGCTCAGTTCCCCGTTGACGGACATTGATTTTCCGCTATTATTATCCCAATGATATTGTTCTTGCTCTTTACCCTTAACGCTCCGTTTCAACGAGGCATGTGGGTCCGGGCGTCCTGCCTGGCTTTTCCCGATTCCCTTTCCAAGATCATCGCGGTCGCGGAGGATATGGCCGTGACCGATATTTACGCTCAGGTCGTCGTTTCGGGATACGCTTACTACCGGTCTAAAATCTTGCCGCGCAGTCAGTACCTTGCCCGGATGTCGGGGAGCGAATACGACCCGCTCCAGGCTTTGATCAATGCCGCCCGGGAAAGGTCCATTAAGGTCCACGCCTGGGTCAACTGCTTCGTGGTCTGGTCGCTGAAAGACCCTCCTGACTCTTCGCGGCATGTATATTATCAGCATCCGGAATGGTTCATCCGGGATAACCGCGGCCGGTCGATGTTAGAGTACGGCTATCCGGAGTGGGAAAAATGGGGATTGGAAGGCCTATTCCTGGATCCGGCCCAGCCGGCAGTGCGGGAATACCTGCGGTCGGTCTGCGCGGAGATCAGCCGGGGGTATCAGGTTGCCGGCATCCACCTTGATTTCGTCCGCTACCCGGGGACGGTTTGGGGCATGGACGGCCGGGACGAAAACGGTTTGTTCGCCGGGCCGGAAACCGATACCCTGCGCTGGTTGGAACTGGCCCGGTACCCGCGGCTTTCTTTTTATCTACGATGGCTCGTTTGGCATTACTGGCCGATAAACCGCGACCGCGAACGCGGAATACGGGAGGTGGTCGAAAGCATCCGAGCCGCGCTCGAGGACCAGCCGGACCATGACCAGTGTAAGCTTACGGCCGCGGTTTTTTGCAATCCCAGCCTGGCGCGCTGGCGTTACGCCCAAAACTGGCCGGATTGGGGCGACCTCCTTGATTATCCCGTGATCATGTCCTACACCAAAGACATCGGATTTTTTTCGGATATTTTCGATTACACGCGGCTGCGCCGTCCGGATGCGGTCTACGGCATCGGCCTGATCTGGCCGGACATGGAGGAAGAGGCCTGGTGGCAGATAAACCGGGTCAAGGAGTCGGGCGGCGCCGGCATAAGCTATTTCGAATACACGACGCTGGACACCATGGTCGACCGCTCGGCCATCAAAGGCGATATCCTTATCCGGCCGGAAAGCCTTACTTATGATTCCACCCGCTACTCATCCTTGAACAACGTTTATGCGGACCCGGCCGATCCGTTCCTGGTCGCCGAGGGCGAGAAGCTGCTGCCCTGGGAACGGGAATCGGAATTCGCCGCGTATTTGCTGTCCTTATCGTTGAACCCGTCCGCAGACCTGGGGCGACTGGGCCTGGACCGGGAAACCTTTTTGAAAAAACTGCATGATGACGTCTGCGCCTTCACCGCGCTGGACCGGCTTATCCTGCCGCTGGCTGACGACCTGGTCGAGCCACCCCAGCGCGTCGTGGATTACGAATTTTTTCCCTGGCCCCGGGATTCGGATGCCCGCGCCGAGAACCAGGTACAGCGGGTTCGGGATCTATCCCGTCGTGCGACTATTTATCCCCGGGCCATGGATAAATTCAGCCGCGCCGTTTTTTCCGCCAAACCCAAAGAACGGGTGATCTGCTCCGCGGCCGATGGCATCTACGTGTTCAAGGTCCGAAAGGTCATGGAAGGTGGCCGGCTGGTCAAGCGAGATAAAATAAAGCCCGACCTGATTCCCGTATACCAGAATTGGACCGTCAAATCCCGCATCCGGAAATTGATACCGAACGCAAAAATTCCCTGACCGTTACAAAAGCATCCCTTGACATACTATGGAACTTTATTAGACTTAAGGATAAATGAAAAAACTTAAGCCTTTGGTTATTGTTCTCGCCGGGGTTGCGGTCCTCGTCATCAGCAACATCGGACGGATCGTTTTTTTTGAAAAAGAACCGAAAACCGATGACCACAACTGCCGGATGTGGGTCATGGTCACCACCGATCCGATGGGGTCTTTGGACGCGATGGTCCGGCAGCAGCTGGATTCCCTGCGGGACCTGGGCTGGGGAAACCCGGACGGCTGGGGCATCGCCTACTATATCCGGCCGGATTCGATCACCCGCTTGCCGGTGATCCGCCGGGGTGAGCCGGCGGCGCCGATGGATCCGCGTTATCCCCAGGCGGTTGATGAGCTGGCGAAATACGGTTCGGACGGAGCAATGGCGCATATCCGCAAGGCGAGCGCCGGCCTGACCACGGGCATACCCGGACCCCACCCGTTCGACCGCCGGTCGGGCGTGATCAATCTGCGTATTTTATTCGCCCATAACGGTTCGATTCCGACAACCATCCTGCTGGATCTTATCCGCGCGCTAAATTCCAATTACTTAACTCAGAACCCGCCGGATTATAATCCCAACTACCTGGATTCCGATCTTTATTGCCTGTATATCCTGGAGAATATCGATACCTATATCGATTCGACGTATGAGGCTTGTATCCGGACCGCGGTCACCCGGATCGATTCCGCGCTGGGCATTAATTATTCCAGTTATCTTAACTTCGTCATGACCGACGGCACGACCATCTGGGCGTTATGTTTCACGGACGAATCGCCGGGTACTTACTCATTATTTTATTATCCCGACACCGGTCTTTCCCAAACCTGGGTGGCCGCGTCCGTGCCGCTGGATAAAGATTCGATTAATTGGAAAGCCGTACCGAATAAAACCCTGGTCACCCTGGTGCCGGGCCAGGCCCCCCGATTCACCGCCATGAGCTGGCCGAAAGCCCTGGTCCGGGAAAAATCCGGCTCGGATCTGGCGATAAATTTCCGGTCCGTTAACCACCGGGTCGCGGCCATCACATTTAGTCTTTCCTGGCCCGGATTTTGCAAGATTGATATTTACGATGAAATCGGGCGCCGGGTCAAGCGCCTAATCGATGGCCCGCGCGCCGCCGGGTCGTACGTGATCTATTGGAACGGCCAGGACGACCGGAACGATCTCCTCCCCAGCGGTAAATATTTCTGCTTACTCTCGGTCGACGGCATGGTCGCGACGGAGAAGATCATTTTATTACAATAGTTATTGGGATTCGCCAGGTTGTTGGTTAGTTACTAATTACAAATTCCAAATGTCAAATTTCAAACCAATGCCAAATATCAAATTATAAATGTCAATTAAATCATTTGGATTTTGAGCTTGATTTGTCATTTTAAATTTAGCATTTGACATTTCTTTATCAAATTGGTTTTCTTATCTGTTGCATCCCGATCCCCGCCACGATCAAGATCAGGCCGATGACCGTGGCCCAGACGACTTTTTCTCCCAGAACGTAATTGATCAGGATCAGGGATAAAAACGGCGCCAGGAAGATCAGGTTGCTCACCTGGGCCGTGGTCCGGGAAAATTTTAGGGCCTTGAGCCATAAAATAAAAGTAAGTCCCATTTCGAACACGCCGACATAGGCCGCGGCCGCGATGCCCCGGATGTCCGGCCTTCGCAGCCGGGTGAAGATGAGCGCGGCAGCAAGCGCGTATAAGCACCCGAATAAAAAATTCAAAAAAAGCTTGTTCACCGCTTCCCGGCGGTCGCGGGCGTTCAAAAGCCAGAAGGCCGCCCAGATCACGGAACTGGCCAGGGCCAGGAAAATGCCCCGGGGATCGGCCGAACCGAAACCCCGGAGATCGCCCTGCGTCGAGATGACGAAGACGCCGAGATAGCTCGTCAGGATCGCCGCGCCGCCGGTCAGGGTAATTTTCTGCTTCAGAAAAAAAATGGAGAAAATGACGATCACGACAGCCCAGGTATAGTTCAGAGGTTGGGCGACCTGGGCCGGGATCAGCGAGTACGCCTTCAAGAGGACCAGGTAATAGGCGAAGGGATTGAGAAAACCCAGCAGGGCGGAGGAAAAGTAATCCCGGGGTTTATATGCCCGTAAGTCCCGGAACCGTCCGAGAACCACCATGGCTAAGATCAGAACGATCAGGGAAACCAGCGCGGAAAAAAGCAAGAGTTCGACGAATGTCAGATAGCGCAGGGCGATCTTAAAGGCGGTCGCGACCGTCGACCAGGCCAGGACCGCGGACAGGGCGTAGAAATAGGCCTTTTTTTGGTTTTCCATTTTTCCCGGCAGCAAATATAAACAGAAATCCGGCCCGAGTCAATGCCGCCCGTCGTACGCCCTTGACGCAATATCAAACTGAGTTATAATGGGATAAAGGCAATCATATGTTTGCATATTTTACTTTTATTCATTTATTACTGTGCCAGGCCGGCGCGGGGAATCACCTCCTGAATGCGGAACCGGCGCATCCATCCGGCGGCCCGACCTTCATCAGCCGGATGCTGGGAACGCAGCTGAACCTCTGGTTCGTTATCCTCGCCGTCATTTTTGTCGTGGCCGTGCCGATCCACGCTTATTACACGCGGAAATTGCGCATTCTGACCCGCCGTAACGATGAGACGGCCAAAATCCTGGAATGGTCGTGGCTCGCCCAGCGGCTCGCCCACGAGATAAAAAACCCGCTCTCCACCGTCAACCTGACCACCCAGCGGATCCAGGAAGTATGCAAGAAAAAATTAGGCAAAGAGGCGAAGGTCCTGGACGAATACGCGAGTTCGATCCTCGAGGAGGTCGAGCGGATCCGGGATACGACCGATAAGTTCATGCGGATCCTTTCGTTTGACAAGCCGACACTGGTGACCGCGAATATCAATTCTCTTCTCGAAAAGGTCCTTCAAAAATACGAGTCGATCCTGCCTAAGGGTATCCGCCTGAAAAAGGATTTCGCTCCGGACTTGCCGTTTGTGCAATGCGACGAGAACCAGATCCGCACCATGCTTTCGAATATCCTGGAGAACGCGATCGACGCCCTGGAAGGCAAGGGAACCGTGACCGTTTCGACGGCGATTTTTGATGCCCTGCTCAGCACCAAGGTCCGCGGCCGTTCATCACCGGGGATCACGAATTTCGTCGAGGTCCGGATCGATGATACCGGGTCGGGAATTTCCGCGGAGAACATGAAAAATATCTACCAACCATTCTATACCACGAAAGACGGCGGCAGCGGCATCGGCCTGGTTATTGCCAAGCGGATCGTGGACAGCCACAACGGCCGGATAAATATCGCCAGCAAGGTCGGGGTCGGGACCGTGGTGACGATCCAATTGCCAGTGGGATAGAAAATTAAGAAAGGAGAGTGAATACGAACCGCAACTTCCGGATCCTGATCGTCGATGACGAAAAGAAGATATGCCACATTCTCAGGGAAATTCTGGAGACCGAAGGGTATTATGCCGCCGACGTGTTTAACGGCGCCGACGCCATGAAGAAGATCGGGGGAAAACCCTGGGATCTGGTCCTCTTGGACGTCAAGCTGCCCGATACGGACGGGATAAAATTGCTCAGCACGATCAAGAAGGATTATCCGCAGATCGCGGTTGTCATGATCTCCGCCTACGGCACCGTTGCCTGTGCGGTTGAGGCTCTGAAGAACGGGGCGGATGATTTTATCGAAAAGCCCCTGGAAGTGAACCGCGTTTTGAAGGCGATCCGGAATGTCCAGGAAAGGATCCAGCTCCAGAAGCAAAGCCAGGCTCTCCAGTGGGAAGTGCTCCGGGGTTTCGAGATCATCGGCGAGACGCCCGAGATCAAAAGGGTCGTCGAGCTGATCGAAAAGATCGCGCCCACCGAGAGCGCAATTCTGATCCTCGGCGAGTCGGGCACGGGAAAGGAACTCGTGGCGCGCAATATCCAGATGAAGAGCCCGCGCATGGGCCATCCTTTCGTCCGCGTGAACTGCGCGGCCCTGCCCGGCGAGCTGATCGAAAGCGAACTCTTCGGGTATGAAAAAGGCGCTTTCACCGGCGCGTACGCGCGCAAACCCGGTCAGATCGAACTGGCCGATAACGGAACCCTCTTCCTGGATGAGATCGGCGATATGAGCCTGCCCGCCCAGGCCAAGGTATTGCGGGCGATCGAGGACCATGAGATCATGCACCTGGGGGGAACCCGTCCGATCCAGGTCAACGTCCGTTTCATAACCGCTACCAACCAGAACCTGGAAGAACTGATCGCGCAGAAAAAATTCCGGGAAGATCTTTACCACCGGATAAACGTCATCAAGGTCACGGTCCCGCCGCTGCGCGACCGGAAGGCTGATATCCCGGTCCTGGCGCAGAAGTTTCTAAACGAAGCATGCCTGGATAATAACCGTCCGTTCAAAAAGATCAGCGATGACGCTCAATCCGAACTGCGGCATCACAGTTGGCCCGGTAACGTGCGGGAACTGAAATACCTGATGGAACGGCTGGCCATTTTGATCGATAAAACCGACGTCGATGAAGACGACATCAAGAGTCTGCTCAGCGTCGACCAGAAGTTCCGAATCTTGGGTAAAATGGAGATCGAAAAAGCCCGGGATTCTTTTGAAAAGGAATATCTGGTTTCGGTTTTGGACCGGACCGGCTGGCGTATGAGCGAGGCCGCGGATTCGATGGGCATCGACCGTTCGACCCTCTTCCGGAAAATGCGGAAACTGGGAATTAAAAAACAGTAGGTAGTATGGAGTAGGGAGTAGGCAGAAAAAAAATTTCAAATGTCAAATCAATATCAAAACTCAAAATATCACCCCCACCTTAATCCTCCCCAAATATTTTTTATGTCATCCCCCGGCTTGACCGGGGGATCTAAGATCTTGGATCGTCCGATCAAGTCGGACGATGACTGGATGTACGAGGGGGGCGGATTTCCAAGGAAAAAAGGTTAATCCGTTTGAATCACGTATTGTTGGTTTTCGGGATCCTCAGCGGTTGCCTTTTCGCCCAAGCGACCTTCAAAGACCAGCAGGACCTTTATCCGCGGGTCCATCAGGCGCGTGATAACCGGGGATCGGCCATCGATTCGCTTTTTAACGCCGCCGCCGTCAAATACCCGCCGCGCAAGATCCTGCTCTGCGTCTTCAAGCAGGAACGATCGCTTCAGTTGTGGGTAAAACCCGACAGCCAGGAAAGTTTTCAGCTCGTTAAAGCTTACCCGTTCACGGCCTTCTCCGGGGTAGTCGGACCTAAGCGCCGGCAGGGCGACCTTCAGATCCCCGAGGGGTTCTATGAGATATCGCACTTTTATCCGGAATCGCCGTTTCATCTCGCCTTGCTGGTCAGCTATCCGAACGCCTCGGATCGTGTCCTGGGTTACCAGCCCAGCCTGGGCGGCGACATCTGTATCCACGGCAACGCGGTGACCATCGGTTGCATACCGCTCGGCGACGCCACGATCGAGGAACTATACGTCATCTGCGTCGACCAGAGATCGGCCGGTCATTCCATTCAGACTTACATCTTCCCGCGCGCGATGGACAGTTTAGGCATGGTCGAACTGAAAGCGACCGCCGCGGACGACATAAAACTTTTCGCTTTCTGGGAGAATTTAAAGCAGGGATACGACCGTTTCACCAATTCCTATCAGGAATTGAAATTTTGGGTGAATAATAAAGGCCGGTATATTTTCTATTAGTAAAAGATATCCAGTTTTTCCCCTTTGCTAAAGGGGAAAAAAAGGGGATTTTAATATAACCGCGGCGCAGCCATTATCAGTTATATTTTCTATACCACGCGTAGCGCCTGTTCCGTCCCGCACTATTGGTGCGGGACCATCACCGTTTCCGAAGGAAACCTAGCCCGCGGCGCAGCCGCCATCTGTTATGCTTTTCCCGCCGACCCCAGTACTTCCTGATTCTTCCGTTTTAAAAGCTTGACCAGCTCATCCCGCGCCGGGCCCAGGTATTTGCGCGGATCGAATTCCTTGGGATTTTCCGTCAGGACCTTGCGGACGACGGCCGTGATGACCATCCGGCCGTCGGTGTCGATGTTGATCTTACAGACCGCGGACCGGGCCGCGCGGCGCAGCTGGTCTTCGGGCACGCCGACCGCTTGGTCGAGCTTACCGCCGTAGCGGTTGATCATCGTCACGTATTCCTGGGGCACCGACGAAGAACCGTGCAGGACGATCGGGAAGCCCGGGATCCTTTTTTCCACTTCGGCCAGGATGTCGAACCGGAGCTCGGGCAGTTTTTCGCCCGGCTTGAGCTTGAATTTGTAGGCGCCGTGCGAAGTACCGATCGATATCGCGAGGCTGTCCACACCGGTCTTCGCCACGAAGTCCTCGACCTCGTCGGGCCGGGTGTAATGGGATTCTTCGGACTGGACGTGTTCCTCGATACCGGCGAGCTGTCCGAGCTCGCCCTCGACCGTGACGTCGAACGGCCGGCAGTATTCGACGACCTTCTTCGTCAGGGCGACGTTCTCCACGTAGGGGAGATGCGAGCCGTCGATCATGACCGATGAGAAACCGTTTTCCACGCAGGACTTGGCTAGGTCGAAGCTGTCGCCGTGGTCGAGGTGGAGGACGATCGGGATCGCGGAGCCCATGTCCCGGCACATCCTCACCGCGCCCATGGCCATGTAGCGGAGCAGGGTGGAGTTGGCGTACTGCCGGGCGCCTTTGGATACCTGAAGGATGACCGGCGAGCTCGTCTCGGCGCAGGCGATGACGATCGCCTGGAGCTGTTCCATGTTGTTGAAATTGTAGGCGGGGATCGCGTACTGGCCGGCCATGGCTTTATCGAACATCTCCCGGGTGTTAACCAATCCCAGTTCCTCATAGATTCGTTTCATATCAACTCCTTAGTCTCATTTTATGTCATTCTGAGTCCCGCCGTGCAGGACGAAGAATCTCTTTTTTCTAAACAAATTCCCGCTTCCCAACCCCAACCCATCTTCCATCCGCTCAGTATTTATCGTAACCCACGATCTCCTTCAATTCCTTCCTTGGCCGTACTTTCGGCTCTTCCGCGGGATACCCGATCGGCGTCAAGGCCACGACCCGCACGTCCTTGGGGACTTTAAGTACTTCCTTGACTTTTTCTTCGTTGAAGGCGCCGATCCAACACGTGCCCAGGCCTTCGCTCGTCGCGGCCAGGATCATGTGATCGAGCGCGATCGCCAGGTCGACGGGGTAGGAGCTCAGGGAACCGCCCATGTGTCCGTAGGCGATCTTTTCCAGGGCGCAGCCGCAGACGATGACGTCCGCGTCGGCAATGAACATTTGGTTATTACAGGCCTCGGCGACTTGCTTTTTTATCGCCGGGTCCTTGACCACCACGAAGCGCCAGGGTTGGATGTTCTTGGCCGAGGGCGCGATGCGTCCCGCCTCGAGGATCTTTTTCAATATTTTTTCGGGGATCGGTTCCGGGTCGTATTTGCGGACCGACTTGCGTTTTAAAATGGCATCAAAAAATTCCATTATAACCTCCTCATAAATTGTCTATCATTGCGAGCCTCCCCCTTGTATTTAATACTCCCCTCCCTCGACGGGAGGGGATAAAGGGGAGGGTGAATGTGTCCCTCTTACCTATTCCCTGTATCCTGTTTCCTGCAAATGCGCCCGACGTGATTTGAACACGTAGCCTAAGGATCCGGAATCCTTCGCTCTATCCAATTGAGCTACGGGCGCAGTTCGTAATTTCGACACTTTTATGTTTTTTCCTCGCGCGGGACCTCGGTTTGGTCCACTTTTGGTCCAATTTCGGCAAGCAGTTTATCGAAAACACCCACCGCCTGCCTCTTTTTCTCGCTGCGTAAAGCCAGATAAGGTCCAAGGCTTTCAAGATCATTGTGTCCGGACATGTCCATGATCGTTCTGAGATCAAAACCTTCGGTGGCGAGGATCGTGCAAAAAGTCTTTCGCAGGTCGTAAAAATGGAGGTTATTGATCCCGGCCCGTCGGCAGGTCGCATTCCAGGCCGTCCGGATGCAGTATCTCTTCGCGCCGTCCTTCCCCGGGAAAACATATTCCGAGGAAAGCTGTTGGCGGCGTTTCAGAAGCAGGGTATAAACGGAGTTGTTCATCGGTATCATGCGCGGTTTTCTATTCTTGGGTTGCACGACCGTGATTGACCGCTGGGGCCAGTCGAGGTCGCACCATTTGAGGTTGAACAGTTCCTTGGGTCGCATGCCCATGCACAGTTGGAAAACGATTATATCCCAGAGTTCGGCAGAGCTTGTACGATGGAGTTTTATCAGTTCGTCCACGGTGGCGTAACGGGGACGGAAAGCCATTACGGACATGCATCTAACACTCTGCAGTTGGTTGGTCGGTAGCATTTTCCAGAGGACTGCCTTGTTGAACATATGTTTGATCATGGTCAGTTCGTGGTTGATGGAGACATTCGAAGGTTTATCCTTGGTCGATTTATCGGATCGGTATCCACCATTTTTTCGTTGTTCCATATAGAGTTCCAGGTCCTGGTGGGTGATCTCATCGATGCGCCGACCGGTAAAGGCTTTAAGCAGACATTTACCGCAGGTTAGGTCGCGGGCGTAGGAGGATTGGACGGTACGCGCTTTTTGGTGCTGCAGGAATTGAACCAATAGATTGTCAAAGATCATCCGTTTCCGCGGCTGGTGGATGCCGCGTCTGATTTCGTATTTAATCTCCTCCACCATTTCCTGTGCTTTGGCTTCGTCAGCCGTTTCCAGGCTGTAATGCTCTCTCTTGCCATTGTAGGTGTATCTCACCCAGAAGGTCCCGTCTTTGCCCCGTCGCTTCACTTCGACTTTTGGGGTCTTCATGGGTTCCTCCAATGATTTTTTATTACCGGCCTAAGTATAGCGAAAACCCGCTTTCCGTCAAGCGGTCACCCCCGGATCAGGTTGAGGTCCAGCGGTCGTCTTGGGGCTAGGTTGCGGTATCCGCAGCGATTGTTTGATGTAATCGTCGACATCGGCTTGGTCAAACCGGACCAGTCGTCCGAACTTATACGACCGGATGAGGCCTCGTTGCGCCAGGCTGTAAACGGTTTTTAATGATATTGAGAGACGGTCAGCTACTTCCTGGGCTGTTAGGTACTTTTTATGATTTATTTCGTACATCGTTATCTCCTTGTTATCTATTGCCTTTATTTTCTTCCGGCTTGGGTTCGCCGGGTATTGTATTTTGATTATCGTCTTTTTGATCGCTGGTTTTCAGTATCTTGAAGACGGTTGTATCACCTCCTCTTTCTTTTATTGTCAAATATTTCTTATCCGGTTCTATCGGTTCGTTATCCAGGTAAAAAGTGATTTTCCGGGTTTCCTTATCATATTCGATACGGAAATCATCCCGTACCGAGCGTTCAAGAACCCAAATGAAGATCTCATTCAAAGGTACCATCAGAAACGGTTTCCGAGCCTTGAGAATTTGGGATAAAAACATTGTTTCATGCCCTTCTATATAAAATCCGGCTAATTTTTCGGCATCATGATATAAGAAGGTTTGTTTCCCTGCCACGATTGGAAGTAGTATGGAATTGACGATTGGGGAGCTGCGGATGGTTTCAACAATCTTTTTATTTTGTATCAATGGTATCCGCTTTTGCTGTAAAGCAAGCAGAATCGCGAAACTGAATATGTCTTCAATAGAGAAACGGCGCCAAGCCCGGGCCCTATCATCTGGTCGTTTTGCGAGCCGAACTTGTTGTCGTTCCCAAACATAAATCTGGCGATATGACAAACCGATGATTTTCCCTATATCACTTGAGGTTAGGCATTTAGCAGTGATTTTCGCGACGATCAGATGGTAACCGGCAAGTTCTTCGGGTTCGGAATTATTATCCTGATCCATATATCCGTACAGATCATGCTTGATCTGACGGTTCTTAGATGTCTTTTTCATGTAACCTCCAATTTTGAATATTGAGTGTTCATTATGGAAAAGTATATCCAATAATATTACTTTGTCAACAGGCAAGAAAAAATACAAAAAAATAAACTGTATATAAACGACGTACAGCTATATCTTTACTGAATTTATGGTTGATGGTTATTTATTGAGATTTCTATATTATCGATTATACAAAAATAATCATAAGATGTTCGTTTTTACTTAATGAGACATAATTAGGAAGAGGTGTGTCGGTTATATCATAATGGTTAATAACTGTACTGTCCTGAGGGGCTTGATCTTTATACCGGGGTTCTCACTTAGTGGATCTGTTAACTATCCTTAATCGGGTTTGGGGTAAAATTGATATCAGTAATTTACTGGATTATTTTATATAATTCTATTTGGATAAGGATACCCGAAACCCATAAAGCGGTCGCTGAAATGAAGGCTCGCTCCAGATCCGGAACGCGGAGCGGCAGGTCCATGATACGGAGTAGAATGAACCGCCGCGCAAAACCCGGTGGTCTCCCAGTAAGGGCCCCTTGGGGTTTTGATATATGCCGGAAGTATAATAACCGCCGTACCAATCATTGCACCATTCCCAGGCATTACCGGCCAGATCGTAACAACCGTAAACCGATGTCCCGTTAGAGTATAATCCCACCGGTAAGGTGCTTTTACTTTCTCCCATATCGACATATCCCTTCTTGGAAATAATAAAGTCGGTATCCGTTTCTTTGGAGATGCACTTTGCGGCATCCCAATCGTTACCCCAGGGATATTCCCGGCTATCCATTCCCCGGGCCGCTTTTTCCCACTCGGCCTCGGTTGGTAATTGCAATCCTGCCCAGCCGCAGTAGGCCTGGGCGTCGTTCCAGGAAACCAATACAACCGGATGCTTTTCCCGTTCTGCTGAATTATAATAACGCCAGTTTACCCCCTCTTTTTCAACCCATTTATCACCTTCGATAATTATGCCTCTACCTTTTTTTTCAGCATCGGTAGTATAACCGGTCGCATTAATAAATTGCTCAAATTGTTCATTGGTCACTTCATACTTCCCAATATAGTACTCATTAAGATATACCTTATGCTGGGGATGTTCGTCAATCTCGCCTTCCCCGGCCGGTGTACCCATCCGGAATTCGCCGGCGGGTATTTTGATTAATATCGATCCGTCCTTATCGTTTTTGTATTCTTCATAACCCCGGCTGTTTCTATCGATATAGATTAAACCGGTTTTGGACTGAAGTGCAATTGAATCGGTATTCATCACCGCAAGTCTAAATCGAAGGTCTGTACAGAAAAGAGAATCAAAAACCACGCCCGTATTCCAGATAATATGTTTTCCTTCACCAGGCGCGATCTTCTCTCCGATATCCCCCGTAAGCCCCTGAGAGAGGATATTATAGCTTTTACCTCCGTCGACTGAAATAGACAAGAAAATAGTATAATTTTTATCATGTTGAAGGTCCAATAGATCGTAATATATATTCACCAAATTTGAACCCGCCAAGTGGTTGTATCGTATATTTTCAAATTGGGCTATGGCGTGCGTTGTTATTATGGGTAATAAGAAGAATAGCGTTAGCACAATATGATAATTAAATATTTTATATTACTTTTGAACCGACGGTTTTGATGCCAGTTTAACGATTGCCCACAAATTAAGGCGCTCGGGCTTCATTCCCCCGCCAGGCATGCCGCCGCCCTGTGGACCACCACCCATACCCGGACCTCCTTCGGGTGGTGCACCTGTACCGCCTTCCGGAGTAAACCCACCCGGATTTTCCCCCTCCATCCTATTCTTCATCTTGCTCATGTCAAACTCGGACGTCTCAAATCCCATGCCGATCACCTGGTTCGTATCCATATCCGTGGGATCAAGCCCTATTCCTAACGGATGCAGTTCATCCTGGAAAAATGGAACTTGCAGCTCATAAACAAGGTTCCCTTGGACGAAACCGACCTTGAGATGCAATCCCTGAATTTCCGCGGCACTCAACCGGATGCGCTGGCTCTCTTCTTTTCCGGGACCGAGAATTTCCATTTCGACCATCGATTCTGGGAATTTTTTAACGAATTCATCCGGGTTATCGCCGGGCATCATTGCTCCCGCGGGCCGCTCCATGTCTTGCATGCCCAACGGAAAGTGAATACCGAACGTTTTTCTCTTTCCACCATGGGGATCAAGCCATAATGTAAAACCCATTCCCATTACCTGGCTAACGATGCGGCGATCCCTGGAAGCAAGGCGGACATATAAATTATGCTGGTCATTGAGCAAGGTCAAGGAAATCTTATGTTTCGGAATATATACCGTCGTGTTTTCCCACTCGGAATCCAGACCATCGATTACAATCTCATGATCCCGCCATTGACTGTTAAGTTTGACCGGCTGGACACAAGCCGTCAGCAGTATGATCGAGATCAGCGTTAAAAATAGCATGATGAAACAAACCCGGATTGTCGGATACGACATCCGGACTCCGGTGACGGGGGATTCGTAATTTTTTTTATCCGTTTTCATTGTTCGTACTCTCCTTTCCTGGTTAAATATCAGTCAATCCTATCCCGCATAGCTCTTTACTTATCATTATTCATACCGTAAGACGTCGATCGGGTTAAGATTGGAGGTTTTTTAAGGCTGGATAATAACAAAAGAAAATGCAGATCCACACTTACTTAGACTGCAAATTTAAATGGAAGGTTTAAACTTGTTATATTTCAGCGTAAATCGGGCAATTTGACTATATATCCTTTGATGTTTACTATATGTATCTATCATATTATTTTCCGTCATATTATATTTTAAACCAAGTGATTGTTAGCATTCAGCGCCAATTGGAATTTTGGGCGTTTTTTTAGTAGACACTTTTCCGGGCTGTACGGGTTCATTTCTTAACCTCTAACCCCATATTATATATCCTTCTCCGTTCCAAAGTCAAGCGTTTCTTTTCGGCTCGTTTCTTTAAGATCTCCTCCTTCCGTCCCAGATAGACATCGATCGGACTCACGTTGGACAGAGCTTTATGAGGCGTCCGGGCATAGCGGGTGATCGATTCGTCCAGGGATCGTTTCAGCTCTTCCGGCGAGCAATAGACCAGCAGACAGACCCGCTCCTTGATGGTGCGGTGGAACCGCTCGATCTTGCCCTGGGTCTGGGGATGATAGGGCGCGCCGAAGATATGCTTGATGCCATGGGCCGCCAGGTATTCAGCCATGATCTCAGCGGTAAAACCAGACCCATTGTCGGATAAGAGACTGGGTTCGCCCTTAACCAAATGGCCCAGGCCACGGGCATATTCCAGCGCCCGTTCGATCACGTCGCTGATGCTGAACGCGGTCTCATCCGGCTTCAGGTCCCAGGCCAGGGGAT
>Ga0315279_10000756_pt1 | contig 59451 bp, 49 predicted proteins | sample YL17G06_20_MG_FD_203694 | JGI IMG/M metagenome (GOLD analysis project Ga0315279, IMG submission 203694) | Sediment microbial communities from Yellowstone Lake, YNP, Wyoming, USA - YL17G06_20 | ecosystem: Environmental > Aquatic > Freshwater > Lake > Sediment | place: USA: Wyoming | collected...
GCGAGAGCTACTCCAGTCGCCCTACGGGCTCCTTGCGTAGCTCTCGCCCCCGTCCCCCTCGTTGTGTCTGTAAACGATGTCATGGCACTTCCCGCTGTAAACGATGTCGTGGCATTTGATACCTACTTCCTACTTCCGACTCCCGACTTCCTACTTCCTGCTTTTCCTTCTGCAATCCACAATCCAAAATCCAAAATCGAAAATGGCTTGCCGCCCCTAGTCCCTGCTCCCTAGCCCCTAGTCCCTGGTCCCTAGCCCCCATTCGCTACTGCCGCCTTATCTTGTAAAATCGAAAATCGATAATCGCTCGCCGCCCCTACTCCCTGGTCCCTATTTCCTACTTCCGCCTTTGTCTTTTGCAATCGCCAATCAACAATCGTCAATCGCAAATGCCTTGCCGCCCCTACTCCCGCCTTTGTCTTGCGCAATCGAAAATCGAAACTGGAAACTGGAGAATGGCAAATTCTCGACTACCATTCGGAAGTTAAAAGGGAGATAATGGCAGTGGCAGTCACTTGCGATTCCAGCGGGTCAACGTCAGCAGAATACGATGAGACGGAGCAGGCATCTCGAATGGTGGGCGAGTGTGGTGTTGGCCGCTGTATGCCTGCTGCTGGGGTCGAACCTCTCCCGCCAAGTTCAGGATTTCCGCGCGCAAAAGGCTCGTTGGAAGACAGCAGGGCAGCGCCTGCTTTCGCGCGCAGCGCCTGTTTCAAGACCTGTGATCGAGCCACAGAGGACACAGAGCCAGAACCTGCACAAATCAGGGTCCGACAGGCTTGCAGCCCCGAAACTGGAAACTGGAAGCTGGAAACTGGCAACTGGAAAGGCGCGGGCTGGCGCAGAGCGCAGCTCTGCGGCGGACAATCGAAAATCGAAAATCGAAAATCGAAAATCGAAACTGGAAACTGGAAATTGGAAACTGGAAAGTCGAAAAGTCGAAAGTCGAAAGTTGAAAGTCGAAAGTCGAGAGTCGAGAGTCCAGGGTCGAAAAGTCGAAGAGTCGAAAAGTCGAGGAGTCGAAAGTCGAAGGTCGAAAGTCGAAGAGTCGAAAAGTCGAAAAGTTGAAGGGTCGAAAAGCGGTTCGACTTCGCCGCTCGACAAGCTCACGGCCCTGAGCAATGTCGAAGGGCTCCCCGTCCCCGAGCAAAGTCGAGGGGAGGGTCGAAAGTTAAAAGACGAAGCAGCGCAATCGAAAATCCAAAATCGCAAATCGCAAATGGCCGGCCAGAGGCCGGCGTTACTTCCTGCTTTGTCTTCCGCAATCGTCAATCGGCAATCGAAAATCGAAAATCTCACGCCGTTGGGCTATGTGGAGAAGGCGGGCGGGCAGGTGGAGGCGGTGGTGGCCGATGGCGACTCCGTCCGCCTGGTGCACGAAGGTGACGCCTTCGATGACCACGCCAGGGTAGGGAAGATCACGGCGTCAGCAGTGGAGATTGTGCGCGAGGTGCCGCAGGCGGCTAGCCCGTCTGAAGTGCTCCTGGCGGAGGCGAATACGGGGGAAGTCGAAAGTCGAGAGTCGAGAGTTGAAAGTCGAAAAGTCGAAGAGTCGAAAAGTCGAGAAGTTGAAGAGTCGAAAGGGCAAGTCGCAACCTCGAAACTGGCAACTGGCAACTGGCAACCGGCAACTGGCAACTGGCAACTGGAAAGTCGCTTGCTCGGATACGTCGAGAAAGCGGATGGGCAGGTGCAGACGATCGTAGCGGATGGCGAGCACGTGCGTCTGATTCGGGAAGATCCGGCCCTGGTGGCGAAGGCGCGCTTCGGCCCGCCCTCCGGCGCCCGCAGGGCTCAGGAGGGCCCGCAGGCGGGATTCGGGATTCGGGATTCGGGATTCGGGACTCGGGACTCGGGATTCGAGAGTCGAGAAGTCGAAGAGTCGGAAAGCCAAGTCGCGACCTCGAAACTGGAAACTGGAAACTGGAAACTCGAAAATGACTTGCCTTCCCGACTCCCGACTCCCGACTCCCTACTCCCGCCTTTGTCTTCTGCAATCGTCAATCGACAATCGTCAATCGACAATCCCTCGTCAGTGCTCGTGGGTGAAGAGCCCGCGCTCGCTAGCCTGGACAGGACATGGACCCTGCCACCACGGGACGTAGGGGCGCATGGCCATGCGCCCCTACAGCCCGCCGGGGAGCCGCGTGAAGAGGCAGGGCCTCCGGAGGGCTTGCCGGAGGGTTCAGCAGGTAAGCGGTTCGACTTCGCTCACCGCCCTGAGCCTGTCGAAGGGCTGATAGGGCCTGCGGCGGCAATCCCGAGCGACGTCAAATTCCTCGGCTACGTTGAGTGGGCGCAGGGAAAGAAGGAGGGCGTCCTGGCCGAGGGCGATCACGTGCGCCTGGTACGCGAGGGAGAAACGCTGTGGGGCCGGGCACAGGTCACGAAGGTCTCTCCGAGGTCAGTGGAGTTTGTCGAAATCGCAAGCCAGCGGGCGCCCCCGGAGTTGGGGGAAGCAGTGGCCGTGCGGCCGGGGTCAGGGCCGGGACCACCGACGGAACGAGCTCAGCCGCCACCCGTATTCGGGATTCGGGGTTCGGGATTCGGGAGTCGCAGGTCGAAAGGCCGTTCGACTTCGCTGCCGCCCAGCCCCGAGCAACTCTCCGGGAAGAGCGGGGGAGGGCGAAGTGTGTCTGGGGGACGCGCTGGAAACTCGAAAGTTGGCAGTCGGCAGTTGGCAGTCGTCAATCGCCAATCGCCTGCCGCCCCGACTCCCAACCCCGGCCCGTTCCCGGCGCGAGCCGGGGCGGGCTCCCGACTCGCGACTCCCTATTCGCTACTGGCGCCCTCAGCTTGTCCTACCCGAAACACTGGTTTCGAAAAGCCGCAACTCCGGAGGGCGGGAGTTGCGCTACCGACTCCCGACTCCCTATTCGCTACTGGCGCCCTCAGCTTGTCCTACCCGAAACACTGGTTTCGAAAAGCCGCAACTCCGGAGGGCGGGAGTTGCGCTACCGACTCCCGACTCCCGACTCGTTGCAACCCAGCGCGGTTTCCCGGGCATCAGAGTATCCAGTGCCAGTCGCAGTGGAAGCGCGGGAGTTTCGAGATGGGCCTGGCCCGGCGGTACGGGGGTAGTGACCCATTTTGGTTTTGTAGCGCCGGGCGGAACCTGTCCCGATGAAATCGGGAGCCCGGCATCTGCTACTTGCGGCGGCACGCGCGATTGCCAGATAATGGGTAGTGACGCATTTTGGTTTCGTAGCGCCGGGCTTTAGCCCGGCATGTGCCGCCCTGAAGGGCGGCGCTACATCAAAATGAGTCACTACCAGATAATGGGAGTGTCTTAGCGAACGGGACGGGTAAAAGAGAAAGAGACTGACCATGGGCAGCAAACTCCGGCAGATGGGCGTGGTAGCGACGCTGCTGGTGGCGTTCGGTTGTGCCCCCGGCAACGTGGCGTTCCACGAAGGTCGTAAGGCAGAGCTGCACAAGGATTGGGACACCGCGCTGGTGAATTACCAAAAGGCCGTGCAATCCCAACCGGACAATTCCCAGTTTCTTATCCACGAAAGAGTGGCACGCACGCAAGCTGCCATCTTCCACGTCAAGCGGGGGCGCCGGTTGCTGACGGAAGGCCGCCCGGACGAGGCTGCGGGCGAGTTCCAGAAAGGCGTCGGCATCGACCCGTCCAACCAAGCGGCGGCGCAGGAGTTGACTAAGCTGCTGGCGGTGCAGGCCGTGGGGAAGCGCGCTCGGGAGACCGTGCTCAAGCAGGCTCTGAAAGCGGCTGAGGAGGCGACCACTCCGGCCACGGTGCAGCTAAAGCACTTCCCGACGGAGCCGCTGGCTCACTTCCGCATCACGGCCGACAGCCGCAAGGTCTTTGAGACCCTGGCGAAGCTGGGTAATGTGAACGTGGCCTTTACATCCGATTTCGCGCCCCGGCCGCTGTCGATAGATCTGAGCGATATTAAAATCGAAGACGCCTTGCGCGTGGTCTCATTCCAGAGCAAGACCTTTTTTCGCCCCGTAACTCCCAATACGATTCTGGTTGTCCCGGATACGGTGACCAACCGCCGCGACTACGACGTGGAGGAAGTAAGAACCATTTACCTCTCGAATCCCTTGGCGGCGGCCGATCGCACCGCCATTACGACCGCCTTGAAGCAGGTCCTGGGTCTCCAGCGGATTGTGGACAACCCCGACTCGAACGCCATCATTATTCGTGATAGTCCGGCCAAAGTGGCAGCCGCAGAGCAGTTGATCCGTCAACTGGACCGCGGCAAGGCGGAAATCTTAGTGGATGTGACGGTGCTGGAAGCGAGTCGCGATCGTATCCGCGACTTGGGCATGACCCCGGCTACGGTTTCAGCTTCGGGGACGATTACGCCGGGGATACAGACGGGTGCGGTATTCACCCCTCCGACAGCGAGTGGATCAACAACGCCATCATCGGTTGTCGGTCTAGGGCAACTGAGCTGGCGAGATTATAGCGTCGTGATCCCGAGCGCTGTGGCCAGCGCTGTGCTGAATGATTCACGCACCCACATCCTCCAGAATCCTCAAATCCGCGTCACGGACGGCCAAACCGCGAAGCTGCGAATTGGCAGCCGCATCCCCTACGCCACGGGAAGCTTCTTGCCATCGATGGGAGGGGTGTCGGGCGGGTCAGCCGGAGGGTTCGGGTTATTGGCCAGCACGCAATTCCAATTCCAAGACATCGGAGTGAACCTGGATCTGACGCCTCGCTTGCTCCCTAATGGGGAAGTTGCCTTACACGCCATCATTGAGATCTCCTCGCTCGGAGCGCCCCTCTCGATTGGCGGCTTCAGCCAGCCGACTTTTGGCCAGCGCAAGATTGACCATGATATTCGGTTGAAAGAGGGCGAGGTGAATCTGCTGGGAGGGCTGATCCAGAGTACCGAGACCACGACGTCAACCGGCGTGCCCGGCCTGGGCGATATCCCCTTTCTGAAGTATCTGTTTTCCACCACGCACCGCGAGCGAGTGGAAACTGAAGTCCTCGTGATGCTGACGCCGCAGGTGGTTCGGCTTCCTGAACCCGCCCTGGCCACCACCGGCGGTGTGGCGGTGAGCGGCGGCGCGCGACCTTCCGGGCCTGAAACCTTGCCCACCCCCGAGATTCCTCCTCCAGCTCCCGAGGTACCAGGACTGCCACCAGGACAGCCACCAGGAACGCCGCCATGAGCCCCAATCCCGTGCTTAAACGGCTTTCGTCGCAGCGATTATATTCTTTCCTCTTCGGGAAAGGGGGTGGCGAGCCAGACTTCCGGATCGGGGTGAATTTCCGGGCGAACACACCGGGCTGCGGTCATCCATCCAAAGACGGGTTTACTCTGGTGGAGTTGCTCGCCGCCATCACCATTCTCCTGCTGTTGACGAGTGTGGCGTTGCCTATGGTACGCGTGCAAGTGCAACGCACGCGCGAGTTGGAACTCCGCCGAGATTTGCGTCAACTCCGCGACGCTATCGATCGCTACAAAGACTTCTCGGACCGAGGGATGATCCCCATCAAGGCGGACACGTTCGGTTATCCTCCGGATCTGAAGACGCTGCTCGAGGGAGTTGTGCTCAAGGGGGCGGCGACCGCGAAGTACAAGTTCCTTCGTCGGCTTCCCGTGGACCCCATGACCGGCGAGGCAAGTTGGGGATTCCGCTCCATGCAGGATGATCTGGACTCGCGGAGTTGGGGCGGGCAGAACGTTTTCGACGTCTACTCGAAGGGCCAGGGAACCGCCCTGGATGGAAGTCGCTATGGGGACTGGTAGAGAAAGCCGTCGAAAAGTCGAAAGTCGAAAAGTCGAAAGTCGAAAAATCGAAACTGGAAACTGGAAATTGGAAACTGGAAATTCGAAAATCGGCAATCGTCAGTCGACAGTCGGCAGTTGGCAGTCGGCAGTTGGCAATCGTCAATCGTCAATCGTCAATCGTCAATCGCTTGCCCCGACCCCCGACTCCCGACTCCCGACTATCCACTGCCGCTCGTTAGGTTTTACGCTACTCGAGCTGATGGTGGTCATGACGGTGATTGTGATTCTGGCGTCTTTCGTTGTTCCCAATTACCGGGTTGCGGTGGTGAGGGCGCGGGAGGCAGTCCTGCGCGACGACCTGTTCACCCTCCGTAAAGTCATTGATGAATTCACGCTCGACAAGCAGCGGCCGCCATCCGCGCTGGACGAACTGGTGGAGGCAGGTTACCTGCACGGCGGGCTTCCTGTAGACCCCTTTACCGGCTCGAACGAAACTTGGCGGGCAGATATCGAGGACGTTCCCATGGGTCCCGAGCAGGCGACGCCCGGAGTTGTGGACGTGCACAGCGGTTCGGACGAGATTTCGCTGGATGGAACGCCTTACAGCAGTTGGTAGAAGGGCAGTCAACAGTTGACAGTCGACAGTTTACAGTGAACGTGCATGACCCGGAGGCGACTCCGAGGCTTTTTTGACTGTTGACTGTGAACTGTCAACTGTAAACTCCGTTATGGCCGAATTTGTTTGCAAAGTCGGGACGGACGCGGGTCGGGTGTTGACCCAAACGGAGCAGGCGCCTTCCGAGGGGGAACTGCGGCAGCGCCTGAAGGGGGAGGGTTACTACGTCTTTTCCGTCCGGTCGAAGGAGGCCCTGGCCGCGCGGCTGACGGGGTCGCGGCGCGGCCGCATTCGTGCGGATGACTTTCTGCTTTTCAACCAGCAATTCCTGACCCTTTCGAAATCCGGCTTGCCCCTCCAGAAATCGCTGGAGATGCTGGGCCGGCAGACGCGGAGCGAGGCCCTGGGCGCGGCCGTCGAAGACGTCCGTGACCGGGTGCGCGCCGGAGCCCTGCTCTCGGAAGCCTTCGAGGCCGTGGGCCAGTTCCCGAAGATTTTCTGCGCCACGCTGCGCGCCGGGGAGCGAAGCGGCAACCTGGATCGCGTCCTTCTCCAGTACTTGACTTACCAGAAAGCCACGCGCGGCTTCCGCAAGAAGTTTCTCTCGAGTCTCATTTATCCCGCCTTCCTGCTGGTTTTCCTGACGGGGCTGATCTCTTTCGTGATCGTGTTCATTGTGCCGCGCTTTGCGGAGCTCTACTCGACTCTGGACGTGAAGTTGCCCGCGATGACGCTGTTCGTGATTGCGTTTGCGCAAGGCGTTAGGCGCCTGGGGGTGTTCGTGCTGGTGGGCCTGGTGGTCGCCGTCCTGGCTCTGCGCGCCGCGTTACGCTCTCCGCGCGGACGGCTGGCATGGGAGCGCTTGAAGTTCCGCATGCCGGTGGTGGGCACGCTCCTCCAGAAGTTTTCCGTGGCGGAGTTTGCGCGCACCCTCTCGACCTTGCTCCAGGGAGGTATCCCCATCGTCTCGGCGCTCGAAACGGTGAAGGATTCGGTATCCAGCCCGTTGCTCTCGCGGGCCATTAGCCAGGCTGGACAGGAAGTAACGGCGGGACGCGCGCTCAGCGCGAGCCTCCGGCTAAGCGGCTTTTTTCCTGCCATCGCCCTGGACATGATGGAGGTAGGCGAGAGCACAGGCGAAATGCCCACCATGCTGGGGGCCTTAGCGGAGTTCTTCGAAGAAGATGTGAATGTTGATCTGGCCACGCTGGTGGCGCTCGTCGACCCCGTCATGATTGCTTCCATCGCGATTGTGGTGGCGTTTGTGCTGATCGCATTTTATATGCCGCTGTTCTCCATGGCGGCGCAAGTTCACTAGCAGCGCCGGCCTCCGGCCGGCGATTATCGATTGTCGATTTTCGATTGCCGATTGAGAAGAAGTCGTCAGTCCTCAGTTGTCAGTAGTCAGTAAGAGCAGCTACTAAGAACTGATAACCGAAAACTGACAACTTGCTTCCGATTTTCGAGTTTCCAGTTTCGAGCCAGCACCTCGGCTTTCGACTTTTCGACTCTTTGACTTTCGACTCTTGGCTCTCGACTCTCAACTCTCGACTCTTGACTTTTGACTGTTGACTGTGGACTGTCGGCTGTAGACTTCGTGGAGGTAAAACTTGGAAGAGGGTTCACCGGAGCTTCAAGCGGAGATGGAGAAGGCGCAAGGGCTGGCCGCGCGCTACCATTTCGAGTTCGTCGATTTGCGCGCTTGCCGTCCGGACGCGGATCTGCTCCGCTCCATTCCCCTGGACGTGATGCTGCACTATCAGTTTCTTCCCCTCGAGGCGCGCGACCATCAGTTGGTGGTGGTGGTGGGCGACCCCACGGACCTGGCCCTCCTCGACGAGCTGGAAATCAAGCTGGACCGAGAGCTGGTGGTGCGGGTGGCGGCGCCGAGCCAGGTGCGGGATTTCCTGAAGAGGACGGAGCCTTCCCAGCGGGTCCTGGACGAGGCCACGGAAGAGTTCCGCCTGGATGTGATCCGGGACGAGGAGACTGCGGGCGAAGGGCTCTCCCTCGAACACCTGGTTGAAGAGCGGGACGTCAGCCCGATGATCCGGCTGGTGGACTCCATCATCTTCGCGGGCCTCGAGCGCCGCGCCAGTGACATCCACGTCGAAAGCCGCGACAACTCCGTGGTGGTGAAATATCGGGTTGACGGCGTCCTCCAGCAGGCCATGGCCCCGCTGGCGCGCGAGTTCCAATCCAATCTCATCACCCGTGTCAAGGTGATGGCGGAACTCGACATCGCCGAGCGGCGGGTTCCCCAGGATGGCCGCTTTCGCGTTCGGTACCGTGGCCGGCCCATTGACTTCCGGGTTTCCATCATGCCCAGCATTCACGGCGAGGATGCCGTGCTGCGCATCCTGGACAAGGAATCGCTCCACGAGAAGTTTCGCCAGCTTCGTCTGGATGTCTTGGGCTTATCCGAGCGGGAGGTCAAGCGTTTGCGGCGGTTTATCCGCGAGCCTTACGGCATGGTGCTGGTCACCGGACCCACCGGGAGCGGCAAGACTACCACCCTGTACGCCGCGCTCTCGGAAATCAAGACTGATGAAGACAAAATCATTACCATTGAAGACCCGGTTGAGTATCAGATTCGGGGCATCCTCCAAATCCCCGTGAACGAGAAACGGGGCCTGACCTTCGCGCGTGGGTTGAGGTCCATCCTGCGGCACGACCCCGACAAGATCATGGTCGGGGAAATCCGCGATAACGAGACCGCACAGATCGCCATCCAGTCGGCGCTGACTGGCCACTTGGTCTTCACCACCGTCCACGCCAACAACGTGGTCGATGTCTTAAGCCGTTTCCTGAACATGGGCGTCGAACCTTACAACTTTGTTTCGGCCCTCAACTGCATCCTGGCACAGCGGCTGGTGCGGACGATTTGCGAGGCCTGCAAGCGCCCGGCGGAGGCCCCGGCGGAGCTGTTCGAGGAGTCTGGCCTGGAACCTGCCGCCTGGCGCGACGTGACGTTTTACGAGGGGGCGGGTTGCCAGGAGTGCAACCAGACTGGATATCGTGGGCGGACTGCCATCGGAGAGCTCGTGGCACTCTCCGACCGCATCCGCGAGCTTATCCTGGAGAAGCGGCCGACGTCCGAAATCCGCCGCGTGGCGCGTCAGGAAGGTATGTTAACCCTGCGCGAAGCCGCGCTTGAAAAAGTTCGTCAGGCAGTTACAACCCTGAAGGAGATCAACAAGGTAACCTTCGTGGAATGACACGAAAGGCAGAAGGCAGAAGTGAGAAGTGAGAAGCGAGAAGTGAGAAGTGAGAAAGCAGAAATCAGGAGTCAGAAGTCAGGAGTCAGAAGTGCGAAGTGAGAAGGCAGAAATCAGAAGTCAGTCCGTCGGCTGACGGATTCTGCCTTCCAGTTTCGGCGTTCTGCTTTCTAGTTTTTCTATGAACTGGCACACGTTGAAAGCACGGCTTGGGTTGGGAGGGCAGGGAAGTTCTACGCCCTTTGCCATGCCCTCGGTGGTCTTGGAGCTCGAACCCGACTTCGTGGCGGGGGCAAGCCTGGATGGCGCTGCGCACCAAGTGCGCCGCATGGGGGTTCGAGAGCTGGAGAGCGGCTGGTTGGTACCTTCGCCCAATGCGCCCAATCTGACTAACGAGTCTGAGGTACGCCGTGCCATCAGTGAGGTGGCGAAAGTGGTCGGCAACGGCAGCGGCCGACTCGGCCTCGTGCTGCCGGACGGCGCCGTCCGCGTGGCGGTGTTGCGTTTCGAGACGCTCCCGGATGACCGGAAGGAGGCAGCAGCCCTCGTCTCCTGGAAGATGCGAGAAATTCTTCCCTTTGCCCCGGAAGAAGCCCGGGTGTGCTATCAGGTGTTTGGGCGGGAGGCCGGCTCGGTGGAATTGTTGGCCGTCGCCGCGCGAAACACCGTGCTGGCGGAATACGAGGCTGCGCTCGAGAGCGTGGACGGCGGCGCGTGCCTGATTCTTCCCGCCACCCTGGCCTTGCTTCCCTTGCTTCCGGAAGATGGGGAAACAAGCCAGCTCCTGATTCACATATTCTCTGGTTCGGTCACCACCGTGGTAGTTGTAGGGAACCGCCTCCGTTTCTGGAGGAACCGGGTGTTAGGACGGCTGGCCCCGGAGGAGGCTTCCGAGGAGCTGGTGCGTGAAGTGGGCCGTGTGCTGGCCACCTGCGACGACCACTTGAAGATGGAGCTGGGACGCGTCTGGGTCTGCGTGCGCCCGCCTGCACCCGCAAACCTGGGTGAGGAGCTTGCCCGGTCGCTGGGCCGGGAGGTCAGCCCGCTAGCTGGAGGCGGCGGCCACGCGGGGATGCTCACGGCCCCGGAGCAGGAGTTGTTCCAGCGTTTTGGGATGCCTTTCGCCGGGCTAGTGGCGAACTTGGGTTAGTGCCGATGAGAATTGCGCTGAACCTCTCAATCACGGCAAGTCCCCGCGAGCGTTTTGCGCTGGCCTGGGCCATCCCTGCCACGCTGGTGGGGCTGGCGGGACTGCTGTTCGTGCTGAACTCGACGGCACGCGTTTTTCGCGACTACCGTACCGTCCACAAGTCGCTGGCGGAGCGCCTGGAGCAGGAGAACCGCCTGCGCAGCCGCGAAGCGGCCTTACGGAAAGGGCTTGAGCAGCCCCAGGTCCGCGAAGTTCTTCACCAAGTGCAGTTTGTGAATACGCTGATCGAAAAGAAACAGATTTCGCTGACCGAACTGGCGGCCAAAGTCACCGAGCTCCTGCCCGCTCAGGTCCGTTTGACGGGGCTGGCCCTCGTGCCGCAAGGGGACAATCTGGTGGTCCGGTTCGGTGTGGCCGGTCGCGACGAGGAGGCCGTGGAGACTTTCCTGAGCAATCTGGAAGACTCTCCTGACTTCAAAGACGTGGCGATTACTAGTCAGGGTTTTGTGGGGGAAGGCGGCGGGTCGGAGGGGGTGACGGTGGCCTGCAGCGCGCGCTATCTGACGGGCGCGCCCTGAGGAACTGTAGGGCCGGCTTGCCCCGGCCTGTTTGTGGAACTGGAGTCAACGTGCGAAGGCGGCGGCGGCAATTTCTAATTCGCGCGGTGGAGCGGGTGGGCATTTTCCTCGTCCTGCTGGACGTGGCGCTCTACTTCGCCCTGCTTCGGCCCGTTGAGAACTTGGCCGCTACCGAGCATGAGCGCTTCACTGCCGCCCGTCGGCGCATTCGCGAAGCGCAGGCGCGCGTTGAGCGCCTGGAAAAGTTTCAGGAGGCTTTACCGGGTGCCGGCGACAAGATCGCAACCTTCAAGCGCGATCACGTGCCATCTCGACGGCAGGGGTTTTCGCAAGCCGCTCGTCTTCTGCGCAGGGTAACAGAGCAGTCGGGGATCCATCTGACCAATGTGGCCTACCGCCCCCCTGAAAGCCATGGCGAGCTGCTCGAGCGTCTGGGAATTGAGGTCAGCGTGGAAGGGTCTTTCTCCGGGCTGCTCAAATTCGCGCACGCGTTGGAGACGGCGAGCGATTTTATCCTTATCCGGGAGTTCAACTTTGAACCGGGAGATGGGGGTGCGCTGGCTTTGCGGGTTGCGGGGGACCTCTATTTAAAGCCATGAAGCTTTCGGGCCGCGTTGAAAAATGGGCGATCGGTGGACTGGGGGCAGTGTCAGTGGTAGCGCTCGCGAATATGGTGCTGCAACTCAGTGGGGTGCGGGCAGGTGGCGGGCGCGCTTCGGCTTCCACGGCCGCGACAGCGAAGGGTGGTCTGGAGAAAGTGGCCTCGCGACGCGACGACCTTGGCCGCTATGACCCCGTGGTGCGGCTGGACCTGTTGAAGCAGCTTCAGGACCGGCCCCTGCCGGAGGTCGCTCGTAATCCGTTCGAGTTTGAGGCGCCCCCCCCCCGCCCCGCCCCGACTCCTGGCGCTGCTCCGCCCCCAGCCCCGCCGCCAGCTCCGCCGCCTGTGTCGTTGAAACCCATGGGTTATTCTGAAAAAGCCGGAGGAGTGCACGAGGTGTACGTGTCCGACGAGGACCAGGTCTATGTGGTCCATGAGGGCGATACGGTTGCGGGCAAATACAAGATCCTCAAAATTACTCCCAAAACGATAACGGTTGAAGATGTCTCTTCCCACCAAACCGCCGACCTTCCCATCCCGCAGTAGGGAAGGATCGAGAACCGGCTGCGCGACGCCCCGACCCGTCGATAAGGGGAGCGACATCGGCCGCATCCTGGGCTCACGGGACTTAGTTTGTCACCGACGGATCGGGGCGACGCGCGGTTATGCGCTGCTGGCGGTCATGCTGATGGCCACGGTGCTGCTGATTGCCTTGACCGCAGCGCTGCCTAGTGTGTATCAGGAGGGCCAGCGCGAACGCGAGGAGGAACTCATCTTTCGGGGGGGGCAATATGCGCGGGCCATTGCCCTTTTTCGTCGGCAATTCCGGCGCTATCCCACCGAGGTCAAAGAGCTTCTCCAGACCAACGGCATGCGCTTCCTGCGCAAGGCTTATCCGGACCCAATGAGCCGGAAAGGGAAGTGGCGTTTCATCCACGCGAATGCGGCCGGAGTCCTGCTCGACTCGAAGCTGCAGGCTTTTACGCCCAGGCCGGGGGGATCGACGGGGACGGTGGGTGGACTCTCTCAGAACCCCTCCGCAGGCTCTACGGGCGGGATGAGTTCAAGAACCTCGTCAGCCTTTTTTGGTGAAGGCCAGGAAATCAAAGGCGCATTCATTGTGGGAGTGGCTAGCGCGAGTCACAAGGAATCTATTCGCGTTTGGAACAAGCGCACGCGTTACGATGAATGGGAGTTCCTGGGCGTGGAGATGAACCCCTTGGGTCTGCCAGGAGCGACATTTACATTTGGACAGGCGGGAGGCACACAGATGCCCTCAGGTTCAGCGCCGCCGGGCCAATCTTCCACCCCAGCAGGCCCTCCGTTACCCCCCCAGCCCTCGGCCCCTGGCGAATCAGGACAGCAGCCTGCGCCGGACCAGCCTTAACTGATTTTCGATTGGCGATTTTCGATTGCCGATTGCAGACGAAAAAGGCGCGAGTAGCGAATGGCGAGCAGGAAGTAGGAAATAGGAACTAGGAAGTAGGAAGTAGGGACGGCAGGCGATTTTCGATTGCCGATTTTCGATTTTCCAGTTTCCAGTTTCGATTTTCCAGTTTCCAGTTTCCAATGTCGAGTTTCCAGTTTCGAGTTTCCAGTATCGTCCTGAGTTTGGCGATGCTGGCCGCTGGCTGTGGGGGAGGGGGTGGTGGCAGCAGCAGCGGTTCGACACTTCCAGCCGCCGTGGTTTCGGTAAGTGTCAGTCCCATTGTGGTGTCGGTTCCAACCCAATCTTCTCAACAATTCACCGCCACGGTCTCCAACGCCTCCAACACCGCGGTGAGTTGGCAAGTTAATGGCGTCGCGGGCGGAAATTCCACGGTCGGTAGTATCTCGAATTCAGGGCTCTACACCGCGCCCGTTGTCGTTCCCCAATCCGGGACGGTAACGGTTGTGGCGGTGAGCCAGGCAAACACAAACACGTCCAGTTCGGCGCAGGTCACCATCACATCCGGTGCGCTGACCGTCGTCGTTACGCCTTCCACCACCTCGGTTCCGTTAGGTTGCACGCAGCAATTCGCCGCTACCGTGAGTGGCCCCTTGTATCCCACGGGAGTGCTTTGGCGCGTCAACGACATTGCCAGCGGAAATTCCCAGGTTGGAACTATCACCACCACGGGCCTTTACACTCCTCCCGCCGCAGTGCCTGCATCGAACCCCGTCACCGTGACGGCGATTAGTGGAGCGGACCTGGCGAAGTCGGGTTCGGCCAGTGCGAACATCATCCCGGCGAGTGCGTGCCTCACCTCTTTGAGCCCAATTGTGACCATGCAGGGGTCCGGGGCGTTGACTCTCGCGGTGAATGGCAGCGCATTTTCTTCAGCCAGCCAGGTGCTCTTCAACGGCGCCGCGAGGCCGACCACTTTCGTTGGCCCGACTGACCTGAGCGTCACGCTGGACGCCGCCGATCTCGTTTCTCCCGGGGTGTTTCCGGTCGCGGTCCAAACCGGCACAGCCATCAGCAATTCGGCGAAGTTCTACGTTGTGCTTGCTATTCAGTCTCAACTGGTGACCGTGACGGCGGGCGGGGCCGAGAGCGACAACGTCGACATCGATGTGCCCCAGCACTTTCCACTCACTCTCTCATTGCTGGGCGTGGGCTTTGCGAATCCGGCCGGTGTGGTTGGAGTTGAAGTGCCCCAGGGTAGTTCTGCCAGCCTGTTGCTCGTTGGGAATGGTGTGCAGCCCGGAACGTTCTATGTGATTAGCGGCAATCCGAGCGACGTGACGGTGACTCAGCCGGTGGTGAGTGATTTTACTTCGACGGCGGGCGGCTTCCCGGCAGTCCGGGTTCAGATTACCGTGAGCCCTTCCGCAGCCCTGGGGCCACGGAATATCTTGGTCACCAATCCGGTGGGCGAGATCAGCGTCTTGGTGGGTGCATTGCTCATTACGCCGTAGCGGCGTCCCCTTTGGTTCGTGAAACAAGTCATGGCCTGTCATTCTGAGCGACCGGAGGGAGCGAAGAATCCATGTATTTGATTCAACTGCGGCGATCCTTCGCTTCGCTCAGGATGACATTCCCCGGACTTACGCAACGAGATTCTGAGACGCCACACCAGGTAGCTGGCAACGAGGGAAATCGCCAATCGTGAATGGTCAATCGGCAATCGTTAATCGTCAATCGGCAATGAAATCCCGCGCTCTGCTCTTGATTTGGCTCGCCGTGGGCTGGGCAGTTCGGCCAGCGCCCGGCACAACTCTGGTCCGGCTGAGCCTCGAGCAACTCTCCCAGGCGGCGAGCGCGGTGGTGCGCGGTCGCGTGCTTAGCCAGGAGAGCCGGTGGAATGCCGAGCATACTCGCATCATCACGCTCACCACCGTGGCCGTTGAGCAGAGCCTGAAGGGCCATTCACCCTCAACCGTGGTGATTGAACAGCCCGGAGGCACGGTCGGCAACATCCACGTGCGCGTCGCAGGCGCCGTCCAGTTCCATCCTCAGACTGAATACGTGCTGTTTCTGGAGCCCGCTGTTGAGTCCTCACGATATCGCGTGGTGGGGATGATACAGGGCGCTTTCAAGATTTATCGAGATCAGTCCAAGCATCAGGACCGCGTCATCCTTCCCTTGGGCGCACTGAGCGCCGGAGCAGTGACGACTGAACCGGGAGGGAGCACGCCGGGCCCCACGCTTGTCGAATTCCAGCAACGGATCACCACAGTTTTGCGTGCTCCGCTGAGCATCCCGCGCGGGACTTCCATTCCCTTGTCGATTCAATCTGCGGAGTCGCGGGGCACAGGCCGCAGGCGCGTGTTAGGGCGGATCACCGCGGACATCTTCCCGAATGCGGGTGTCGTGATCCCCGCCGGCAGTACCATCGAGGGCACGGCGACGCGGGTGGGAGAAAGCTGGAAAATCCATTGGGATGAAGTCGATCTCCGAGGGATACGAGTCCCCATTTCGGCGACCAGCGAGGCGCCTGCCAGTGGCTCCTTGGCAGGCAGGGCGCTGGTGGTCAACGTGAGGTGAAGGCTGTGAAAGCCCAGGCCATTCGTGGAACGGGCGGACGCATTCTGTTGACGGCTACAGCCTGCGGGGCCTTGCTTTATGCCTTTCTGATCTTCGCATATAACCCCATCCAGGATCAGACGACCTTCGACGGCGCATTCGTGGCCGTCCACGCTCGGTGGGCCAATGCCACCATGACCTGGGAGTTGAATCCGGCTGCAGGGTCCAACGTGACCACGACCAATGGGACAAGCATGCCCGTCGCGATCAGCAATGCTTTCGCAACATGGAATACCACGCTGTTGAACGGGCAGCTCTTGACCAACCTTGCCATCCGGCAGGGGTCGAACACCACTTTGACCGATCCGAACGAGAGCGACTGCCAGAACATCATCTCGTTTGTCCCCTCTTCCAGCGTGAATTTCCCGACGGGCACAATCGCCTTCACGGAGGTTGCCACGGCGGTGCTTTTGCCGGGCCAAACATCTCCCTGCGGAGACATGAACTCCACGCAGGGTCCGGTCTCGTTCATCATTAGCGCCGACACGCTCTTTAGCCCTAAAATGGACTTCTCCACGACGACGCCGCCCTTGCCGGGGGACTTTGACGTTCAAGCGCTCGCCACCCACGAATTTGGCCATGCGCTGGGCCTCGATCACAGCGGCATCGCGCACGCCGCGATGTATCCTTTTGCAGACAGCGGGCAGGGCCAACAGAGGAATCTGGCCGTCGACGATGTGATTGGAATCGCCTTCATTTACCCCGGGACGAACTTCGCAACCGCCACGGGGACAATCTCCGGGAAAATAACCCTCACCGGCAACGGCATCTTCGCTGCGCATGTGGTCGTGGTGGACGCGAACACGGGCGCCGCCGTGGTGGACGGTCTGACGAATACGGATGGAACCTACAAACTCGTCGGTGTGCCGCCCGGTTCGTACGAGGTTTTGGCGCTGCCGCTGGCGAAAGACGCGAACTCAGGCGTTTACACCTTGGACGACTTCTGGGGTTGGAGCTGCGGCTACAGCGAAAACTCCCCTCCCTGCTGCGACTCCAAACAGCTTACCTGTACGGGCCAGCTCCAAAATCCCACGAGCTACACTGGGAAGTTTTTTTGACTTTCTGTAGCGCTGCTCCGAGAGCGTCGCGTATTGCGGGATTGGAGCTCGCCGCGCCAGCCACGTGCAGATTCTGTATCAAAACTCGGCCGACCTGACATAGCGGCCACCCCGCCCAGCGAGGCCGGCAGTCAAGGGTGAAATATTTCTCTTGAGGCCCCCTTTCATAGAGCCATCTCCCCCGACAGGGGGAGAGCAGGGGCGAGAAGGAGTACGCGTGGCGGCGGGGTTCCCGATAAAGAGCATCGGGACAGGCAAAAGCGCGCTCCTACCGTGGCCAGGAGTTCTGCCGCAGCCTGGCCCATATCTCGTCCCGCACCGGTAACGATGGCGGCCTTCCCCTCGGCGCGTTCGCTCCTTGGGTTAAGACTGGTAGGTGGAGGTAGAAGAGATTTCAAGCCGGGTGCCGCGCGAAGGCGGGCAACAATCCAACCTGCGGCTGCAGCAATCCCTTCGTCTCGGCAAGCCATCTGCCGGGGGCCAGGGTTCAGCCAGGCTTACGCAGCGCGGCGCGCAGGTTCCACGGTCCGTGCGGTTCGGCGGTGGTCAACCAGCATGGCGAGCAAAGAAGTCCGCGCAAGCTTTTCGCAGTGGACCGTGCACATGGAAATCGCGTTCAACGGGCGGATGAATTCGTGTACGCGGCGCTGATATTCCCGGATGAGCGCGGGATCGCTCCCGTTGGCGTACGCCCATGACCAGTCGGAAACCCAACGCAAGACTGGACCGCTTCGATGCAATGGGCCGCGCTGGAGAAGTTCTCCGGGTTTGAAGATCTCCGCGAGGCAATTGGGGGCGGTCAGAAATACCAGCCGCCCGCTATGGAGAAGCGCGTCGGGACGCAGCCCGTGGTCGCCGAGGTTGCGCGCAACTTCTTTCAGACAGGCGGGTCCAGCCAGCACCACCACCTGCTGCCCGATTTCCAGCCCACCAACTACAAATTGTGAAATTTCCGAGAGGCCCTTTTCATTTCGTATGACCAGACGGCATGCGTCGGCCTGGGCCACGAGGCCCGCGTGCCTCATTAGTTCGGCTCCCATATATGCACCTATGATCGACGAATTCCCTATGCCGTGTCAACCGAAGTTCTGTGAGCCGCACGATATTGCCCTGAGCCAGCGGGGGACTTTCGCCTCTTCTTCGCGGGGCCACCGAACGGCCCTTTGCGTCGCGGGCATAGCCGCGGCTCTAACAGGGATCTCAAGTATGCCCCCAGCGGCGCCCTTTGGGGCCCGCGTGAAGACTACCCAAACTCGAGCGACTCTGCCGCCATCCCCCAGGGCGGACAGCCACCGCCCATCATGGGTTGTAGGGCCGGGGCTTGCCCCGGCCTCTGCCCTCCAACGTCGGAGGAGAGGGTAGCGGATTCTGCCGGCACCCGCTGCCCGAACCCACCAAGCCACGCTAGGCCGAGGCCCCACCTGGAACGAAGGCCGGGGCAAGCCCCGGCCCTACGAGATGATCGAGCGCGTTTGAATTAGGCGATCCCGCCGAGACCGACCGCCGGACGGTAAACCCCGATCCGTCGATGAAGGGAGCGACCTCTGCTTATTGAATCACTGGTTCATTGATTCAATGGGTCAACTTGAATCTCAACTCTCGACTCTCAACCGAGGGCCAAGGGGTTAGTGGATTAATGAATCAATGAGTCAATTCCCTGCCCGCCCCTGGGTTCAGGGGACTTCGTCTCTTACCGACGGATCGGGGTAAACGCTGTTTTGTTGTCATCCCTATGACCAACCTGTGGTACAAGAGAGCACTCTCTGACAGCCTTCCTCGCGCTACGCTTGATCATTTTTGGCGGCAAGAGGGACGCAGAGGCACAGAGGAGGAACATGATGAAATGGGTGACATGTGTACTTCAGGTGTTACTTGTCTTGTTGCTTCCTACGCGGAGCACGCTCGCGGGCGGCCAGCCGTCCCCGTGGCTGTTCAGCTTCCAGGGCCCCCTGCCTCAATGGAAGGACGGACTCCCTATCGGCAACGGTCGGATCGGCGCTCAGTCCTGGGGTAACGGGCGGTATCTTTTCCTGACTCTGGATCGGAGCGACGTATGGGACTTGCGTTACGAGCCCAATCGGGGCGCCCATTTCAATTACGCGCATCTGCGCGAACTGGTTCGCGCCCGGAGACGGGATCTTATCCAAAAGGAGCTGTCGCCGGATATAAGCCCCACCTCCGATCAGACTCCCTACCATGTGGGCATCGGACGGTTACGGATTGAATTGCCTGAAGATGCCACCGTGGAAGGGGCGGAGTTGGATATGTACCGAGCCGAAGTGCTTTGGCGACTTCGGGTTGGCGGGAAGCCTGTCACTTTCCGGGCTTTTGCTTGTGCTACAGCCAACGTCCTCGTCGCAACTCTGGACGGACTGACGAACTACTCACCTAGAATCAGCTTGCAGACTCTCACTGAGCTACAAACCAAAAGTGCCACGGCGCTCGGCTACCCTAAACCGGTTTCCGGGAAGGACGGAACCTATTCCTGGGTCACCCAGCAGATTCCCCAAAGCGGCAAGGTCGCGATCACATGGAGGGCAGGCACTCAACGGGGCACCTGGCAACTGCTGCTGACGATCCTCCCCCAAGACGATCCCGACCCGCTCGCCAGTGGCCGGCAAACACTGGAGGCCGCCAGCCTCCTTGGGGTCGCGCCACTTCAAGCCCAACACCGCGCCTGGTGGCAAGAACGCTGGGAGCGTTCGTCCGTTGGGCTGCCTGACGAGAAGCTTCAGCGCCTGTGGATTAACGGGATTTATAAGCTGGCCAGCAGTTCCCATCTCTCCGTCCCTGCCAACTTGCAAGGACTCTGGCCGCCGGATGGCGAATTTCCTCCTTGGCGCGGCGACTACCATTGCGATATGAACGTTCAAGAGGCTTATTGGCCCGCGTATAGCAGCAATCAACTGGACCTGGCCCAACCGCTAAACCGCTGGCTACTCGAAATAGCGTCTCCCCAGGCTGAGGCGCTCACCAAGCGGTTCTTTGGCGTGGATGGGTTGTGGATGGGCACGGCTTACGATGTTCGCGGTCGGCTGCTCGGAGGAGAAAGCAATTGGTTCACCGCGCAATACTGGTTGGGAGCCGGAGGCTGGCTGGCGCAACACGTCTGGTGGTATTACCGCTACAGCATGGATGAAGAGTTTCTGCGCCGCCAGGGCTACCCCTTTATGAAAAAGTGCATGCAGTTCTACGAGAACATTTTGGAGAAGGGTGGCGACGGCCGGCTGCATGTTCCGCTTTCCTACTCACCGGAATATTTCAGCAACAATTTGGAAAGCTGGACTCCCGACCCGACCTGCGATTTATCCATCATCCGGAACCTGGCGCGGTCCTGCATTGCTGCGGCCAACGTGCTCCGTTCGGATGAGGCCGAGCGGGAGCGTTGGCGAGCCCTGCTCGTAAATTTGGCCCCCTACCCTACGAGCACCGATTCGGGACTAAAGGTGCAGCCCAACGCGGAGTACGACAGGTCTCACCGCCATCCCATGCATCTGTTCCCCATTTTCCCGGGAGAGGATCTCACGACCGAAGGCAGCGAGGCCGACCGGGCGCTGATTGATCGTTCCATTCACAACTGGGTCTTTCGGGGGACAGGAGAATGGACAGGCTGGTCATTCCCCTACGGTTCTTTGATTGCCTCGCGGCTGAAGCGAGGCAATCACGCCCTTAACTTACTTGGTATTTATGCAAAGGCGTATATCTGGCCAAATGGCTTTCACGTTAATGGAGATTACAGGCGCTTCGGGTTCTCAGCTTATGACTATGAGCCTTTTACCATGGAGGGCGAATGTGCTTTCACGGCAGCCGTGAACGAGCTGCTGCTGCAGAGTTGGGGCGGACGCCTCAGAATTTTCCCTTCCGTCCCCGAGGACTGGAAGAACGTCTCCTTCCGCAATCTGCGGGCACAAGGGGGTGTGCTGGTCTCAGCGGAGATGCGAGAGGGTGAGATCATCAGTGCGGTGATCCAGTCAGAAAAAGGGGGCGAGGTAAAGGTGGTTTGGCCCTTGGGGTACATCGCGCCGGGACAGGCGTATGAAGAGCGCACCTTCCAGCTCGCGCCGGGAGAGCGAAAGGAGCTTCTCCCTTAGCTGGCTGGAACTTTACGCTGCCCAGCGGCACCCCAGGGCTTTGACCGGTGGGCGATGAGAGGTAACTGAAATGAGCACCCTTGACAGGCGGCAGTTTCTGACCAGTACCGGCGTTGCGCTGGGAGCCGCGGGGCCGTTCTGCAAACCTACAAGGGCCGACAGGCCGCAGATTCGGAAGGGCAAAGCGGCTCATGTCCGGCAGGCTTACGCTCTCGAAATCCATCCCAGGGCGGGGATTCTGCGACGCCTGAGTGTTCCGACTGATCCTCCCGGCATCAATCTCATTCACATCCTTCAGCCTGGCGGCTTTGGCGCGGTCGCCATTACGCGGCGAGATGAAGAATCGGTCTCCATGGTTCCCTCGAATTTCTCTCAAGGCCCTCCGGGCGACGTGGTCCAGTTCAGGGAGCATCATCTCTTCGCGCATGTCATCGAGGAGACGGACGAGCGGATTGTTTGTCAGAATCCGATTACCAAGCATACGATTACCTACAATCTGCACGATAGCTACTTCGACGTTTGGCTCGAAGGAGAGCTGGCCCTCGCCAATCAGGTGGCGTTGGACCTTGACGTGGCTTTCCTGGACTTGCGCCAGACGGATCCACCGGAATACCAATACACCGCCAAGTGTCCCTACCGTTCGGAGGACCGGTCGCTTTGTTATGTTTATCTGGACCGGGTTGTCCCCCCGGGGTTGTTAATCACCGCCCTGATGCCTGCTGCGGCGTGGCGACTGCGGTACAACGGGCAGGTCTTTGCTAATAATGGGGCTGACTTTGCGGTGCAAGGCCTGCAAATGATCTACCGTTTCGATACAGGTATTGACCCCGAAGCGAAGCCGGGGCCGGTGAGGTTTGGAGTTCGAGTGTCATTTCCTGACAGCCTCCCCGACGCGCGCTTGTTCATCGCCCGCGAGATGGGAATTCCGATTATCACTGCGCCGGTGTTGGGCGGCGAAGTTGGGAGTACGTATTCCTTCCAAATTGCCGGGCCCGCCGTCGGCGCAGAAATCCGTTCACCCTCTCGAGCCGTCACTTCCGTGCCGCTGACTTCGATTGGCCCGGGAAGGTTCGTGGGGAGAGTGACAGCGGAGGAGGAGGGCTTTTACACGTTGCGGACGTGGAACCGTGACGGGCGCGGGGGGGACTGCGTCATCCACAGCGGTACGCCGGCCATGGAAACCTTGCGGCGGGCAACTGCGACGCTGGATCCCGTGGCTACGGTGCTCAATGCCGAGCAGCAGTACTGGGCGCAAGCCTTCTGCTTGGCGCGTCAATGGGCCGGCCCGGAGGCGAGGCACGACGCACTCATTTACGATGCGCTGGTGCGGATCGGTATGCAAGGAGTCAAATTCGCCGGCCTGCCGGCGCCGCCTCCGCAGGAAACACACATCGCAACGGAGTTCCCTCGCGACGGAGACGGCTACCTCTACGCCCCCCTGCCCAAGCCACACGTCTATGAAGGAAAGGCTTTCTCACCCTTCCACCTGCATAACAACGACCGGGTGCAGGATGCTTTCGAGTGGATCCGAACCTACCTCCACGCGTGGCGCGCCTACGAGAATGACGAGTTTTACGAACATGCTGTGCGCATTGCTGAAGCGCATATTATCGACAATGTGGATCCCGGAGGACGTGTATACTGTCTCGGTGAAGGAGGATTGGACACGGTCGATTACACTACCGTGATCGCGCCACTTCAATCGCTGGCGGAGTTGACTGCCGAGATGGAGCGGCGGAGCGATCCCAGAGCGGGCAAGATTCGCCAGACCTGTGTGCGCATTGCTGACTATCTGCTTCGCCGCGGCTTGGAATTTCCAACCGAAGGCTACTCCCCTTATCTGAGATGGACTGAGGACGGATCCATTGCCTGTACAGCCCTGTCGTTGCTGTTCGCCTACCACTTCATCGAGAGAAAGCCGGCTTACCTGGACATGGCCCGGCGCGTGCTCGAATACCATGAGGCATGGCGAATGGATGCGCCCGATGCGCGGATGCTCGACTCGAGCTATCGGTATTGGGAAACGCAGTGGGAAAACGATGGCGAAGGCCGCGCGATCAACGCCGGTCACGCCTGGACGCTCTGGCGCGCGGAGGCCCTCTACTATTATGCGTTGGCAACCGGGAACGCCTTGCGCCTCTTGCAGTCCTACAACGGCTTTCGCACCAACTTCTGCAAATTCATGCCGGATGGGACCTCGTATTCGTGTTTCACCCCCGATTTCATTCCCGACCGGCTCCGGGAACGAAAGCCCATGCACAGCTATCCCCGGAGGCGGGACGGCAGTATTTCTTATTACCTTTGGCCCCGTGTGGCTAAGACCTGGCTCGAGACCGGTGCGGTCGTCGATGCCGGTGACGTCGGATATTCGCCCGAATTAGGCCCCATCATCCTGAATGGAACTGCCAGTTGGAGTGGGGACATCCTGAAGGTTCACCTGAAGGCGCCCTTCTCCAGTCGCCTGTTCTTCCTCACCCGCACCGTCAAACACGTGCGGATTGAGAATCGTCAGCCGTTCACAGCCCTCTTCGTGCCGGATTCCTATGCCGTGGTGGCTGGGATTCCGTCGGCGCCACGAAGTGGCGCCAGCGCGGGTATCACGGTGCAGTCAGTTAATGACCTTATCGAACTTAGACGAATGTAGGCAGGGGTTTGCAGGTCATCCGCCTGCGGGAGGGAAACCCGATCGACTTTGACTGTTTCAGGGGCTAACTTACTGCGCTGTAGCTGGTTACTCCAACTTTCGCTTTCCATAAATGGATAGGCGTGATAATAGGGGTTGCGGTTTACCAGAACCGAGGATCCCAGGCGGGCAAAACTCCAGAGGAAGGTGACCAATTTTATGCAAAGGCGGGAGTTCTTAGCGAAGAGTCTGGCGGCGGCATCAGTAGGCCTGGCACCGCGGACGTCCCGGGCGATTAGTAATCAAGTCGAAGTTCTATTAGACGAACCCATCGGGCTCATTCGGCCGGAGTTGCATGGTCATTTTACCGAGCATATAGGCGGTGTCATTTACGACGGGATCTGGGTGGGAGAAGATTCCAAGATCCCGAACATCGGCGGCATTCGTAAGCAGCTTGTTGACAACCTCCGGAAACTCAATGCCCCGGTCGTAAGATGGCCAGGGGGATGCTTCGCTGATAGCTACAACTGGCATGACGGAATTGGTCCTCGCTCCAAGAGGCCGTGCCGAACGAATTTTTGGATAAACGACTCCTTTCTTCAGAAAGCGCCCGACGGACCCCAGAAGTTCGACCCGAACGCCTTTGGCACCGATGAGTTCATGCGCTTCTGCCGGCTTATTTCCGCGCAGCCTTATGTGGCTGTGAACTTGAGAGGCTTGACCGCCGCGGACTTTGACCAGTGGGTTGAATACTGCAATGCTCCGCAAGGGTCAACAACTTTGGCTGACTTGCGGGCCGCCAATGGAAGCCCGCAGCCTTACGGCGTCCGCTACTGGGGCATTGGCAACGAAGCCTGGGGTTGCGGTGGAAACTTCACTCCTGAAGAGTACGCCACAGAGTATCGAAGGTTTGCCGCCTGGGTCCCGGAATACGGCGTGAAGTTGTGTTTCATCGGCTCCGGTCCATCGGGCGCGGACTTTGAATGGACGCGGGGTTTCTTGACAGGGTTAGTCGCCAAGGGTAAGAGCGAGCTTAATGGTTTGTACGGATGGGCACTACATTATTACTGTGGGACGGCCGGAAAGGGTCAGGCAATCGACTTTACGGTCAACGATTGGTACGACTTGCTTCGGAAGGCTGATCGGATGGAATCGCTCATCGAGCGGCACTGGTCCGTGATGGGCGAGGTGGATACGGAGCATAGAGTCAGGCTGGTTGTTGACGAGTGGGGGGCGTGGCACAACGCGGGCACGGAGGTCGACCGGGCATTTCTTTTTGGACAAACGCCGACGTTGCGCGACGCGCTGATCTCAGCTCTGACGCTCGATACCTTCCATCGGCAGGCGGATAAGCTGGCGATGGCCAACGTTGCCCAACTGATCAACAATCTGCATTGTTTGTTTCTCGCGCACGAGGACCGATTTGTGGTCACACCGAACTTTCACGTCTTTGAAATGTATAAGGCCCACCAGGGGGGCCAATCGGTTCGTTTGGTGGCACTCGCACCGCCCATAGCCTTCCAGCAGGGCGAGACAACTGCGGCCATGTGGGGACTGGCAGGTTCTGCTTCGCTACATGACCGAAGACTGGTACTCACCCTTGTCAATCCCCATGTGAAGGAAGCGCAGCCCGCGGAGATCGTTGTGCGTGGGGCATCGGTCCGGTCCTGCAAGGTCAGGACCCTGTCAAGTCCTGATATTCACGCTTTTAACAGCTTTGATAATCCGCACGCGGTAATGCCGGAGGATGAAACGTTGACCGTTCGGCAGAGTTTGATCTGGACTTTCCGACCCGCTTCTGTAACCTGCCTGGAGATGGAGCTGGCCTGATCACTTGTAGGGCCGGGGCTTGCCCCGGCCTGTATGCGTCAACTGACGGATAGAGGCCCGCGGCCTCAGGCCGACCCAAGGGTCGGCCCTACAGAGGGATGCCCCCTAAGTTGGTAGTGGGTAGTGCAGACCTGTCTCCGCCAGATGGCGGATTGACGGATGGTCTGCGGCTCTTAACTCCAGACAAGAACCGCAGACCCGAACCCGCCCGCCATTAAGATCGGCGGACCTTCGGCCGCGGCGGGCGCTACAAGCTGTGACGTGACCCTAGGGTTTCTCCAGGACCACCGTAAAGCGCGGATGACAATCCACGGCGGGATCATGCGGCACGGACTTGCTCAGGTCACCGCTCCGAACGTTGAACTCCAGCGGCGGCTTCTTGACCTTATCGGGCAGCCCCTCAAAGCGGGCTTTGCCGTCGCTGTTGGTGCCAATCTCCAGGTCCGACTTGCGCTTGTTCATGAAACCGTAAAGAATTGTGACGTGAATTTTCGCATTATAGACCGGCTTGTTTGAGCTGTCGGTCACGGTGAAGTCCGCTGTGCAGGGGCCGAGATTGCCGTTGATGGCCGGAACCTCGGAGTGCTGGGCGCCGGAGCAGCGTACGCCCGCGGCACCGATCAGCAGAACCGCAGCCATCCACAGCGTGTAGCGCAGACCCGTTGTTTGGGTCTGCGGTTCTTGTCTGGAGTGAAAAGCCGCAGACCTACAAGGCAGGTCTGCGCTACCTAGCTCCGCGATCCGAAAATGAGCCGCTCGGCGGGGGTTCAAGTGGCGTGAGACGTCCATGTCGCAATCTCCTTTCTTGGCAAAAACTGACGGCACATTATAGGGCATCTCGGCAGATTTGTTGCCACGACAGGGGAAAACGTGTCGCCATGCTTACGGCCCTACCCGCCCCGATCCGTCGGCAAGCGCCCGGAGGGCACACCCAGGTCGGTTCCTCTTATCGACGGATCGGGGCCCGTCCTCCTCGATTGACTTGCGGAGCGCGAGCGACCTAAGATGCCAGTTGATGACGCTTGAGGAAGCGCTCATTTCCGTGTGGCAACAAGCCCTGGCCGAGCGGAAGGCAGCAGTCGAGTTGGAAGGAGAGTCTTACGCTGTGAAGGCGACCCGGGCGAAAAGATTGCGCATCGTGGCATTCGCTTACGGCCCTTACCGCATCGATGGTATCGAGCAGAATCCTGAGACGAGTTCGCGCTGGGCGGCCCTGGCCCGCCAGGGGAATCGGGTGATGCAGTTCAGTTGTAAGGGGCGTTACATCGGCAACGTCTGCGAAGGGAAACTGCTGCGCTATCCTGCTTGGCACACCCTCCGGCTCCCGGAATAGCCCGTAGCGCAACTCCCGCTCTCTGGAGTTGCGGCTTTCCAGATCTGTTCCCGCGGTACTTGGACCGTCCCCGAGTGCCGCGAAAACACCTTGAAAAGCCGCAGGTCCGAAGGGCGGGACCTGCGCTACTCGCTCGTGTACGTGGATGCTATATGGGCAGCGACACGGGAATGCCCAGCAGGACTTTCGCTGGGACAGGTTCGCCATTGAGTTCAGCCGGTCTGAACACCCACTTGCTCAAGGCGTCGAGCAAGGGTTGGTTCAACTGAAGATCGGGGCTTTGCTTCACCGAGATCTGCTCGAGCTTCCCCTCGGTGTTGATTATGGCGTAAACGACGAGCTGTCTGTGCAGGTACTTGCGAGCCAGTTCAGCAGGGAAGTGAGGCAGCTCTTTCTCGACGGCAAACGGCGGTATGAGCCCTTCCTGGTTTCGAGCTGGATTCTGAGGCGCACTCGCCTGCGCGGCTGTTCCGCGCAGCGGAGCATATTGGAGAACCCATGAGGGGGCCGGGTCGTCTGCGCTCGGTCTTATGTCGAGGTAAACGGTGTAGACTTGCTCATTCCGGAAGACGCCGAAATCGGCCAGCCCGCCGCCACTACGAGCTGTTGACACAATGGTCAACGCGTACGACGAGGTCGGGCGGGGTGCCGGAGTTGTGGAACGCGCGGAAGGCTTCCCGGCTATCCCGGTTACCAAACTGCCTCCCTGGATCGAAATGCCGGGAAAACCGCCAGCACCGTTGCCAGGCCCAGCTCCTGCGCCGCTACCAGTGCCATTCCCGGGCCCTCGCCCCGTCCCTGGCCCCACACCTGAGCCCTGACCGGCGCCTGCGCCATTGCCGCCGCTGCCGGAGCCTTTTCCCGTCCCCGCGCCGGTACCACCCAAGCCGTTCCCTTTCCCTGTGCCGGCTCCCCCTTCACCGGAACTCGCGCCAGCCAACCCTGCGCCGCTGCCGGAGCCTTTTCCCATTCCCGCGCCGGTACTACCCACGCCGTTCTCTTTTCCTGCGCCGGCTCCCCCTTCACCAGAACTCGCGCCAGCCAACCCTGCGCCGCCGCCCGCGTGCTCCCCTGCCGCATTCCCGGATGGCGCCTCTGAGTGGGCCCCAGTTCCGATGGCTGATACCGCAGGGCCCTCAACATTTGCGCCAGGCGCCGCCTTAGAGGACCCCGTCAGATTAGGTTCGGGGGAGATCGCGAAACGTCCGCGTGCCTCACCAACAGGGACCTTCACGGACGCCTCCGGAGGCGCGGGCGTTGGGCTCAGCGCCAGAAGGTTGTGCGCGTCCCTTCCTTCGGTGAGCAGTAGGGGCGCAAGGCCTTGCGCCCCTACATGTTTTTCAACCGGCTTCTCGGCCGGCTTAGCAACAGGTTCGGGAGGCTTGGCCTCCGGCAAAGCGGGAAGACCTTGAGGAGCAGCAGTGGGCAGCTCCAGCTTGGGCGCCTCTATCGGTTCTTCGGGTGCGAGATGAACAATCGGTATGACCGGTTTCGGTTCAGGCGGTTTGGCCTTGGCCTCCAGCAAAAATGGAGCCTGAGGAACTCTCGTCGGCAGCGCAAGCTTCGGCGGCTCGAGTGGTTCCGGGGTTATGGGCTTAACAATGGGTACCACCGGTTCAGGTGCCTTCACGGCGGGCTTGACGGGCGCGGGCGCGGGAGGCGGAGGTTCAGCGGGCGGTGCAGGAGGTGGCTTCGGCGGCAGCTCAAGATGCGGCACGGGGCCCGCCCCGTACCGGACTGGTACGGGGCCCGCATCCGCCATTTGGACGATGTTCGGCAGAGCTAATGGCGGTTTCAAAACGGGCGGATTAACGAGTCCGGGTTGCAGGATGGTCTGAAAATAGTTGGTCGGTTTGGGCAGGTCCGAAATAATCGGCTGCGGCCCGGGATAGCTGAGCCCCGGGGTGCTGTGAGCTGGGGCAGATGATGGTCCCTTGCGGCCCGTGGCCGGGCGTCGCCTCGGTCTGGCGCCCGGATGGCCACCCCCTTCACTTCCGCCTCCGAGCGCTGGAAGGTAAATCACTTTGCTTATTTCGGTCAGGTTTATTGTTCGGAACTCTTGCGGGCGAGGGGGCGGCTCGGTGAAGCTGCGATAAACGGGCGGAAGAATCAAGCCGAAAATGGCAATTTCATGAACCAGGAGGGAGTAGAGAAGTCCTCGACCGGGAATCCAGCGACGCGTAACTTCCCGGGAGGTGAATGCGAAGGAGACGCGCACCGGCCTGCTGCGTGGCTGAAGCGCCGGACCTATTCGAAGATCTAAAGATACTAAACGCATCTGTAGCGCCGCCCGAAACCCATTTCGAAAATGGCTTCGCCACCGCAAATGTAGGGCCGGGGCTCTCCCCGCCCTGAGGCCGACCCAAGGGTCGGCCCTACGACCAGGCTAGCGAAACAGGCCCACTTTGATAACGTCGTACGTCGCTGCGGGATTGAGATTCATCAATATACTCGAGGCGCCCCTCTGGTCTATTTGGTCCGCAATAATGTATCCCAGAACATAGGTGTTCGAGCCCGGATTGCCGTTCAAGTGGAGGATCGTGTTGTACGCGCCCGACGAGCAGCCCACGCCCGTGTCGCTGCCGCTCGTGACACACTGATGGAAGTACAGGGCGCCTGCGAGCAACATGCTGCCGCCGCCCTGATAAGTCGCGCTCGCACTCTGAGATCGGTTTTGGAAGAAAAGGATTCCTCGTTGCTCCCCAATCGGGTCGCTTGTCCCGAGCGGGTCCCCGTACGTGCCCGAGCAAGGTGCGAGGAGAACGTTTCCATCCAGCGTTAACGGGATGTTTCCCGGAATCTGCGATAATGGAGTACACTTCTCGTTGTTAATGTCAAAGGTCGCCAGGCATTTGCTGCCTGCGTTCGAACCGACGAATAACGAGTTGTTATCCGCAAAATAGAACAGGGTTCCACCGATGCCCATGGGGTCAGGTGCGCCGATTGCGGGGCGCACACATGAATTCGAGTTGAGGCTCATGCCACCTGTAACGTGGTAGACGCCCGGCTGGAAGATGGCAGTTCCTTTTGTCACATCGATGGGATTGGTTGGTGTGTATATCCCATACGTGTAATAATCACATCCAGCGGGGTCAGGGCAGCCATACGTCGTTATGCCGGGTGTAATTGTGCCAGCCGGCAGGCCGGTTGGACTGGGCGCCGGCACCTGCGCGAACGGATCGGAGGAAGCCAGCGAAGGCGAGAGCCACTTGGGAGTGAGTTGCACTCCCGTGGTGCATGTGGGCGGATTGGGCGGCGGACTTGACGGTGGGCAGGAAGCGATAAAACCGGGCGTGGGGGACTGGCTCCCCCAAATCCCTATGTTACTCCCGCAAAAATCACCACCGCCGTAACAGAGGTCAATAGGCTCCCCTCCCCTAACCGCGGTACTGCTGCTCGAATTAACCTGAATGCCCTTTGCCCCGCCTCCAACGATGGTCATGCCGCTGCTGCCGCTGCCTCCCAGAAGTTTAAGAGACTCCGCCATCGTTGGATGGAGCACGACAATCGGAACGGGAGACTTGACCACCTCCAAACCGCACACGCTGAGGGCCCGCACGTCTTGGGTTCGAGCGCCCGACAGGAGCCCCATAAAGAAGACTTTGACTCGGTCAACGATGTCAATGCGAAGGAACGGGCAGCCAGGCGAAGCGCAGGGAGTAAGACCTGAGGGAGGCACGGCCGATCCAGGCAATCCAGGGACTGATGTAGGAAAGCTAGCATACACGTTGTTCGAGGGTTGGCCAGCGGGGAGCCCGTTGGCCATGCTAGGGCTCGTGTAGCCGTTGACGGCGGCATACCAGCACGGCGTGGGAGCGGTCGAGGAGCTCGTGTTCGGTGTCGTACTTCCGCAATCGAAGGCTGTCGGCGGAGTGAAGTGTGCGCCGGGGACTGAGCCACCCTGCCCCAAGCTCATCATATCCATGGCGCCGGCGGTACAGGCGGCGTCGGCGGCATTCTGGGCCATTTGACGATGGAACCACAAATTGGCGATATCCACCGTGAAGGCGACGGCGGCCACCAGAAACAGGCTGAGAACGAGCAACACGAATACGATCGCCTGGCCACGTTCGCCCCGTTCCCGCAATAGGCAGTAGGCAGTAGGCAGAAGGCAGTAAGGGCGGGAGGGAGTAGGGGCGACAGGCAATTTGCGATTTGTGATTTGTGATTTGTGATTTGTGATTCTCCATTTCCCAGTTTCCATATGTCTCTGCTGCCCTCCCCGTCTCGTTTAGTTCATGCCCGTCCCGCCGCGGTCGAAGCACCAAAGACCAGGGACAAAGGACAACGGACTATTCCATCTCAGTTCGTGATCCGTCCCTCGGCTTAATCCTTCACCCTTTACCCTTTAGCCTTCAGCCGTCCATTCCAGTTCAGTTCATGATCCGTCCCACCGCGGCCGCGTTGATCGTGGGTGGGCCCCATCCTAGAGAGAAGTATGGTTTAAAAGGATAATGGATGATCACCTGGACCCTGCCTGGCGTGGCAGCCGAGTTGTCCTGATAGTTTACCGAAACATTTATGCCGGAGATGTCATGGAAGCAGAACTTGGCGTAATTCTTTACCTGGGTGACCACATTGGCGCCGGCGGCGTCTGCGCAGGCTGGGTAGGGACTGGGACATGGTCCGCTACAATTGGGGGCAAACGCGCACCCATGCACGACCGCGTAGCGAACTCCTTCTTTGGCCGCATCGGCCATGACAGTGTAAGTGTAAATGAACAGCAGGAGTTCCAACGCCCAAAATACCGTGACCATGACAAACACGATCGTCAGCGCGAACTCAACGGTTGACTGCCCTCGGTCGTCCGGCGGGATCCTTTTTTCGGTTCTTCGCATTCGCGCCCTCGCTGGCTGCTGTAGCGCCGGGCTTCAGCCCGGCACCGACATGCCGCCCTAAAGGGCGGCGCTACATCACACTAGTCAAACACTCGCATCGAAACTTGACGATGAAACGTGCACGTGATCCTGCCTCCGCTCGATGAGCAGATTGAGGTCGGCAAGAGAGTAAGGCCGAACGGCGTTCCGGGAATAATAGGGTTAAAAGTATACGTCACGTCCACACGGTGCAAAATAAATGAAGGCGCTTCCGGGTCGGCCGCCGGCGCCGGGTTCCCGGGGCCGACTGAACCGCAAGCCGAACTCCCATTCGTGCAAGTTACGCAGTTTGCCTTGGTGTTCGCTCCTGTCCCATTCACTCCCAACCCAGTGGATGGGTTGATGTTCGCCTTGGTACAAACCTGCACGGTCGCGCTGGTAGGCGCATGAAGCGCGCCCGTCATGTCCTGGTAGACCAAGTAGCTGACCGTTGTGTCCGTCGTCGGAGGGCCGGTAACCGGTAACAGCGCCGCGGTCGGTGACGCGTATCCCAAGATGGAATACTCCACGCCGCTCCGCGGCGCCGCGGCCACATTTAGCGCCACCAGGAAGAAATAGCCGAAGTTGACGGCGTTGAAGATGACCATCAAAAGCAGGGGCAGCAATAAGGCGGTCTCCACCATGCTTTGTCCCGCACCGCACTGTCCGAGCGCCGGTCTGCGGATTCGCATCATTGTGGGCTCATTTGGCCCGGAGACCCGGGCCTCATCCCCTGGGCGCCGACAAAGACGTCCGCGCCCTCGGGTGGCAGGGTTTTTTCTTCCCCCACGGCCTCGGGGATGTTGAGTTCGTGCAGCAGTCGATACAGGTAACACCGGCTGATGTGCAACGCCTGAGCGGCTCTCAGCTTGTTTCCCGAATGGAGGCGGAGGGCCGAGCGGACCAACTCCCGCTTGAAGTTCCGCACAGCCTGGTGGAAAGAACCTCCCGACACCTCATCGGACACCGCTAACCCCCTCAGTTCTGGCGGTAGGTCGCCCACTCCAAGTTGCTCGCTCCCATTTGCTAAAACCAGGCTACGCTCGATTACATTCTGCAACTCGCGAACGTTACCCGGCCAATGGTGACTGGCCAGAGTGCGCAAGAACCCTGAAGTCAAGCTTCGGGCGCGCATGCTGTGCGCTTTGGCGAACATCCGCAAGAAGTATTCGGCCAAAAGTGGTATGTCTTCACCCCTTTCCCGGAGCGCAGGCACGTGAATCCTGATCACCGAGATGCGGAAATACAAGTCCTCGCGGAAGGCGCCTTCTTGCACCATTTTCGCCAGGTTTCGATTGGTGGCGCAGATGACACGAACATCCACGGGCACGGCGACGTTTGCCCCCAGGCGCTCGAGGGTTCGCTCCTGGAGGACACGCAGCAGCTTGGTTTGCATGGGCAGCGGCAAATCGCCAATCTCGTCGAGAAAGACCGTGCCCCCCTTCGCTTCCTCGAAACGCCCGTGACGGCTCTGCGTAGCTCCGGTGAACGCCCCTTTTTCGTGGCCGAACAGTTCGTCTTCGATCAACGACTCAGGTAAGGCGCACGGTGAGAAGGCAATAAAGGGTTTATCGGCCCTGGAGCTCAGACGATGGATGGCGCGCGCAACCACCCCTTTGCCGGTGCCGCTCTCGCCCGTAAGGAGCACTGTGGTGAGGACGCCTGCCACTTTGCGAACCACCTCGCCCACTTCCTCCATCGCCTTACTGTTGCCAAGGAGCCCTTCAATGGGTTCGGAACCAAGCAACGATTGCGCAGCGGCGAGATCCCGCAGCAGAGTGGTGCGGCGATACGCCCGCTCCAAACCGAACTTTAACGCGTGGATGTCGAGCGGCTGGTCGAAAAAGTCAAACGCGCCCTGCTGGAGGACTTCCAAAGCTGTTTGCCGGCGCGTATCCCAACTATAGACGATGACGGAGGGGGCGATCACTCGTTCGGCGGTAGCCTGTAAAAGAGCGCGCCAGCCCTGAGAGCCCGAACTACTGTTCGGCAAATCGAGATTGACAAGCACCACATCGAGATCTTTGACCCCGAGCTGGCTAATCCCCTCCTCTACGCTCGAGACGCGGTGGCACGCATAACCGGGCCCTAAGAATTTCTTGAGGACTTGGCCAAAGGCTTCGTCCGGATCGACGACAAGCACCTGCTTCTCGGCCTGGGTTGGGCCTCGCAATGGTGTTCCCCCTTGTTCACGCTGCTCGTGACCGAAATTGTTCATGCACGGTTCAAAAATCTGACGCGATAACAAAGAAAACGCGAATCTCTTAGTGCGAGAATGCTGAGGAGAGCGGATTGCACCCGCAACATCCCGGTCGATACCCGACAGAGATGGCTGGACCGCGAAAGCCGGGGTGAAAGACGGAGAATACCCCTCCCCCGGCTTTGGTGGAGGGCGTAAGCCCTGCCGGGCTAAAGCCCGGCGCTACAAAGCCAAAATGCGTCACTACCCGCCGCTCAGCAAAACCCTTCCGCGCTCTTCCGTCAGTAACCTTTGCGGTCTGACTATCCTTCGTTGAAGTAGCCTCCCGCGGCGTCTACAACAACTCGCCGCCCTCGTCCCCACCCAACGCGCGCTAGGCACAACAGGAGAGGGTCTCGGTGTCCGAACAGCCCTCCTTTCGACCAGGATCACTTGGGTTCTGCCCCGATCCACGGGCACGAAAACCTTCGGGAGCAGTACAGACACACAAAAACCGGGCTGTCGAGGTAACCCATACGAGCAAGCAATTGGCAAACCAAATGTTTTCAAACAACTGCTTTGGAATCTACAGCCTGAAAACAGGCATGCAAAAAAGTATACATGTTTTTCCAAGTTTATGCAAGATTTCGCACATCCCGAATTTGCTCTTGGCCGGGATGATCGGCCTGGTAAGGCTGGACCTGTCTGTGTATACACGAATCGAAGCCCTGTGCGCGATTGTATACAACCGAGAGCAGGGTACGCTACTGATTGATTCGATGCAAGATATACGTTTTCGCGCCGCCTCATTAGACTGGCCACAGCCCGGATCCAAAGGGTCAAGGGTAAAGGATAAAGGGTAAAGCACGCGCGCACCGCGTTTACCCTTCACACTTTATCCTTTAACCTTTACCTTTCAGCCTTTCTTTTGCCGTAAAATGAGCAAAACAACCTGCCAATTGGAACGGCGGTTGCTTGCGTAGGCCTCTGAAACTTGTCTTATAATGAATCCGACCGGCCAATTCGCCAGTTGGAAAGGTCGCGTTGCGAATGGCGTCGAATCTGGAAAGCTGTCCACAGACCATAATGTGGGTACACAACCAACACATCTAGTGGCCAAATCGGTTCGAACAGAACTATCTCATTGGGTCCAAACAGGATTTTCGTTCCTCGTGATGATGACCGCCATCCTCATGACAGTTGTCTTCATTATGGCCCGGGGCGGCATGGGCGACCCGGACATTTGGTGGCACCTTCGAAACGCGGAGTACCTCATTAACTTCCATCAACTTCCGCGCATTGACCTGTATTCCTTTACGGTCGCCGGACATCCCTGGATCAATCATGAATGGCTGTCAGAGATTCCTTTCTATCTGGTTTGGCGGGCTTGGGGATTGGCGGGAATCAAGAGTTTGGTAATTTTGCTTGCCGAATTGATTTTCCTTGGCTTGCTCTACCTCTGCTACAAGGAGAGTGGGAACTTTAAAGCCTCGGTGATCGCTTGCTGCTTTTCCACGTTCCTCGCCTCTGTTTCCTTCGGGCCGCGCACCATATTATTTGGCTACCTGTATCTCATCGTCTTACTGATTGTTCTCCAACGCTTTCGCCGCGGGGGACGCGCCAGCCTATGGTTTCTCCCGGCATTGTTTTGCCTCTGGGCAAACAGTCACGGGTCGTGGCTTCTTGGTCTGATCGTGTTCGGCATCATCGTAGCCGCAGGTCTGCCGAAAGGAAAGTGGGGTCATGTCGAAGCCGAGCCTTGGACCTCATCCCAATTGCGCCAGCTTGTGGTTGTAGGGCTGGCGAGCGTGGCGGCGCTTTTTGCAAACCCTTTCGGTTCTCGCCTGGTTTTCTACCCCTTCAATCTTGCCTTTCGGCAAAAGCTGAACATCGCTCACGTGGCGGAGTGGGTTTCGGTCAACTTTCACGATATGAGGGGCAAGTTGGTGCTGACGCTCTTGGTAATCCTGCTGGTGAGCGCTTTGAGGGGTGGCTGCCGTTGGACTCTGGCTGAATTGGGCTTGGTGCTGTTTGGACTCTACAGCGGCCTCACTTATATTCGCTTTCTATTCCTGGCTGCCATCGTGACAGCACCGGTAATCGCGAAGGTTTTGGATTTCGTCCCACCATACCGGCCGGACATCGACAAGCCGTTGCTCAACGCGCTGCTGATGGTTTTGATGATCGGCGGCGTGGTGCGCTACTGGCCAAGGTCCGCGGAGCTGGAGACTATTGTCGATCAGCAATTCCCTGCCAACGTGCTTCCTTATCTGCGAGCCCACCCGCCAGCAGGTCCCATGCTGAATTTCTACACCTGGGGCGGTTACCTGGGATGGAACGACAGGAATCTGAAAGTCTTCATTGATAGCAGGGTCGACATTTTCGAGTATGCCGGAGTTTTCAAGGACTATCTTGACCTGCTCGGACTCAAGGACCCGAAGAATATTCTGGATAAGTACCAAATCCGTTATGTGCTGTTCCCACCGGATGAACCTCTGACGTATGCGCTCCAACACGATCCCGAATGGAAAGTACTCTACGGCGATCGAGTGAGCGTATTATTGGAAAGGGTGGGCAACACCTCAAGGGGTGATGCAACCCGTGTAGGACACGGACCTCGCTGAGGGGGCATCCCCTGCAGGAACGACGTTTCGATCCGAATTGCTCGGTCTTTTCTGACTTCCGGAGAGAGCTGAAGCAGGCAACGCCGGCAGTCGGTTGCCGAGACCGGAGGGTGGGCCGCCGGCCGGTTGGCTCTGGCGTCCATCTGAAATGTTTGCCAAGCGAAAGGTCGGCAGCGTAGTAGTAATAGTGGCGGTCGGGCTGTCTGTTTATGCGTCGATTCGGCCGAAGTTTCTGCTACGCGGTGATATGCCACCGGAATTCGTCGATATACCGAGTTCCTGGCCGGCAGAGAAGAGAGCCTCGCAGGAAAGAATAGCAAGCGGCTACTGGGACTGCGCGGTAACCGTGATCCAATTCGAATACGGGCACGGGTTCGGGCTACCGCTGGACCCGCCGCCAGAGTTCAGGATCAGCACGCCGGACTTAAGAAACGTTGCGGTGGATAGCGCCGCGCGTGCTCGATATTGGCGCAAACTCCGTGAACTCTGGTATGAAGAGAGGACTTGGAAGAAGCGTTACGAATGGGATACGAGTTGGCTGGATGATCTGGCGAGGTCTGTGTGGCAGTGGTGGCAGGACCATGTGGGGAGGCGCTTTCCGGGTTGATTTGGAAACTAGAAACTGGAAAACCTGCCTGCCGGAGCCTCGGCGCAGGCAGGTCGAAACTGGAAACTGGAAACTCGAAACTCGAAAATCGCAGGCCGACAATCGACAATCGGCAATCGACAATCGAAAATCGACTGGGTGTGCTGCGCAGAGCATTCTCCTTTCCTGTATTTTTGGGTACAGCGCTGGCGGTCGGGACCTTTGTGACGACAAGCTGGGACGGGGTCCCGGCGGGCAAAGTCTTCAAGAGCGGAGACACCTGGTGGCAGATCGCCGTGGGGAAGTACATTCTCACCACCCGACGAATCAACGATCTTGCTCCCGATACACCTCTGTTGCTCCGCAAGTACGGTGTCAACGCCTGTCTCATCATCAGAACCAGCGCCTTGGATACGTATCTCGCAGCATCGCCGGACTGGGAGCGCGTGTACCCGGGCAGGATATGTACGATCTTTGAACGTAAACCGAATGCAACGCCAAAAGGACCAAAAGACTCACGGGGTTCGTAAATTAGCTTCTTGCGCCAGGAATGTTGAGCAGAAGCGGGGTAGCGCAAACCTGCTTTGAAGGTCTGCGGCTTTTCACTCGAGACAAGAACCGCAGGCCCAAACAACGGGTCTGCGCTACACGCTGCGGGTTGAAGAGCGCCGGCTTGCCCGGCGTCGAGCAATGATCGCGAAAGGTGACAACAGACGTGAGGCGAGACGGGCGGCCGCGGACCGGACGCACGGTCAGACAGCTAGGAATGTTTCCCTTGTGGGTTCGGACGGGGGGTTAAAAACACCCGCGATGTTCCGACGCATTTTCTGTTTCCCGGTCTTCCTGGGCGCGGCCCTAGTCGCCGAGGCCTTCGGCACCTCGGCGGTCGCGGGCGTCCCGGCTGCGCGGTTCCTCCTATCCGGCGATATGTGGTGGCTCATCGCATCGGGCGAACGAATTCTCTCCACAGGGACGTGGCCCACTAAAGACATCTATTCCTTCACTGTCCAAGGCAACCCCTGGATCAATTCCCAATGGCTCGCCGGTTCGCTTATGACTATCAGCGCGCGCCTGGGCGGGCTGCAAGGGTTGGCGGTGCTGTTCCTGGTATTGTGGTGCACACTGGTGCTGCTGGTTTTCTATAGCTCGTGGGTACGCAGTGGCAATGTGAAAGCAGCGGCTGCGGCCACCGCATTGGTCCCGCTGATCCTTCACACTCAACCCTTCCTGGGCCTGCGCGCTCAACTCTTGGGGTATATTTTTCTGCTGGCGACCCTGATTTGCCTGGAAAGATACAAGCAGGGTCGCCAGCGTAACCTTTGGATGCTTCCCGGGATTTTCCTTCTTTGGGTCAACGTCCACAGCAGTTTTACCGTCGGGCTTTTCGCGCTTGGGCTGTACATCGGCGGGGGTTTGAGGAGGTTTGCGTGCGGTCCCGTCGTCGCTCAACGCTGGACGCCCGGACAGTTGCGCCATTTGCAGGTTGTCTCTCTGCTCTGTGTCCTGGCTTTGATGGCCACACCTTATGGGACGCGCCTGGCCGCCTACCCTTTTCAGTACGCCTGGTTCGGGAGTTATTTCACTGACCATATCACCGAGTGGGCGCCCCTGGAGCTGACTTCTCCCCTGGGTTGGGGATTCATGGCCTTGGTCGCAGCGCTAGTTGTTGCGCAAGCGCGTTTGCGGGCCACCTTCCGTCCGGAGGAGGTCGTACTCCTGGTTGTGGCCGCGTTTGAGAGTCTCCTTCACATCCGGTTCTTGTTCTTGTTTGTGATCGTCTTTACGCCCCTGTTTGCCTCGCTTCTGGCGCGCTGGGCGCCCCGCTATGACGCCGCTCTGGATCGTCCCGTTTTGAACGCCGTGTTGATCGGCGTTTTCACTTGCTGGATGGTCATCGCCTTCCCTTCCAAGGTGCAATTAGACGAAGCGCTCAGCCAGGTCTATCCCCGGAACGCCGTGCTCTATCTTCGCCAGCACCCGACAGCGAGGCGGATTTACACCGGCGACGGCTGGGGTTGCTATGTCCTTTGGGCCCTGGGGCCGCAGCAGAAGGTGTTTGTAGATGGGCGGCTTGACGTCTATTATTATGCGGGCGTATTCGAGGACTATCTTGAAATCGACACCCTCGGCCGGCAAACCGGTTTCCTAATGCAGAAATACGGGATCGACACTTTTCTAGTCGGTCAGAGGACCGAACTGCGCAGGTATCTTGCGTCCCGGGCTGACTGGAAGCGCGTTTACCAAGACCAGATAAGCACGATCTTTGTACACAAGCAAAGGGTCACTGGACGTTAGGCGCCGTAACGTGGAAGCTCCCGGTCAGGTCGCGCACGCGCTTACAAGGCTGAAAGCCTTCCGGATTGTCTTTTTGCCCCTTGCGGTTCGACGACCAATAGTTGTCCCCGTCCCTCTCGGGACCGGCTGGAAATGGACATGATACCATCAAGGGAAAGGGAGCCGCTTGTGATGGCCCCGTCGGCGGAGGTGCGGTGAGAAACTTTGAGTCGTATGGAATCCAGGCTGTCACTGCCTTGATCGCCGTGGCACTTTTTGGGGGCGTGATCATAGCGGTGGTAAACGGATGGGCACGTCGCACCGACTTCAGTGCTCTCTATACGGCCGGGTACATGGTGGCTCATGGGGACGGCCGGAGGCTTTATGACCTGCGAGAACAGCAGGTCGTCGAAGCGGAACTGCTAAGACGACCGGGCTTTCTTCGAATCATTCACCCGCCGTTCGAGGCTGTGCTGTTGGCTCCCCTGAGCTGGCTACCCTATGAACAGGCTTACGCAGTGTGGGGCGCGCTGAACACTTTCGTCTGGCTGTTCTGGGCTTGTCTTGTGAGACCTCATGTTCCGGTCCCTGAGCGGAACCTTGAGTATCTCCTATTGTGTGTCTCGTTTCTCCCTGCTTGGGTCGCACTGCTCGAAGGCCAGACCTCATTGGTGTTATTGCTCTTGTTTACTCTGACCTTTGTCAGCCTGAAGCAAAACAAGCAATTCAGGGCCGGGGCGTTTCTGGCGCTTGGCCTGTTCAGGTTTCAGCTCATTCTGCCATTTGCGCTCATCTGTCTTCTCAGGCGGGAGTGGAGAATGATAAGGGGATTCACGGTCGTGGCGCTGGGGCTAGGTGTGTTGTCAATCGCCGCTGTGGGCCCCTCGGGAGTTGCTGATTATTCCACTCTCCTGAGCCACATGGCCCTGCACGCCGCAGACCCGGTATACGCAGTAATCGTACAGAGTATGCCCTGTGTGCGAGGATTTTTCGCAATCACTATGAGCACGCACTTCTCCGCGATATGGATTGGCGCTACGATTGCCGCTTTCTCGGCGTTCCTCATCCTCTTCGCGGCTTGGTGGTGGAAACGACAAGACCAGCGGCTAGGACTTGCGTCCCTTAGCCAGACGTTTTCAGTTGCGGTGCTGGTGTGTATGATGACAGCTTTCCACTTCTATATTTATGACCTGACGATAGCACTGCTGCCGTTGCTGCTGATTATCGGGCATTCGCACCGCCAATCATCGTGGTCTCGATGCAACGTGATCGCCGCGATTCTGTTCTTTCCCGGCACCTATGTTCTACTCCTCGCGAGCGACCGCATGTATATGCTTTTCCCCGTATTGGTCGCTTTCTTCCTTGCTGCAGTGTTATTGCGCAGCACACCGCTATCCGGCTCAGTGGGGGGGGATCGATGTTGATATCCCGGTTGCGCGAGAAATCGCGTGACGCTGCCGACCCGATGGATGGAGGGTGGCCGCGAGTATCCCAGGAACGGTTCTCGCCGTGGGATACAAGACCGGAAAGCAGCAAGCCCCGGCAGCTCTCCGGTGGCAGGCAAGCAGCGCTTGAGGTGGGATGATGGTCTCGCCTGGATCAGCGGACGCTACTCCAGCTCCGGCAGTGCGATGGCTGCTGGCAGTTCTCGCGATAGCTCTGGCTGCGATTTTCGCGGCGCTCCAAATCTGCCGGTGGCCGGCCAGGCTCCACTATCCTGCCGAACTCGAGATCACGGAAGGCATAGTCTTAGCGGAAATGACGCTGCTGCGTGAAGGAGAACCTGTCTACCAGCCGGCTTCCCCAGAAAGCTTTCGTTCCATGATCTACGGCCCACTTTACTATTTGAGCGGGTCGCGGCTGGTTGACCGCCATGAGCCGGCTTACAGGCCTTTGAGGATGCTCGCCATGCTCGCCACTCTGGCCCTGGCAGGGGCCGCTGGCCTCCTGGCGTGGTGGATAACCAAAAGTCCCGCGGCAGCAGTTCTGAGTCCACTGATGTTCCTGGCCTACAGATTGGTCACGAGATATGCGGTGACCGCCCGGCCGGACAGTGTAGCGTTGCTCCTATGGTTCAGCGGCTTCCTGGTCGCGTATAGATTTCGCAACAGCAACAAGGTCTTGTGGTCAATTCCGTTAATGACCCTGGGCGCTTACTATAAGCAGCAGTTCATTGTGGCCCCGCTGGCTGTTTTGCTCTTTCTCGTGTTGGAAAGGCGCTATCGCGCGGCACTGCAATTTGCGGCGCTGCTGGGCGCGGCAGGGCTCGGCTTGCTGGCCGCCTTTGAGTTCCTGGTTTTTCGCCGCCAGGCATTCCTCCTCCACTTCCTGACTTATAACCTGCTCCCCTTTAGCTTGTCTGAAGGGCTGCTGCGGCTGCTCGCGCTTCTAATCGTTTTCTTGATTCCGTGTGTGATGGCTCTGCGGTTTCTGCGATTGCACCCTGACAAGCTGCTGGCTTGCTATTTCGGCTGGGCAGTTGTTTTGCTCCCCCTGACGAATTCGAGGAAGGGGGCCGGACTGAATTACGGTTTCGAGGTCTTGCTGATTGTTTGTCCGCTTGTGGCCAGCTACGTGACCATGAGAGCAAGCAGTCCAGAGCACGCGGCGCTGCTGATATGTCTGCTGGGCGCGGCACTGTGGCTCGGACATCTCGAATGGGGGAAGAAGTTTGATCCGTCTCCGCAGGACTTCGCTCAGGACCGGGCCGTGCAGGCGTTTCTGCGTGGGAACTTCCCCCCCCAAACTCCTGCTTTGGGCGACTTCACCGGCGACTTGCTGCGGGCCGGCCTGGACACGCCCATCACCAATCTTTTCCAATACAGTTGGCTGGTCTGCAAGGGGGATTTTACAGACCAGAACCTGGTGGCCCAAATACGGCAACGACGCTTTGGTGTAATCCTGCTGAACCAGGATCTCACAAGTGGAAGCGAGGCACAGGACCCCGTTAAGTCCTGCCTGACCAAGCCGGTCCGCCAAGCTATTCGCCAGAATTATCGTTTGATCGAAACATTTGAATTTCAACTCTGGGACAAACGACCGTATCACGCCTGGGTGTCGCGATGACCGGCAAGGAGGGCTGCCGTGCGAACGGCCGACCTGCGGTCGACAACTTGCAGGCAGGACCCGGCGGTCTGCTCTGTTCGGGGCCGCTCCAACCGTTCTCGGCTCCCGGGCACAATGGACAAGCAAGCCAGGTTGGAACGGCGCTGGCCGGACAGAACTCGGAGTTAGGATCAGTCCGGGCCCCCGAGAATTCGGGCGCCGAATTGGGCATTGCGCTTTTGCTCTTTGTTGTTTCCTGCTTGTACCTTCGCTTGTTCTACGCCTTCACCACCTTCCATGCCGACGAAGGGATCGTGCTCGAGGGAGCCCAGCGCATTTTGCAGGGTCAGGTCGTCTACCGCGAGTTCTTCTCCTTTTACACCCCCGGTTCATTTTATTGGATGGCGCTGCTCTTCAAGGTCTTTGGGAGTTCGATTCTCGTGGGGCGGGCCGCCTTGGTGGCCTACGGGGGTCTTTACTCTGTTCTGACCTACCTTTTGGCCCGGCGGGTTTGCTCCCGCTGGAGCGCCTTGTTTGCCGCCTACCTCGTCACCCTGACCTGTCTTCCGTACCGATTTATGGCGCTGCACAACTGGGATAGCACGCTTCTTGCCTATCTCGCGCTCTATTGCGCAGTTTGGTTCTTGCAGGAAACGCATTGGGCGTGGGCGTTCGGAGCAGGCTCCTTTACGGGTCTTACCTGTTTGGTGGAGCAATCGAAGGGAGGAGGACTGGTACTAGGCCTGGTTCTTGGCTTTCTCGTAATCAGGCTCAGCCGTCGCCACACAACGCTGTTGGATCGAGCCGGGAAAGCAGCCCTTGCCGTGGGTTTCGCATGGCCATTCTTGCTAACGCTTGCCTACTTTGGCTTCCAGCACAGCCTGCCTCAGGCGCTTGCAGACTGGTTCTGGCCGCTTAGGCATTACCTGACTTTCCACGCACCGCCGTCCGGGTACTCCTACGCTTCGGTGAACGAACTCCCCTTCGGATATTCCCCCCTATACGATCAGGTTTGCAGGGCATTGCATGGAGAGCCGGTATCCTGGAACTTGATCATCTTTCTGATGAGCGCTCCGTTTCTAATAGTGCCCCTCTTGCCGTGGGTCGCTTTGGGGTTTTTGGGTCTAAACTCGGCAGAGGCTTGGCGAACAAATCACTGCACCGATAGACGGGCTTACACCATTTTGGTCTCGGCGACTCTCTCCGGTCTGCTCCTTGGACTCCTTGTGGCGCGCAGGCCAGACTTCATTCACATCACCTTCCTTGGCCCATTGTTCTTCCTGGGCTTGGCCTGGGTTGTAGATCCCTGGGATATGAATCCTTCGCTTGGGAGATCGCTAACGGTGGTGGGGACGGTTCTTCTCTTTTTCGTATTCACCGTGTTCGGAGTGTCAATGCTTGCGAGATCGCTTGGGGCTAGTTACGAAACCGCGACCCGGCGGGGCATCCTCAAAAGTCCGGAGCCGGATAAGATGCTGGAATACGTTCAGGCCCACCTATCGCCAGGTGAGAGGGTCTTCGTGTACCCCCCTCACGCATTGTACTGCTATCTTACTGCAACCTTGAACCCGACTTCTTATGATCTCCTGCAGCTTGGTATGTTTACTCCAGACCAGTTTCAGGAAGCGGTTCGCCAACTCGCCTCAGACCGCACCCGCGTGGTGCTGTTTGAGCCTTCGATAAACGAGAAGTGGGCGCTGTGGTTCCCTGCGACGCCACCGAGTGTTCTGGCGGCCCGCGATCCGGTAGCGGACTATATCCTTTTACACTACCGGCCCTGTGCCAGAGCGCTACCCTCTCCGCTTGATTGGCGTTTTGTGTTCATGGTCAGGAAAGACCTCAACTGTCCTGACCGTTCCGTTCTTCTCCTGGGGGAATGATTGGCCTGATTGGAGTATGATCGGCAGGTGGGAGGAGGCAGGATTGCCGATTTTCGATTGCCGATTGCCGATTGGCGGTGCAGAAGCTGGGATTGCCAATTTTCGATTGCCGATTGCCGATTGGCAGAGCAGAAGCTGCGATTGCCGATATTCGATTCCGCAGGGCAAGGGCGGGAGTAGCGAGTAGGAAGTAGGCCGGCGTCGGATTGCCGATCGCCGATTTTCGATCTTCCAGTTTCCATTTTCGATTTTCCATTTTCGAGTTTCCAATCCTGATGGCCCATCGAGCTGCGGAAAATTCGGAGTCAGCCTCAACGCGGGTCCCCGAAAAGTCGATTACTGAATGGGGCGTTGCGCTTTTGCTGTTTGTTGTTTCCTGCTTGTACCTGCGCTTGTTCTACGACTACACGGTCCTGAACGCCGACGAAGGCATCGTGCTTCAGGGAGCCCAGCGTATTTTGCAGGGTCAGGTCCTCTACCGCGACTTCTTCTCGTTCTTGACCCCGGGCTCCTACTACTGGATGGCGCTGCTGTTCAAGATTTTTGGCAGCACGATTCTGGTGGGACGCGCCGCGCTGATTGTCTATGGCGGCCTGTTTTCGGTCCTAACCTACCTGCTCGCCCGTCGGGTCTGCTCGCGTTGGAGCGCCCTGCTTGCCTCCTATATGGTGACGCTCTCCTGTTTGCCGTTTCGATTTGTGGCCTTACACAACTGGGATAGCACCCTGCTGGCCTACCTGACACTTTATTGCGCGGTGTTGTGGCTCGAGCAGGGGCACTGGGCTTGGGCGCTGGGGACAGGGTCGTTCTCCTCTCTCACTCTTCTGTTTGTGCAGTCGAAGGGCGCGGGGCTCGCGCTGGGCCTTCTCGCCGGCTTCATGGTGATCCGATTTCGCGGTCGCTGCGGGCTTCAGTTCCAAACCCCTCACCTGTCTCGGCAGGCCGGGACTCCCTCGCTTCTGGGGAGAGGGCAAGAATGGCGAGTCCCAGCCCTCTCCCCTGGGGAGAGGGTGGCGAGCGTAGCGAGCCGGGTGAGGGGTCTTTGTCCGCCGCAGGCGGAGGCCGGAGGAAACACGCAGGACTCTCGTGAACTCCCGGACGGAAAGCAGCTTGCGGCCTTGGCCGTCGGGCTTGCGTGGCCCTTGGCAGTGACTTTTACGTATTTTGCGATGAAGCACAGCGTCCCCGTCATGCTGACTGACTGGGTCTGGCCGCTTTTCCATTATTCCCGGGCCAACATTTTGCCTTATGGCTACCTGGTAATGTCCAGTCCGGATCCAGGGGCTTTGTTCCGCGGCTCTTGGAGCGGGCAGTTCTTGACCCTGCTCATTCTGGGCCCCTGCATCCTCCTTCCGGTCCTTCCCATCGTCGCGATCGGTATCTTCATTTGGTTTGCGCTGAGGCCATCACGCGGCGAGCTGGCAGCCCGTCCGTGGGGGCATGTTGTTCTGGCGTCGGCGCTTTTGTGCGGACTGCTTTCCTCGACTTTTCTCACGAAGAGGGCAGACTTTACTCATCTCAATTATCTGGGGCCACTTTTTTACCTGGTCTTCGCCTGGGTTCTTGATGGGTTAAATCTGCAATCGCGCCTTTGGCGTTCGGTGAAGCCCCTTGTGGTGTTCTTTGCCTTTCTTTCGTACACCGCCTTCGGAATGGCGCTGCTTTGGGGGCCTTTGGGCGCCGCGCACAAACTCCGGACAGCAAGGGGAACGATAAGGACGGCAGGCCCGGAGGTTGCGCTGGAATACCTTCAGGCCCGCATCACACCCGGCGAGAGGATTTTGATCTACCCGTACCAGCCTCTGTATTACTATCTCACCGCGGCGTCAAGCGTCACGCGCTTTGATTTTCTCCAGCCCGGAATGCACACTTCGGACCAGTTCCAGGAGGCCATGCTACAACTTGCTACGGAGCGTCCGAGGGTGGTGCTGTTTGAGCCCGACTTCAATGAGAAGATCTTCCCGATATGGCCCAACACGGCGATCGCAGCCCTTGGGGCAAGGGACCCGGTCCAGGATTACATTGTCGCGCATTACCGAGCATGTACCGCGCTGGCAGCGAACGGCTTCTGGCACTTCGTCTTCATGGTGCGCAACGACGGGGACTGTCCGAAAGATGACGCTGAAAGCAGGGAGTAGGAAGTAGGGAGTAGGGGCGGCAGGTGATTTTTGATTTGCGATTTTCGATTCCGCAAGGCAAGGGCGGGAGTAGCGAGTGGGAATTAGGAAGTAGGGGCGGCGTCGGGTTGCCGATTGACGATTTTCCAGTCTCGATTTTCCACTTTCGAATTTCCAATCCTGATGGCCGATCGAGTGATGTCTCAGACTAGTGATCCTTCAGTTTGTGCTCCTGAGAAACTCCCTTGGGAGCGCCGGATCGCGCTGTCAGTGTTCGTTATCAGTTGCGCCTACCTGCTGCTTTTCCGTCGATACTCGACGATGGACCCGGACGAAGGAATCGTCCTGCAAGGAGCAGAGCGTATTCTGCAAGGCGAGGTGGTCTATCGGGATTTCTTCTCCTTCATCACTCCGGGTTCTTACTATTTCCTTGCCTTCCTCTTCAAGATTTTCGGCAGCTCGATCGTGGTCGGAAGGACCGCGCTGGCTTTCTTTGGAGGAGGCTATTCGGGTGTCAGTTATCTGCTCGCACGCCGGGTGTGCTCCCGCGGGAGCGCGCTGTTCGTGGCCGGACTGGTTACGGCTTCCTGCCTGCCGTTTCGTTTCCTGGTCTTGCATAACTGGGACGGCACCCTTTGGGCATGTTTGGCCGTGTACTGCGCGGTGCGGTGGCTGGAGTCGCCCAAATGGATTTGGCCGTTTGCAGCGGCATCATTTGTATCCCTTACTTTTCTTTTTGAGCAATCCAAAGGTGCGGGGCTCGCGCTCGGTGTCGGTGGCGGCTTGTTGGCAATCATGATTATGGGCCGGGTAGCGCCGGGCTTCAGCCCGGCACGTGCCGTAGCGCCGGGCTTCAGCCCGGCACGTGCCGTAGCGGCGGGCTCCAGCCCGGCACATGCCGACCTAAAGGTCGGCGCTACAGTTGCTGTCGGCCTCGCGTGGCCTTTTATGGTCACGGTGGCATATTTTGGCGCGCGACACGGCTTGTCGCCCATGCTTGCGGATTGGTTCTGGCCGCTCCAGCACTATACAGTGGCGAATCGCGTTCCGTACGGCTATCAAAATTGGTCCGATAGCGCCCGGCAGATGCTCTTCGGCACAGGGTCTTGGGCTGTGCGGGCCGTAACGGTGATGACCATCAGCCCCTGCTTCTTGCTTCCGGTCCTGCCGCTCGTTGCCCTCGGCCTGCTGGTTTATTGGATCGTGCGAATGCGGGACAAACGAACGTCCCAATCGAAATGCGCCTACTACGTTTTGATCAATGCCGCGATAGCCGGGCTGTGGCTGTCCGTTGTGATCGTGAGGGCAGACATCATCCACTTCGTGTACCTGGGGCCTTTGTTTTACCTGGTTCTCGCCTGGATTGTTGATGGTCGTGACATTCCCGGGGCAGTCTTCAAGGCAGTGAGGCCGCTTGTGAATGGATATGTGGCGGTCGCATTCGGGGCACTGTCAATGGCTCTGTTGTTGCGGGCGGTGAACGCCCCGTACAAAGAGGAGACGCGTCGAGGCGGCGTAACAACCCCCGGTCAGGACACGGTCATTGAATACGTTCAAGCCCACGTCGCACCAGGCGAGAAAATGCTTGTCTATCCCTACCTTCCGCTCTATTACTACCTGACGGGAACCTTCAGTGCGACACGCTACGATTATTTTCAGCCTGGAATGCACACTGCCCAGCAATCCCAGGACATCGTATCTGGGATTTCATCCCAGCGAGTCCGTGTGGTGCTGTTCGAGTCCTCCTTCGCGGACAAGATTCCCTCTTCCTGGCCGGGTACCCCAGCGAAGGCGATCGCCAGCGACCCGGTGGCTGATTACCTTCTCGCGAATTACCGCGCTTGCGCCGTTTTAAGATCCACGACGGGATGGCGGTTCCTGTTTATGCTTCGCAAAGATCTTGCCTGCCCTTGAGCGGGAGCGGCAGTAGGGAGTAGGGAGTAGGGACGCCAGATGATTCTTGATTTGCGATTTTCGATTGACGAGTTTCCAGTTTCGATTTTCGAGTTTCCATTTTCGGGTTTCTAGTTTCGACCTGCCAACTCGACTCTCGACTCTTGACCGTCTCAGGAGCGCGGAGAATTTCAAATACGTTTGGCTGGATTTTGGTTCGGAATCTTGGACCTGTCCTGATCCTTGGCGTTCAGCCCTCAGGTGTCTCGACCGAGTCGCGCAAAGGTCCCCCTCAAAATCCGGGTAGCGTCCTACCTTGGCAACTCGACCAGCTTGCAATTATCGCCCAACTTTCGCAGTAGAAAAATCTCTCCGCTTTTTGGATGGAGTTCGTAACACCCCGGCGGGATATCTTGTCCGCGAACTGGCTCGATGTGGCGGAGACTGTTAGGAACCTAGCGCCTCGAGATGTAAAAAGTTTTGTCGATGTTGGCAGCAGGGCTTCTTGCTGTAGCGGCGCTCGGCGCCTGCCCCGCCTTGGCGGGGAGCGCCGGCCTTTCGATGAAGAAGAACCGGCGGTCCCCGATTGCATCGGGGCGGGCGCCGACCGCCGCTACAATGGCGGAGCGACTTTTTCCGAGCACAGTCTCGGGAAAAGCGTAGATTCTTACCTCCTCGCTAGACAGGCTGACCTTCTCTCCTCAGTCCCCCCCTGGGAACGCGTGACAACAGCGGAGCTTAAGTCCCGGCGACTGAAAGGCGCAAATTTCAGCATTGTTTTGGCGCCGCCCTAACAGCCGGTTCCCTTCGGGTTGCGACTCGTCGAACTGAAGCCCCCGGCGAAATCCACAGTTTTTCGTTGTCCAATTTCGGGGGACCAGTAAACTGGGAGCCGGTGACTTTGATTAGGTAGACCACTAAGCTCGCGAAGACGACCAGACCTCCAATTCCTAAGACCCGAAGAAGCTGCAGACCCGTGGGTGGAATCGCGCCGCTCATGGGAGTTCTCCTTTCTTGAAAAGGCGGTTAAGGCCTTGTCCCCCTTGATCTTCGTGACCCATTCTCCCCTGCGGCCACACGCTAAACAATGCCCCGCTCGTACTGGTACCAAGTACTGTTACCAAAGTACTGGGTAAAGGTCAAAGTGTAAGGGCTGAAGCGTGAAAGCGGCCCATCTGTGTTTTCCGTTTTACCCTTTACCCTTCACCCTTTGCCCTTTACCAGCCTCGGACGAAGCCGTTCAGCGATGTATCACGAAATCGGGAAGCGTCTCCACCGGCGTATAAAAGCGCGCGATGTAAGCGCTCAAACGCGGGAAAAGTGCAAGATACTTCTCGGAGTCCCAAGGAGTAAGAGTAACCGAACGTAGTGCGTCGTTCTGCGCCACCACAAGGAAAGCCGGTCGGGACCTCTCCAGATGGCGAACCAACTCGCCTCGCTAAGCGCGCGGCCCCAAGGGGACATCAACGGAAAGTTCACCACAAACCGAGTGGGGACGCACGACCCAGTCAACTAATAGGGCAGGGAATGCGCTCCCCAAACGTAAATGCAGTCTCCCGCATGTAAGTTCTCTCTTAAGTACCGAACGACCCGCATTTGACCATTCAGGTGCTCGAGCTCGAACTGCCGAGGATAGCTTGAATAGAAATGATGGGGGTTTAGCCACCAATTGCCGAGCTCAATGTAACGGTGTGCCACCGCGCGGACTGCAAGGATAACCGGGAAGGCAGCGGCTACCGTCAGCGCTGCCAGCAGCGACGACACGAATATGGGACGACCGTTCTCCCTCAGCTTCCCCCAGGCCCGCTTAAGTTCTTTATACCCCTCGACGATTAAGTAAGCCCAAAGCATCGCACAGAAGGGATAGCAGGTCTCAAACGCGTAGAACGGAAAATGTGCTTGCATGGCTGACGAAACGTAACCGGCAAGAGCCGCCAGGAAAATTGGCCCAAGCCTTGAGTACGTACGCCTCTTCCAGGCAACCCCGGAGGCGGCTAATACGCCAACCGTCGCCCATGGGCCCAGCCGCTTGACCGTGTTGACAAGGAGAAAGACCCAATAAAGCTGTCGGAGGCGCTCGTAGGGCAGAGCGCCGTACCGTGCCGCGACGCGAAGGTGACCGTGGACAAATTCCTCCCACAGTCCCGCCTGCCAAAAGTACAAGACCACGCTGCCGACCACCGTAAGAAAGCCTACGAGGAAGCCGACGGCGTTTCTACTCCACCGGCGCGAGGAGACAGCCAACCCAAGTGGGCGAGGCGTGACCTCAAGCCGAGAAGTGTCAAGATAGGGAGCCAGGAGCACCAGCGGCACGAAGGGCAGCGCGTTGTACTTGAACCAGAAAGCGAGCCCCAAGAACACTCCAGCCACGAACTGCCGCGCCGTTGATTCGCGGCCTTCGCCGCCAGCGAGGAAGTACGCAGCGAAGACAAAGAGCACCAGAAACGTCTCCGGCTGCGCTGCGTCAATGTAATCCGCGCGACAGTGCCAGGCAGCGTTGATGATGGCGGCGAGGAAGGCAGCGCCAACCCCCAGGTAGCGCTCCGCAAACCGAAAGACGCAATACGAGATGACCAGGAGCCAAAGGATATCGAGCAAACCCACAGACCACATGACGGGCCCGAAAGCCTTCACGATCACGGCATAGGTGTAGAAAATGGCCGGCGGCTTGATGTCCCACAGGTCGCGATATAGCTCCTTGCCTTGGAGCAACCCTCGGCCAATGACGCAGTAGGTCGCCTGGTCGCGCCCGATCGGGTAGGTAACATTGGGAAGGGCCTGAAGGGTTACCAACACCAACGTTGCCACAAGCCAGCGGCGTTTCTGTCTGTCCAGATAATTGGGAGCAAGCTCCGTGGCAGGAGCAGATTCACTGGCGCTACTTTTGAAGTCGGCCTTCATCCGCACAAGCTTCCCTCAAATCGCCAATTCCAACGCCCTCGGGCATGCGTCGCGACAGGACGCAAGGAGTCGAATTTCATCACTCGGCGGCAGGGAGTGGAAGGATCAAGCAACCCCCTCGCGTTAAGCCGCTTACGGACGCAACTCTACGAGCCATCCCGCCTTGAGATCTGCGTTCCCTGCGCAGGCTCGTGGGACTTCTTGGTCCCTTCGGGGAATCCCCGCCGGCGATAGATGACATAGTAGTTCAATTCCAGGACCGGTGTGTAGCTTCCCGAGATAAAAGCATTCAATTGAGGAAAATTGTTCAAGAATAGTTCGGAGTCAAGATTCGTGAATGTGACGGTTGGGACAACATCTTTCCGCTCCACCACGATGAAGGCAGGACGTGCCCTGTCGAGGTCCCCCATGAGTTCGTCGCGCCAAATGAAAGGGCCCCATCGCGACATGAGCGGGAAATTCACCACAAATCGCGTGGGCGAGGGGAGCCCGGTCAGGTAGTAGATAAGGGCATGGAAACCCCAAACATAAATCTGGTCCCCCGGATGCGACTCGGCCTTGAGGTAATGGATAACCCGCATCTTGTCTTTGAGGTGCTCGTCGCGCATTCGCTCCGGGTAATTTGCGTAGAAGAAATCTGCATTTCGCCACCAACTCGCCAGCGCGCGATAGTGTGGGGCAACGGCCCTTACCTCTCTTACGAAATTAACGAATTAAGCCATCCGTTCTCGGGTTGCGAGACAGAAATTTCGCTACGCTGGCTAGCGGCGTTCGCCGGCCAGAGCCGATACCTCGGGAAGGGTGGGACCGAGAGAATCGCTGTGCATGGCGCTGGGCTTGACGGCGGGGCATTCTACGTAGGTGCTCGGTCTGGAATCAGCCAAGCCCGGCAGATTCTGCTATCAGCCTCCATTCGGGCCACGACGCGAATGATTGTCCGAGCGACGGCGGCTAAGGTCTGTGCCCAGAGGGTTAGGGCTGGCGAGGACGCCGTTAATTACGTCGCAGAAGTCAAGGCACGCGCTGAAAGGCTCCTGGGGGAGATGCTCAACTCCTCTGTTCCGCACGGGGGGGGGAGGCCTAAGAAAAGCGGTACGGAAATTGACCGACTCGGTCGGATTGAAAATTTCCGGTTGGACAGTGGGCGCGAAGTCGCGAAGGCTGGTACGACAGATCATTGTGACAGCGGACGGCAAGATCGTAGGCTTCGGCGGGCTCGGATTTGAGCGGAGGGACGTGGTTGCGGCGCTACACTCTCGTCGAGCACTGCTCAGTGGCTGGATAGGATTCGCACAAGCACCGGTGAGCGCCGGAGTCCCTGAAGTCTACGGTCAGGTGAATGCAAGCGGCGCGATCTGTGAAGTCGCAAGAGTTCCTGTTCCCAGACCCTGAATCGGGCTAACCGGGCCGCAGGTTTTCATTGCCTCCGCGTGTGTGGCCCGAGTCGGCTCTCGTGAGTGGCGCCAGCGAGTGGCATTTCCGTCGGAACGCATAAAAATACCAGCGTAGATACTTGGGCAGCCAGGCCCACAAACGGAATCGGGACTTGCCGGCGCTTCGTTCCCTCCAGGTAGCGGGGATTTCAGTGATGCGATACCCGGCCAGAAAGGCCTTCACCGTAATTTCCAAGTTCAGCTCGAATCCCACCTGGCTCTCGATGGTGAGCGACTGCAACATTTCACGGTCGTAGATTTTGAAGGCATTGGTTGCATCGTGAGTAGGAATGCGGCGGAGCCAGTGCAGGGTGAGCCCGGCCAGGCGTGATAGCCCTTGCTTTAACAACGGGCCGCCGATGATTTCCCCCCCTTGCATATACCTGCTCCCGACTACTACGTCATAACCTTCCCGATAGAGTTCCAACATACGGTCCACCTGGCCGAGGTCATCAGAAAGATCCGCCATGACCACCAAAACCGGGCCACTGGCAACTGCATTGAAACCCGCGAGAATAGCCCCGACGACCCCTCTGCGGACAGCGTTCTTGAGCAACCGGAGTCTGCGTTCCCCGTCGGCAATTATCTGTTGGACGACTGGAACCGTGTTGTCTTCGTCGAAATCGTAGACAACCAGGGCAGTGAAATCCGATCTAATCTGGGAGCAGAGAGCCGCCCACAGAGACGGGAAACTGGCCCCTTCGTTATAGACCGGAATAACCATGGTAAGTTGACTCGACATCACGGTTTGCGCATGACCACCAGGAACTGCTTACCCAAAATCCGCTGGGCCAGCGGGAACCACAAATAGAGGCGGACCAAAGCCCGCCACGAAGGCAACTTTCCTCGCATGGCAAAAGGTAAGAAGCGTGGAACAACTAATTCCGTGCGGAAGCCGGCAGGTTCCGTGGACTCGACAACCGACCGATCACTCAATGGCAGGTAATGATCAAAAAAGTCCCAATAAACATCATAGGCGAAACGGATATTCGGCCCCAGGGCAATCAAAAGTCCCTGGGAACAGAGTACCCGGTAGTCGGATAGGCAGTGCTTGAAATCCTGTTTGGTGGGAAGATGCGCAAAGAAACTGCCCCTGAAAACCGCATTGACGGACTCGGAAGCTGCAGACCATGGTTTGGTTACGTCTTCCCAAAGCCCCACAACATCGTTGGCCGCTTTGAGGGGAGTCGCAGGGTTAAGATCAAGGGCATACTTGCGGGCTGCCTGGATGTTGTTAATAAACTCGCAGTATCCCGCACCCAGATCCAGGACGGCGTCCGCTGGTTTTATCCATCGCTGGAAATAGTGACGAGTGAGGACCTGCCAGACCTGGTTATGCTGTGCCTCTTTTCCTGCAAACCGACAGCTGTAGATTGCCTCAAGATGCGGGTGATGCGTCATACCACCCTCAGATTTGGCCCACTTCAATTTGCTGTGCTATCCACGGGATCACCTCATCGAGAATCTCGGTTAGGCCCGTCGTGGCATGGAATTCAAGCAGTCTCGCGGCCTTGCTGGTATCCGGCGAACGTTCCTGGACATCGTACTCGTAAGGCGGATCCGATACGTAACGGAAGGGCTTCGTGTCGCCGTGGATCTTTTGCCAGATCATTTTGGCCAACTCCAAGGCGGTGCTCCCTACAGGCGTGGAGAGGTTAAAGTCTTCGTTCATCGCGGCCGGATGCTCAATGCAAAGCCGGATTCCGCGCGCCAAATCCCCGCCGTAAGTGTAGTGCCTGAGCTGAGATCCCGAGCCGAGGATGTGCAAGGGGTCTTGTCCCTTTAGCACCTTTTGAACCAGGTCGGGCACCACATGCGACATGGCCAATTTCACATTACCGCTGGCAATGTCGCGGTCACGTAAGGCGCGCTTCTCCCCTATTCCGACGCAGTTAAACGGGCGAACGATTGTGTAAGGGAGTTGGTATTGGTCCCACGCTCCCTGAGCGAAATATTCCACCGCGAGCTTTTGAAACCCATAGGTGGAGCCCGGTGGAGGACAGCGGCGTTCGGCTCCTTCCGGCGTGGGGAACTCCGTGGTGCTTTCGTACACCATGCTTGAAGACGATACGGTTATCTTCTGCAACCGGAAACGCTGGTGTGTTTGGATGGCGGCATCGAACGCCGCAGCAGTGATGCGCTCGTTCTCCGCCAGCAGGTCATAAGCGTACTCATGAAAATACGTGATTCCGCCAATCATGGCGGCTGCAGCCACGAAATGGTCACAATCCTCAAGCAGGTTCATGAGTAGTTGTACATCCTTCGCATCGCCTTTGACGAAGGTATAGCGGGAATGGCTGTCGTAGGACTTGCCAACGGGCCCGTACTTGCTGAAGTTGTCGAGTCCGATCACTTCATGGCCAGCCTTCAGTAATTCCTCGATGAGATAACCAGAGATAAATCCGGCAGCTCCGGAAACAAGAATCCTCATGGGGCGCAATGATCGCTTTCTAGCGGGAGGGAAATTGCTTTTTCTCCTGAGCCGCGTTGCTGAAATCGGGCCAATACTTCCAGACGTCGATAACAATCTTGTCTGGAGCAAAGGACAACTGACGGTAAACAGAGTGTGGTGCACCCAGGATGATGACATCCGCCCGACCTAATGCCTCTTCCAGTGGGACTAGCGAAGGGTCCTGCACATAAGGGTCGGTGCACAATACCTCTCGGGCTTCCACATCCAGCAGTTTGCGCAACTTGTATGAAAGGCTATCCCGTTTGTCGTCGGAATCAGCCTTAAAAGCCATCCCCAGAATGGCGACCCTGCGCTTCGCAAGTTCGAATGGGCGCAGTTGGTTGACTATGAAGTTGGGTAAACCCTCATTAATGAGCATGGCGGCGTGCCCCATGAAGAAGCTGTTGCCTGCAAAGGCGGCGAGTTGGAGTGTATCCTTCAACAGACAGGGGCCGGCCGCAAAGCCAGGTCGAGCGAAGCTCCGCATCCGCGGGTAATCACGGGTGACGGCATCAAAGATCCGGTAGAAGTTCAGACCGTAGCTCTGAGCCAAGATGTAAAACTGATTGGAAATTGCGAAATTCAGGTACCGCCAGCTATTGGTGAACAACTTGGCTAGTTCCGCTTCCAGGGGCGACAACTCAATTATGGTGGAAGTGACGATCGAGAAAAGCTGGTGCGCGCGTCCCATGGCCTCTGATTCGAAGGCAGCCACGATCTGGGGCAGTTTGACGAGTTCTTCCAGCGCCCTACCCTCCGAGATCCTCTCCGGGCAAAAGGCGATGTGAACTTTCCGTCCCAGCGTCTGAATCCGGTCATAGACTAGCTTGGTGACGCCCGGGTAGACGGTGCTTCGGAGCACGAGCAGACCGTCCTCTTTCATGCGCTCGAGCAGGCGATCGACATTCTTATAGAGTTCGTTCACCGTTGGATTCAAGTGCCTGTCCACGGGGGTTCCGACGACCGTAATCACAGTGTCCGCCATGGCGATACACGTGTCATCAAGCGTCGCATCCAACCGTGTTCCCACCACCTGCTTGAGAAGGTCCGCAGCCCCCTCTTCCCTGAACGGCGTCTGGCCGTGATTGACGCTGTCTACTCTTGAGGGATCAATGTCTAACAGAGTTACATGCGCCCCATGGCATGCGAATACCAATCCCAAGGGCAGACCGACGTGTCCGCAGCCACCAACAATTACGATTCTCTGTTCAGACGCCATGATCTTATTGTGCATCTTCAGGACCTCTGAGACCTATCAAGAAGCTATTTTAAAATCCTCCGTAAGACGATCATGAAGCAGGCGATATGAAAGAAGCCTCGGTAAACCGTCAGCGAGCGGTGGGAGCGCACTACCAGTCGGGGGAAGTTCCCGAACCAGGCAAAAGTGCGTTCTACGGTCCATCGCCGCTGGTAGCGCCGGAGCGCCCGGCCGTCCTGCGTCGGGGGCTTGCGAAGATTCTTGCGATGCGGGGCGATCAATTCGATGCCGCGTTGCGCCAGGCGGTCGTGCAACGCATCGCTGTCGTCACCTTTGTCAGCGATCACCCGCGCCGGCTTTTGTCCCAGATGCCCGCCGCGGTGCTGCCGCCCGACCCGGATCGTGGCCAGCGTTTCCTCCGCCAGCCGGACCTCGGCCGGGGAGGCAGAGGTCTCACGCCCCACCACCTGATAACCTGGGGGATTCGCGCCCCCGCGGTTTGAGCCACATCGCCAAAGCTGGGCGGGCTGCAATCCTGAAGCCCCGCCATTCAAGGTCGTCGCAGCCGCCACACACGCACATCCGGCCAGGCATGGCCGGCAATCTGAAAATCACTCACCAGGGTTCCATGAGCACGCATGTATCGGTCGAGATAGGCTGGCCGGCAGCATCCAGTGTCCACAACATAGTCGGTGCTGTCCAGCGTCCTCTCGGCGAGATCGGCATCGACAGGAACTCCAATAGGTACAAACTCGTGGAAGTGGTATCCCCTGCCTTCCGCCAGCATCCCGAAGTAGGGATCGGGAATCGCCGCCAAAAGCACGCTCGATCCGGGAGGAATCTTCGCGGCAATCGCCGAGGCGTATTCTCGGTACTCCTTCCACGTCAGGTACTTGTTCCCGTGCAGCATTGAGATCAGCAGGAAGTTGCCCAAGATCCCTGCCAGGATCATAGCCGCAGCGAGTCTACGGGCCAGCGGGTGACGGGCCGCGGCCGCACAACCTCCCAGGAGGAGGATTACAGGCAATGAGAAGTAGACCGGGTACCAGTCTTCATGGGCGAGTAAGTTCAAGGCAACCCCTGAAATAGCCCAGAACCCAACAATGCGGAACCATCTCTGGCCTTCTGTCTGCGTGAGGCACATCCCTGCAACGACCAGTGCGATAACCAAAAAAAACTGGTCGCGCGTGAGGCACATCCCTGCAACGACCAGTGCGATAACCAAAAAAAACCAGTCATGGTTGAGTCCGGGCATTGGACTAAACTTTACGGGGTAAAGAATCTTGGCCAGGATGCCAGGGGCTAGTGTGCCAGTCATTTCGGCTGCCTTGCGGACGTACTGGCCACCCAACTGGCTGGCGAAGATGCTTGGCGCACGCACCGCATAGACCAGCCATGCCAGCAGGGGCGCTGCCGCCCAGGCCAGGAAAACGAGGCCTTTGGATTCTCGAAGGGAATGACGGTCCAATGTCGTGAGGTAGTGCAACACCAGTCCCGCGACAATAAACGCCCCGGCGGGATGCGAGACACACGCAAGACCGCCAGCCAGACCTGCGACTGCCCACCATCTCCGCCCTTCGGTCTCCAAGGCACGGAAGTAAGCCACCACGCTTGCCGCCCCGCAGACCAGCGTCAGCATTTCCATCCTGCCGATATTGGCGGCGCGAATGAATGTGATGTGGGTGGCGAGCAGTACCAGGGTCCCCCACATCGCCCACAAACTCCCGGAAATCCGCCTGAGGATGAAGCCACTCAACACCAGGAATGCGGCTCCCAGACACCATGAAGCCAGCCGCATCACCAGTAAGTAGTCATGAGGTGGCACGACTCTCATGAAAGGCGCGAGTACCAGGAAATAAAGGGGAGGGTGCCAGTAATAGTAGCGGTCCATTCCCGCCAGAAAGCCTGTCAGAACATCCGACGACAGAAAACCGTGGCGGGCCAGGGAAATGGCCGGTGTGGAAAAGATGACCTCGTCCGGCCAAACGGGGGGATAACGGAGCAGCACCGGCAAGGTAGCCAGAGCGTATGCGGCCAGCGCACCTACGACCGCAAGCCATTGCTGCCATATTCGTTTCATTGCACATCTCCAGCATGGCGACCGAGAGCTTTCAACCGGGATTTCCGTTTTGCTATCCTGGCGAGCATCGATTGTACATCCAACCGGCTCCGTTGGAGCGTTCTCCTCATCCTTCCCATCCCGAGCGGCTCCCGCAGCCGAGGAAGGGGGCCAACTCTGCCTCGTCCGGGCACGCAAAACCCGGAGGTGCCTCATTCCAAGCGATTTCTCATACACCTCTCCGTCCCCCTCCTTCCTTCGACCTGTTTGCTTCTCCGCCCCCGCGCCCTATCCGGTCGGCAAGGGCAGGGCCGCGATCCTGCCCAGCATGGCGCCAAACAGCCGTCGCGTCAGATGACTCTCTGCCAGCAGCAACCAGTAATAGCGAGCGCGTTTCACCAGGCGACCGCCGGTCTTCACCAGCCGCTGCTGCAGGCTCGTCAGCGACCAGTTCCTAATCCTATTTGGCAACCCCAACCGTCGCCAGAGATTCCCCAAGTTATAGGCGGTCACGCTCAACCACAAACGCAGCTCACTCCCTCGGAACCGGTGGCAGGAAAAACGGGTCCAACTGACCGCCAGCTTGCCATGGCGCGCAAAATTGATGGCGCTATTCGCGAAATCTGCTTCGTCGGGCCAAACTGGTGGGTACTTTAGGAGCAGCGCCTTCGCAGAGAAACCCAGCCATGCGACCGAGCCGGCCGCTAGAGCAAGGACGGCAGCCTTTCCACAGAGGTTGGCAATCCGCGAGAGGTCGCTCCAGCCTGCTCGGGCGTGGCGTTCCCCGGAGGTGGTCGCATCAACAGCCATAGGCGATGGACTTCCAGATGCAACGCAAGCCGTTCTCTAAGTCTACTACATCCTTCCGCCTTCTGCCTTCTCATTTCTGCCTTCTGATTTTTGTCTTCTCATTTCTGATTTCTGATTTCCGCCTACTGGCCCCTGCCTTCCTCGTTCCGCCGGGTGCCTACTCCCTACTGCCTACTCCCTTCCGCCTTTTGAACTCTGAACTCGCAGTTCTGCCCCTAGTCCCTAGCTATCAAATGCCACGACATCGTTTACAGCGGGAAGTGCCATGACATCGTTTACAGACACAACGAGGGGGACGGGGGCGAGAGCTACGCAAGGAG